>ULTO01077319.1_pt1 | contig 10505 bp, 10 predicted proteins | sample 1957601 | NCBI WGS metagenome assembly ULTO01 (sample SAMEA4835734, study PRJEB28245) | human gut metagenome | biome: gut microbiome; material: fecal sample | place: Denmark | collected 2008 | reverse complement strand
GATAAAAAACGTTATGCACATACACTGGGCGTTGCCTATACTGCAGTAAGCCTTGCCATGGCTCACGGAACGGATATGTACAATGCATATCTGGCCGGACTGCTTCATGATAACGCAAAATGTATTTCTTCCGAAAAGAAGCGAAAATTGTGTAAAAAATACGATATTGTTTTAAATGAAGCCGAAGATAAAAACCCTGATCTGCTTCACGCAAAATTAGGCGCCATCCGTGCAAGGGAAAAATATCATGTAGAGGACAGGGCTGTTTTGGAAGCGATCAAATACCATACAACGGGAAAACCGGCCATGACAGAGCTTGAAAAGATCATTTATATTGCAGATTATATCGAACCTAACAGAAAAATGCTTCCGGGGCTTCCCGAAATCCGTACCACAGCCTTTCGGGATCTAAACAGGGCAATGGTTCTGATATTGAAAAATACGCTTGCTTATTTAAGGGAAAAGGGAGTATTCATCGACCCGATGACCCTGGAGACATATGAATATTATAAGGAGGAACTATGAGCGAAAAGTTTACGTCAAAGGAAATTGCTCTTGCAGCAATTGAAGCTTTGGAAGATAAAAAGGGAGAAGATATTAAGATCATCGATATCAGCCAGGTTTCCATTCTTGCAGATTATTTTATCATTGCATCCGGAAATAACCGAAATCAGGTCCAGGCTTTATGCGATAACGTAGAAGAGAAGCTTGGCAGGATGGGTATTCTGAAAAAACAGACTGAAGGATATGATAACGGAAACTGGATCCTTATTGATTACGGGGATATCGTGATTCATGTCTTTGACAAAGAAAACCGCCTGTTTTATGATCTGGAAAGAATTTGGCGGGACGGAAAATTTATTGAAAAAGAAGAGTTGTGATGTATATGCTGTAAAAAGCAGTATCCGGTTATGCCGTCGTTTCATATATCAATTATCAATTTTGTTTATGATATATGAAACAGGCGTGACTGGGAGCCGCTTTTTACAGCATTTTTTTAACGGAATATGCGGAATACTCCGAATACCTTGCCCAAAATAGCACAGTTCTGAACAATGATCGGCTCCATGGTATCGTTTTCCGGTTGGAGACGGATATGTCCGTTTTCTTTGTAAAAGGTCTTGACCGTAGCAGAATCATCTACCAATGCTACAACTATATCTCCATTTCTTGCAGTATTACACTGTTGAACAAAAATCTGGTCGCCTTCAAATATCCCTGCATTGATCATACTGTCGCCCTTAACATTCAGAATAAATGTCTCGCCGGGAGGGAGCACATCTGTAGGAACAGGAAAGTAGCCTTCAATGTTCTGCTGCGCTAAGATCGGCTGACCTGCAGCAACAGTGCCTATAACCGGAATACTTGCCATTTCCCGTCTGACCATTTGAAAGCTGTCGTCTACAATCTCAATAGCTCTGGGTTTTGTAGGGTCACGGCGGATATAACCGTTTTTCTCAAGCGTCTCTAAATGAGAGTGAACAGAAGAAGTGGATCTTAAGTGTACCGCTTCACAAATCTCCCGTACAGCCGGGGGATACCCTTTCTTTAATATTTCTTCCTTAATAAATTCTAATATCTGCTGTTGCTTGGCGGAAATCTTGCCCTGTGCCATAGAAGTTATCCTCCTTATCATTATAAAAACCCATAAAACCAGATAAACAGTGCGGAATAACGACAACCACAAAAAGCATTGGTGTTTATCAAAAATTTTATCTCATATATGTAGTAATACAACCACGTCTATATTAACTATATCTAGTATAGCACCTCCAGGCAAAAAAAGCAAACATATATTCCGAAAATTTGTTCGATTTTTCTATTGACTTTTCGAACATATATTCTTATAATACCCATATACAGAACTTATGTTCGCAACAAACGTTCGATTAATTTAGTTTTTACATCAATTTAAATTTAATTTTATCAGATGGTCAGTCAAGAGCTTGCTTATTTACAAAAGCATAAGGAGGAACGCTATGAGCAGAATCGGGAGTTTTAATAATCATATGAATACTGGAAAGAAAAGAAGAAAGGTTATCATGAAGAAGCTGTCATTTACAGTTATTACAGCTGTATTTATAATAATAACAGCATTATCCGTTTTTTCCATGACGGCAAGGGCAAAAACTACCAAGGGCGCAGATGATCACAAATATTATACCAGCCACATGATCATGCCCGGAGAATCGCTCTGGTCAATTGCTGAAGAAAATGCCGATAATGTTCACTATGAATCTGTTCAGGATTATATCGATGAAATTTGCTTTATAAATGGTCTTAACAATTCTGATTTAAAGATCGGCGATTATATTCTGATCCCGTATTTTTCAAATGAGATAAAGTGAGAGTACCTTGAGCATATTTTTGAAGGTTAATTTGTTGGATTTTTTTGATTATCTTTCAGTCTAAATAATTGTTTGCTTAGGGTAAAAAGTGAAAAATGAGACAGATGCAACTATTCGCAAAAGGACAGTTTTTCGAATAGTTCTTAGAATTTTCCCCAATATGTTCAACATTCGGCAACTATTTATAACTAGCCATGTTTCTGTGATAACCGGCTATAATTAACGATCAAAATAACTTTTATCTGCAAATCTCTTCCGAGTCCAGCATTATTGTAAAAGGTCCGTCATTAATCAATTCAACCTTCATATCAGCACCAAAGCTTCCAGTCTGTACATTTAAACCGGACTGTTTGCATCGATCAATAATATATTCATATAATTCTTTTGCAGGTTCCGGTTTTCCTGCATTTATAAAAGAAGGTCTGTTTCCATGCCTGCAATCAGCATATAAAGTAAATTGTGAAATCAGTAAAAGTTCTCCGGAAACATCCGAAAGGCTTAAATTGGTCTTACCATCAGAATCTTTAAAGATTCTTAGGTTTAACAGCTTATGGGTCATTTTATCAGCAATTATGGTATTATCTGCATCACTAATTCCAATAAATACAACGAAACCTTTATTAATTTTTCCAACAATTTCGTTTTCTATTTGAACAGATGCATTTTGAACATTTTGAATTAAAAATTTCATTTTTTAGGCATACCTTTCAAACAATCTGACAAATTTCAATTAATTTGATTATTTTCTGTCGTTTTTTTCATTGCCATTCCATTTTAAAAGATATTTTTCTTTCATTTTTTGGACAGACTGTTTTAATTTCTTACTTAAAGATGAGGAAGAAGAAGATTTTCGGGCACTTCTCCGCTTCTCTTCTGTTAACTGGACCATTTGTTTTTCTTCTATTTTCTCTAAAAACATATATTCTCTGGTATCTGTTGTAAGACCCTTATTCTTTAACATTTCATTTAACTTGCGCTTGATAGCAGCATAAACCAAGGCAAATACCGGAACGCCTATGGCCATACCGATAATGCCAAAATATGCGCCAAAGATGGTAATGGAGAAAATAACCCAAAAACTGGAAAGCCCTGTGGAATCTCCCAAAATCTTCGGTCCTAAAACGTTGCCGTCAAACTGCTGCAAGATCAGGATCAAAATAATAAATTTAAGGCCGTTTAAAGGATTGATCATTAAAATCAGCAATGCACTTGGAATTGCTCCGAGAAAAGGGCCAAAAAACGGAATTATATTCGTAACTCCGATAATCACGCTGATGAGAATTTCATAATTCAATCCCAGAATTTTCATAAAAATAAAACATAATATTCCTATAATAATAGAATCGATGATCTTGCCGCTGATATAGGATCCAAAAGTTCTGTTCGCATAACGAAAATCACTGATAACATTATTGGCGTTCTCTTCCGAAAGAAAGGCATATGCAATTTTTTTTGCCTGACCTGCAAAGGTTTCCTTGCTTGCCATCACATAAATTGAAATAATCAGACCAATGATCAAATTCCACAGTCCTTTTGCAACGCCTAAGACGCTTAACGACACCTCTTTGATTATGACGTTGAGCCGGGGCATCAAACTTCCGTTTAACCAGTTATTGAATTCGTCCGAATAAGTAGTAATCAAATTTGATACTGTGGATTCAATGGATTTATCCATGGAAAGCGTATGTTCAAACCATGTTTTAAAATTATTTATATAAATAGGCGATTGTAAATAAATGCTTTGTATACTGGTAATTACTTCTTTCAAAACGATTGAAAAGAAAATGTACAATGCATAAATAGTCAAAAACATCGTCAGCAGGATTGCCAGCGTTCTGATACGATGGCGGGTCTTTGTTCTTTTGGTATCAATATGAAAAAATTTATATATTGGACACAAAATCTTATGTTCAAAAAAATTACATATGGGCGTGAGCAGATATGCTAAAATAAAACCATAGATTATTGGCGAACATATTCTGAAAAAGGAACCGATTATATCCAACATCTTGGTTGTATGAAATACCAGGTAATAGAAAAGTATAGCAGCCGCTAATATAAGAAAACCGGTAATTCCCCAGTATAAATATTTTTTATCCCAACGGAATTTCACGATAGACCCTCCCGTATTTATTATTTTTTTCATTATAGCACACATTGCCGTATAATATCCGTAAAATTTTACAGTTCCGGTAAAAATCTGATTTTCTTTTGTAAAATCTTTTGTTTCGTGTATAATGAAGTAGTACACAAGAAAATGCAATCGAGGTAATGAAATAAATGGACGCTCAACGACTATACAGTTTTACAAGAAGAGCAATCGATGATTATGATATGATTGACGAAGGCGATCATATTGCAGTAGGAATTTCCGGCGGTAAAGACAGTTTAACACTTTTATATGCATTAAAGGGTTTGATGCGTTTTTACCCACATAAATTTAAGCTTCATGCTATTACGGTGGACTTGGGATTTCACAATTTAAATCTGGAGAAAATAAAAAGCTTTTGTGAAGAACTGGATATTCCTTATACAATTTTATCTACTCAGATTGCCCAAATTGTTTTTGATGACCGCAAAGAAAGTAATCCCTGCTCTCTCTGTGCAAAAATGAGAAAAGGCGCGTTAAATGAAAAAATAAAAGAATTAGGCTGTAATAAAATTGCTTATGCGCATCACAAGGACGATGTAGTGGAGACAATGCTGATGTCTTTGATCTTTGAAGGACGTTTTCACACATTTTCTCCTAAAACTTATTTGGACCGGATGGATCTAACGGTTATCAGACCTCTTCTGTATATGAATGAAGCAGATGTGATCGGATTTGTGAACAAATATCATTTTCCCGTTGTGAAAAGCCCATGCCCGGCTGACGGTAATACGAAACGGGAATATGTCAAGAATCTTTTGAAACAGTTGAACAAGGAAAATCCGGGAGTCAAGGAAAGAATGTTTACAGCCATTGTCAATAATCATATGACCGGATGGCCGAAAGGAAATGAAAATGGGAAACTTTAGCAGTACAAATAACAAAAATTATCATGATCAGGTCCAAATTGAACAGACCTTAAAGCTACGGGAGGTTCTTGCCACTCTTCCGCCCTTTTGTAAAAGCTATTTCCGGGGAATGAATAATACGATATCCGCCCGGACCAAATTAGGGTATGCTTTGGATCTGCGGATCTTCTTTGAATTTCTCCACGAAAACAATCAATATTTAAGCAAAATGAATGTGACCGATTATAAACTGGAAATCTTGGACCGGATTACCAAAGAGGATATCGAGGAATATATGGAATACCTTTCCTATTATACTAAGGACGGAAAGGAATACACCAATGATGAGCGCGGAAAGGCACGGAAATTAGCTTCCCTCAGAAGCTTCTATAATTATTTCTATACCAGTGAATTAATTGAAAAAAATCCGGCCTCGTTAATGAAAATGCCACGGCTCCACGAGAAAGAAATTATCCGTCTGGATCCGGATGAGGTTGCCACTCTTTTAGACGCTGTGGAGAACGGCGAACATATGACCAAATCAGAACTGAAATATCATGCCAAAACCAAAGACAGGGATCTTGCGCTGCTTACATTATTGTTAGGAACCGGAATCCGTGTTTCTGAGTGTGTGGGTATTGATATAAAAGATATTGATTTTAGAAATAACGGAATTAAAATCCGAAGAAAAGGCGGTTCTGAAGCTGTCATTTATTTTGGAGACGAAGTGGAAAAAGCTTTAAAAGATTATCTTGTAAAAAGGGAAGAAATCATTCCTGAAAGCGGTCATGAAGATGCACTCTTTTTATCCATGCAAAACAAACGAATTACAGTTCGGAGCGTAGAAAATCTTGTAAAAAAATATGCCGGAAAAGTAACCAGTTTAAAAAAGATCACTCCCCATAAATTGAGAAGTACCTATGGCACTACTCTTTATCAGGAAACAGGAGATATCTACTTAGTTGCGGATGTTTTAGGGCACAAGGATGTCAATACAACACGAAAACACTATGCCGCCCAGGCGGATTCACGCCGCCGTATGGCTGCTAACGTGGTTAAATTAAGGAGTGACGCGGATTAAGGTCACTCCCTTTTTTTGATCGTTACCAGCTCTTTTCCAACTTCATATCCCATTCAAGAGAATAAGGTCCGTTTTCTGTTTGACGAAGCATCTCATAATATCGGTAACGCTCCATAGTGGGGGAATCCTCTGTTGTGGCCGGATCATTTTTCCAGAACTGATATCCCAGCATATAAAAATTCATCATTTCTTCCCAGGAAGGATACATCTCCTGCAAAATAAGGGAATTTTCAAGCGAGGCATCCATGGCTTCTTCATAAGTCATATATCCGCATATATAGAAATCCGCATATAACTGATTTACCCTGCATAAATCCCATGCGGCAATAGAATCGGCATCCAATCCTTCCTGATACATATAATAAGCAATGACATAACGATATATATTTTCTTCTATTCCCGATTCCATAAGTTTTTGCGCAAATGTTTCTTCGTCTAAGTCTAAAAATCCTCTTTCTTCAAGCTCATCCATACATTCGCGGCATTTTTTCCTGTGCCCTTCTTTCCTCAACCTCTCTACTGTTTCTAATGCAGAATCCCGGTCTTCAATATTCCAGTCCCTTTCCAAAAGAAATCTGGTCAAAGTTTCATTTTCGCCCGAAAGCTCTGATCCGCCTACTATTCTCCAGTCTCCGCCATTGCTGTAAGTTAAAGGAGCATAAGTGGCATTAAACCATAAAACCGTATCAGGAAGCGGGTACTTATCAGAATCAGATACAATGTGGTTATTCTCACTGCCCTCATCTATTTCATTGATTAATTGGGCCATGGTAACGAGAGTGTCATTGTCGGTTGTTTCTTTTAGCGACCCTATTTTTGCGCCATGCTCTTCTGTTTCATGTGCTTTCTTAACAACTTCTTCTAATGTTTCCTTTTTTTCTGTATCATTTTTTGCATTTCCTTTTTCCTCCGTTTCGGTGCCGCACCCTGCTAAAGTAGCCAGGACAATAAAAACCGCAATAAAACGAATTATTTTCAATAACATTCTTTTATTCGTAATAATATTCTGATAGGTCAATTCCATAAGCCTCCTCTAATTCTTTTAATACAGTATTTGTTGAAGCATCATATTCTTCCTGGGACAAAATAATCATATAACTAAGAAAATAATCGTCATTAACCCTGATAAAACACATGATATCCGTCATTGGCACATATTCATCAGTGATAGCACTCTTTTGTTCATAAGTAAACACAACATAACAGGCCCCTTTGTCGTATTCAGGAAGCATAATTGTTTCACTTTTTATTACGTTGCGGTTCCTGTTAGTGTCATCAATCAAATCTTTAAATCCTGCGTCAGCCCACCAATTGCTGCATGTTAAAAAATCTTCTTCTGTCAACCATTCCAAAGTTCCTGATACACTTATACCATGTAAAGAAGAAGAAACAAAAGTATCCCATGTACTTGTACGCCATCCCATAGGTATCATAACAGGGCATTCGATATACTCGTTGTAACCAATCAGAGTAGTTAATCCCATATATTTATATCCATCTACTTTTTCCAACACATTATCTCCATCTGCAGGAGTATACACATCCTGTTGATTTATGGAATATTCCATATCATTAATCGCCCACTCTCCGCTGAATTGCAATTCATCCGGATTGATGTTATAGCATTTTGCCAGTTCCTCAATTATCAAAGTCGATTCGGGATCCATTTCATTTTCAGATATTTCCAGTTCCCATAAAACACCCACACCTGTATCCAAAACATCCATATAAGAAATCTTTTTTATTTCATAGGAGTTTCCGTTATAATCCTCTTTTTTCGCTGAAATAATCTGATATCTGTCATTACCGTTTTTTTGAATTTCCCCTATCTGTATATCCTTATACCCATTGTCCTCATCATTCCAAAATCTTACCGAAAAATTTATATTGTCTTCTAAAAATGTATAGAGAAAGGAATTTGCTCCAAAATTATAGTATAAAAATGCTGTATAAAAAAGCCCGTGCTCACCATAGGATACATATCCCTCGTCACACCCACTGTTTCCTACAGGAACATATATATAATATTCCAATTCATTGCCGTCATAATCTTCCATTGTAATTTTTTCTATGTATTCCAATTCGGAAAACTCCTCATTGGATATATGTTCTTCTGTTGTTGATAATTCATCATCTGTGTTATCAATTTCAAAATTCAATATAATATTTAAATTATTATACAGATATTCTGCAAAACTACTATCTTCATCCTGTACGATGTCGCCTAATTCAGTCTTATCGGAATATTCTATGGAATTAAATATACTCAAAACTTCATCTACAAGCGCTGCATTCTTTTCTTCTGATTCTGAAAGTATGATTCCTGAAAATCCTACCAGTATTTTTCCGTCCACTTCCTTTGCATATGTAATCATGGTTTCCTGTTCATCCGCATTAATAAAATCTTCATAATAGCACCATGACTGGCTGTCCCATTGATCCGTTTTACCTTTTTCAGTTACTTCATAATCCATCTGCAGCAAATCAATCATGTCGTCGTGAAAATAATCTACAACTGCAGCATCTCCTTCTATCGTCATAATAATTATATTGCCATCATCTGATTGCAGGCTAAAAGTAACATCAGGCTCTGTATCCGTATAGCCAAGTTCCCATTTGTCTGTGTCATAAGAAAATGCAATATTTCCACCTTCGTAAGTTGGCTTTTTCCCACAACTCATAAAAGTTGCGGAAAGAAAAAGCACAAGGATACAGCTTGTCAGAAAAGCTCCTTTTCCTTGCTTTTGTAGTAATTTCATTATTAATTTGTCCCCCTCTGTGAATATTTATCTTTTTCTAAGCTAAACTTTTTGTCCTTTTTTTATGCCGCTCTTAAACCATACTATCATAACAGTCTACTGTTTACAATATACTTATTACCAGGCTCTTTTACCATACAGGGAGCGGTGGGCATAGATGGTATGGAATATACCGAGCTCAAAGATTACCTTTCGGAAAAAGGCGAAAACATTAAGGAACAATTGCGGACAAGGAAATATAAACCGCAACCGGTCAGGCGGGTGGAAATACCCAAACCAGACGGAGGCGTAAGAAACTTGGGCGTGCCGACAACCATAGGCCGCTTTGTACTGCAAGCATAAAAATTTTCCTTATTTTATTAATAATAGTATTCTGACAAATCAAATCCATATGCTGTCTCCAATTCTTTTAATACTGCATTTGTTGAAGAATCATATTCTTCCGGCGATAGATTAACTTCATATCTAAGAAAGTATTCTTCATTAAACCGGATAAAACATCTGACGCTTATTTCCGGCACATACCCCGTTGAATAATTACTTTCCTTTTCATAAGTAATCACAACATAATACGACCCATTATTGTACTCGGGAAGCGTAATTCTATCTCCTTTCCACAGTTTACGATAATAGTCCTTCATAATTTCGAATTCCCTGTCAATCAAACTATCGGCATCGCTTTCATTGCACAGGCTTCCACTGATACTTACTCCATGAGAAAAATAGCTGACTCTGGTATCATTTGCCCTTGTACGCCATCCCATGGGTATCATGACAGGACATTCTATTCCTTCATCGTTATAACGTCCCCGCAGGGTTGTCATTCCCATATATTGATATCCATCCACTTTTTCCAATACATTGTCTCCAACTGCCGGCTCATATACATCTTGCTGGTTTGTGGAACGTTCCATATCATTAACAGCATATTCGCCGCTAACTTGTAAGTCATTCGGATCAATGCCATAACATTTTGCTAATTCTTCAACAATCAATGACGCTTCTGAATCCATGTTGAATTCAGATATTTCCAAATCCCATAAAATACCCACTCCCGCATCCAGAATGTCAATATAAAAAATCTTTTTTACTTCATAAGTAATTCCATTATAATCTTTATTTTGAGCTGAAATGATCTGGTATCTGTCATCTCCGTTTTTTTTAATTTCTCCAATTTGTATATTAAAATATTCAGACTCACTGTCTTTCCACACTTTCAAATAAGTATCTACATTTTCTTCAAAAAATGAATATAGAAAAGAAGTTGATCCTGCATCGCTAAATGAAAATCCTAATCCCCCAGCTATGCTGGGGAGAATG
>ULTO01072353.1_pt1 | contig 10649 bp, 8 predicted proteins | sample 1957601 | NCBI WGS metagenome assembly ULTO01 (sample SAMEA4835734, study PRJEB28245) | human gut metagenome | biome: gut microbiome; material: fecal sample | place: Denmark | collected 2008 | reverse complement strand
TCAAATGCTACCCGGGTCCCTTTTCAAGTGTTAGCTACAGTCCATCGACTACGAGTTCTCCGTCACCAACGAAATCATCCAGAAGGAGCGGTTCCGTTACTTCATCAAAGTCCCGGAACTTGCCGCCATGTACAACGAAATCACCGATTTTCGTACCGCCGAAGACATTGGTATCGACCGCCCCAAGAAAAACGAGATATTGCATAATATCCCGCCCACGCCCGACCAGCAGGACTTCATCCAGCGATTGGTAGCATTTGCCAAGTCCGGCAACGCCACCGTCCTCGGACGTCCCCCGTTAAGCCGCCGGGAAGAAAAAGCCAAGATGCTCATTGCCACCAACTATGCCCGCAAGATGTCCCTCGACATGCGCCTTATCGACGAGGACAAATACGACGACCACATAGATAACAAAGCCACCCATTGTGCCGCCCTGATAAACCAATACTATCAGAAATATGACGAGCACAAAGGCACCCAGTTCGTCTTTTCGGACTTGGGCACCTACAAGCCCGGTCAGTGGAACACATACAGCGAAATCAAGCGCAAATTGGTGGACGACTATGGCATCCCGGCAGACCAAGTACGCTTCATTCAGGAAGCCAAGACCGAAAAGTCCCGCAAAGCAATGATCGCAGCCATGAACGAAGGCAAAATCCGCGTCCTCTTCGGTTCCACCGAAATGCTCGGCACCGGAGTCAATGCCCAACGCAGGTGCATCGCCATCCATCAGCTCGACATTCCCTGGACGCCCAAAGATTTGGAGCAACGCAACGGCCGTGGCGTAAGAAAAGGCAACGAGATAGCCAAACTCTTTGCCGACAACAAAGTCGATATAATCAACTACGCCGTCGAGAAATCCCTCGACAGCTACAAATTCAACCTGCTTCACAACAAGCAGTTGTTCATCACCCAGCTCAAAAAAGGTACGATGGGTGCCCGTACCATCGACGAGGGCAGCATGGACGAGCAGGGCGGCATGAACTTCTCCGAGTACGTCGCCATTCTCTCCGGCAACACCGACCTGCTCGACAAAGCCAAGTTGGAGAAGCAAATAGCCTCCCTCGAAAGCGAGCGCAAATCCTTCCACCGTGGCAAATCCTCCGCCGAAGCCAAATTGGAAAACATCATGCAGACCGTCACCAAGAACGGTGACCTGATCGCCCGTATCACAACGGACTTGAACCACTTCCAGCAGCGCGTCCAGCGTGACAACCAAGGCAACCCCCTCAATCTTATCGAACTGGACGGTGTCAAAGGTAACGACCCCAAACTCATCGCCAAAAAGCTCGCCGAGATAGAGGACAAATCCCGTACCCACGGCACATCCCAGCCCATCGGCAAGCTCTACGACTTCGACCTTTTAGTAAAGACCGAAGCCAGCATGAAAGACGGCTTCGACTTCATCGAAAACCGCTTCTTCGTCCGTGGCGAAGGTAATATCCTGTACAACTTCAACGGCGGCAGACTGGCAAAAGACCCCAACATTGCTGCCCAGATGTTCCTCCGCACCTTCGAAACCGTTCCCCCTCTTCTGGAGAAATACCAGAAAGAAGTGGAACAGATTTCCAAGGACATCCCCATCCTTCAGGAAGTAGTCAAAGAAACGTGGAAAAAGGAAGACCAGCTCAAACAGCTCAAATCCGACCTTGCTGCCCTCGACCGCAAGATCCAGCTCTCCCTCAAGCCCGTCAAACAGAATGAAGACAGCAACAGCAAGGACGAGAGCCAAACCGAGAACAAAGGTCACGGCATCACCCCGTCACCGGGAGCACCTTCGACAACGTCCCCCGCATCCGACGGCAAGCCCTACATCCACCAACCGCCCGACTTCCTTTCCGCCCCTCCGGAAAAGAAGCCCCCGCACCTGAACCAGCCCCCCGTCAGTTTCAGCATCAAAGATGCTATGAACTCGTTAGGCAGCAAACTCGTCATCGGCGGCATCCCCAAGCCCAGCAACAAGGACGACCCGGACACCGCCCATACCAACAAGCCCAAAGGCTTTAAACTTTAACTAAGAAAGCCGCCATACTTCATATACGAGGTTATGGCGGCTTATATCATCTTTAATATTTAACATCTGCATAAAACCATTTTCGAGCTGTCACCAATTTAGATAAAAAGTATCATTGAAAAACAAATGGATGTAAAAAGGAAAATGGATTTAATATGATGATTTTAATTTCTAAATTGCAAAAAAAACAATAATCTATATGGTACCTTAAATAAATTGTACCGGAAACAAAATATGCAATTTTAACTGACAATCCATATTTTAACATTAATAATATTACTATTTTATATGATATTTACGTTCTCTATTTTTAAAGGCAATTGTTCCACCTTCCAAAATCTCACAAACATGTTCTCTTATTCCTTGTTGATATAATATTCCCTGTTCTTCAGAATCATATGGCGAAGTACACTCTAGAGAGCCATTTACGTATTCGAATTTGTATTCTTTATTTTCTTTATTATCTTCTCCTGCTTGATTCGCGACTATAATATTTTCAGCATCAGTGTTCACTGCTAGATTTGCATTATGTGTTACCATTATAATCTGTCTTCTTTTCTTGCAATCTCTAACATAATCATTTAGTTCCTTATATACAGTTCTATTATCCAAATTATCTTCAGGTTGGTCTATCAATATCGGATAATCTGATTTACTTAAACTAAGATATAATTGTAGTATAACAATTCCCTTTTTACCTTCAGACATATTAAAAAGAGAATCATTTCCTTTAACTATATCATAATCGATGCGATAGCAATTTTTTAAGATTGCCCTTAATAGTTCCTCCAAATTATGCCCTGTTTTAAAATTTGAAAAACGATTATTGTCATTAATACATTTTGTTAAAATTCTATCAATATTAGCAAGGTGTGTATTTTCATCATAAGAATAGTTTGATGCTTTAAATCCACAATTTTCAAATTGATTTTCAAGATAACTTTTTATATTTATAATACTTGTCACAATTTCATCAAACATTTCTACATTAAAAATTTGCTTTGAACTTAATTTTAAATCGACAACACTGTTATCCCACTTTGAATCTAAAAAGCTATTTATTTTGTTTACAACATCTTTGTTCTTAAGTAAAAACTGGGAATATAAATCAATAAAATTAATATTATTCCTTTCAGATGATATGCGCCTAATTTCAGTCTTTTTATCATTGATTCTTTTTATCTTTTCCTGTTCAATTCGAATTTCATTATCCAATTTATCTATTTGAATTTTATTCTTATTTTTAAGCTCAAAAGGAGCCAATTTGCTATTACAATCTAATAATTGCCCCTTTAGTTTTTCTATACATGAACTACGTTGTTTTTTCTCTATATCAATACTAATCGAAAATATAGATATATAACTTTTAATTGTATCCGATAATTTATCTTTGAAATATTTGAACAGCCTTAATACTTCATCATTTTTTATATTTACAGAAAATGCTTCTATAATATCTTTTTTAGTCGAATCAGACACTAACCATTTCCGCAACATCTCTAATTCGTTAATAATTTCATCTACTTGCTTGATATTTTTCTCTATATCAGTTTTCTTTTGGGTTAAAAATGAATACTCCTTTTCTTCTTCTTCCGAAAAACCAATGCTTTTATTTAAAGAATCTTTTTGTTCAACTTTTTCTTTTACAGCTTTGGTTATTGCATTCTCATCACCATATGTATTTAACTCCTCTCTTGCTTTAGTTAATTCAGTATCTAATTTTATCCACAAAGTAATTTTGTCACTAATATCAGATTCTATATTTTTGATATAATCTTCATATTTATCAAAAATCTCCTTAATATAATCCTCTTGTTTGATTAAATTCTCTATAAATTTATTGAAGTAATTAACTCCGTTGTTTACACCATTTTGCTTATCTCTTATAATTTTCTCAATATATAGTTGTGGTAAAAATTCGATTATTCTTCCGTCAGTAATTTTTCTTGCTTCATCTGGGGAATCTGCATAAAACAAATCTAATTTTACATTATTCATTAATTCGCTGTAATTTTTCATTTCCGCATTAGGATTGCCCGCTTGATGTGCTATCATATGTAATAATAGTGACTTTCCAGAAGATTTCCCTCCAATAATGACGTTCAAATTCGGATTGAGTCCAATTTCTATATTTTGAAAATACTTGTTGTTATTATCTGTTAATTTAATCTTTTCAATAATGTTATATTTAATCTTTTCATCTGGACAATGCTCGTCAATAACAACTCTTTCTTGTGGTTCATAAATAATTTGTTTTAGACCCTCAAAACTAACATCAGACTTAATCCAACAAAAACGATTATTATCAGGAACAAATAATTTGTCTTCAGTATGTGCATCGCATCCATGTATACACGGTTTTAGGGAGCCACATCTTTTTATAACATCGTTTTGAGAAGTTCTTAAACCTAAAAAGAAATCTCTATCATTTTTATTACTTGAAAAAACACAATCAGACAAACAATATATTGCTTGTCTTAAAGCATCTAAGGAACTGTCTTGTTCATTCTCAAATAGCTTGTAATGTTCTTGCAAACCAGAAGCTCCATCGCTATTAGAATTACTAACAACAATTATTACATTATCTCTAAACCGTTGATTTCCGCTTAATATACTTTGTAGCTGTTCCTGTGATACAATAAAATTATTAACGCCAAACTTGTAGGCTTTGTCTTCATCATATTGACTGTTCTCTCTTTTTCCTAAATCTATAAATCCTTGGCGATTCATTTTATATTTAAAGCCACCGATGGAAAAATCCAAGGCATTAAAAAAATCATTATCTAAAAAAGAGAGATATGAAGGATTGAACAAACAATGTATATTTATTAATTTACCAGGTTTAGTCACTGGTGTCATTCTTAGCTCAACATTTGGTATCAATAATATGGATTTAATTCTTCTTTGTTCTTCTAAAGAAAATTGAGACCGTTGTTGTATATTATCTTGATATTTTTTGGCGTTTATGTAATTTTCAACACTGAAGTAATCAGTAATTCCTATTGCTGCAATTTTGAATTCTAATGCTCTTTTAAAAAGTAATTCACAAAAATCATCAAATGTTCTTGATTTATATTGATCATTTTTATTGGTTCCCTTTGTGTGAACATGAAGATCCCATCTTCTCCAAATAGAACCTTGATTAAATGTGTATTCCATATGCTGTAAATTAAAAGTTTTATATTATAGAAATTTATTCAATTCTTCCACTAACAAATAAACAGTAGTAGAAGACTCTTGTTGTGCCGGGTTATTCCCATCGAATTGTTTCATGATAGTTTTAGCATGATTAATAGCTTGTTCTTGTTTAGGGAATAAAGCATTAAACATTTTAGAACTTACACCCGTTTTTTTTGTATAAGCAAATCCGAGCAAAGTACTCAACATTTTTTCATATCTGGAACGATGTAAAGCTCCTTGATATAGATTAAAGTGAAGTAAGAACCAAAATTCAAAAGCCTGATTGCTATAAGCCACTTCAAAACCATTTTGGCGTGCTAATAGGATAGCAGAGTTAAAGTCATTTTCTGGAAAGTCATCTTTGTCAAAAACCACCCAATTCTGATTATATGTCCTTCCTTTTTGCCTTTCCTGCTCTTTTATATTGATAGCTTTCTGTACTAATGTTAATGTACCCATGCCTTGACCGATAGCTTTTACATTGGCAGAAGTCAAGCGGAAAGCATTAAAATAGTCCGGCTCAGTATTAACCCCTTCGCAAATAATTAGAAATGTTTGTTTCACTTCACGCACCCCACTGATACGGGTTATTTTTCTTTCGATACGCGGATTTATATTTTTCCTTTTTGTAGCCGCCATAGTTTATTTTTCTTGCGTATTAAACAAACGAGTTAGATCTCCGACAATTGGAATAGCTCCGTACTTTCCGGATAAGTAATCTTTTTCAAACGAAGCATCATTACGAACTTTATACTCTGCTAATGAATAAAGTTCGGTTGCCCCATAACGGTCTTTTTGTGTGAACCAAATCTGATCCCGTCGGAATATACTAGCACTCAGCAAATTAGTGTCGTGAGTAGTGAAAATCAATTGAGCATTTTTCGGATTTGTTTCTTTTGAATTAAACAAGGCAATAATTCTACACGTAAGAAGTGGATGCATCTTAGAATCAAATTCATCTATAATCAGACGCTTTCCATTATCCAAAGCATCAATAATAGGATATGCTAAAGAAAAATACTTTATTGTACCTTCCGATTCATTTTTCCTGAATGGGAAAGTAACAGCTTTGACTTCATTACCTTCATCATCGTACTGCGTATGCGTACTGACAATAGTATTATCAATTTTTTCAATATTCTCAATACCTAAATCAGCATAGCGTGAAAACTCTACAATTCTCTGTTTCATTTTGATGTCATCCAGTTGGATAGTGGCGGTATTCCATATCTTCTCATCATTAGAACCAGAAATAATAGTGGTATCGTTCAACCATTTCATTATCTCCACTGCTGTCGGATCATTAAATTGTGCCGCAACAGAAAGCAATAATGCATTCGCTCTCACCATTCGTTTACCTGCAAGCTCTTTACCAACGACAAACTTGGTATGAATATCGAAGCTATCTTTTTCCCGGTAGAATAGTTCCACCTCCTTAGCCCTCTTTTTATTAGCTTTTTGATAGAGCCATTCCGAATGTACCAAAGAATTATCAGCTTCAAATCCATAACGATATTGATTATCTTCATCACAGAATATGGCTTCAAAATAACTTGGTTCACCCGCAGTAAGCGAGTTTAACCGGAAACTTTCTATATTAACACGTTCCCCTGCCTGAATATCTTTCGACGAATTTATCACATACCACTTAAAAAACTCAAAAGCCTTAATGAAATTGGATTTACCGGATGCATTGGCACCATAAACCACCGCACTCTTCATTAACGATAATCCGGCAGTCCCTACACTAAAGATTATATCTTCAGCCGGAACCTGTACTTCTTTCAAAGCCGATGCCGCTAATGACAATATAGATTGTTCTTTGAAAGATAGAAAATTTCCTATTGTAAATTGAATAACCATACTTTAATTGCTTTATTCGAGATTTTATCACAAATATAGCTTTTATTTTTCAAAAAAGGACACCTGTCAGATGAATTATATTATTTTATGCCTAACAACATGTATTCCTACTTTCATTTTCAAATTTTCGGCAGTATTTACCTGTTACTGCCAAAACTTTGAAAAAATATCCCATCCTATCATCACGACAGTACGGGATACACACACAACGTCAGGTTATCGGCTAAATCTGCTTAAATGGAAATTATAACAACCTAAATATCTTCTGTTACTTCGTTCTCACCATCGGACAACATACCATCCTCTGTACGTTCATCTTCCTTACATTCTTTCGTTTTGCCTTTCCCTACATTCTCCCCATCGAAATACCTCCGTATAAACTCGTGCAAGTCCTTCTCCCTATAATACGTCTTATGCAGGATCGTATGATACTTCAACCCATTATCCCTATACCGTTGCAGTGTCCGTTTGCTGATGTTCAGCAGCAGGCAAACGTCCTGGTTATCGTACAGCCGTTCCCCGTTCAGGTAATTTTGCGGCTTCTTGTCCTTCTTGTCCAATGCACCTACAACCCTTTCCACTTGTTCGAGCAACCGTTCCATATACGCCTCGAATGTTTCTTTATCCAATGGTATCATAAGTTCGCCTGTTTTAAATTTCCGATGATATAATAACTTTGGTTCGACGGGTCTTTCAGTATGATTTCCTTCTCCCGCATGAACTTGATATAACTTTTCGCCGTGCGTTCCTTCACGTCCAGTATCGCTTGAATCTGTTCCGCCAAATCCACATAAGTGATAAAGTCCTGCCGTCCGAAAATATCCCGTGCCACTGCCACGAGTTCATCCTCTTTCCGCTTCTCCTTTTCCTCTTTCGGTTTTTCTCCCAGATACACGTGCATCCCGGCATCCTTATCCCATGCAAACTGCATGATAGGTACATCCAGCGGACTGCCATCGCGCACCTTCAGCGCCTTCACCACCGATACCGACGGATCAGTATCTTTCTCGATAGAAAGAATTGCCGCCGCCTTTCGTTGCAACTCACTGCCCAAATGCCCGCGCAACTTCAACCCCGAAGGAATAAAATGTAGGATAGTAACGATACAAGTATTGTAAATCCCCGCCAGCCGGTACAATTCCTCCACCACGGCAATACTTTCCGTTTCATCATTCGCACCCTTTATCAAGTCCGCAATCCCGTCAATCACCACCATGTGAATCCCCCGGAACTGATAATGAAACTTATCCATGCTTTGGATAATCGCCTGCAAACGCTCTTTCCGGCTCATTCCCGTCAGGCAATACGCTTTCAGGTATTCCGGCATCGTTTCCCGTCCGCAACGCCTTAAAAGGTTTGTAATGTTCTTGTACGTCTGCACCTCCGACTGTTCCGTATCATAAAACAGAATCGCCTTTCGCTTGCTGTTTTCACAAACCGACACCCCCAACGTATCCATCACCTTATCCTTATTCTTATCGGATTGTCCGATGGCACCGGCTATCAATGCCGTCACATAATTACTTTTTCCGGTTCCCTCACCACCAGTAATACAGAGGATATTCCCTTGCGTGCCTAACGGCACATCATTCACCGACACAACCATTTGTGCCACGGGCGGCGGATTATTAAAATCCACCTCACAAGATTTCAGAGCAGACATAGTTTCGCTGTATATTGTATCCAGATAATCCAGAAATAGTTTAATCAAATCCTCCCGGCTGTTTCCCAAACGGAAAAAGTCCGAAATATCCTTTTCCACCTTCGTTCCCGCCAGTGGCAGCAACAATCGTTTCACCCCATAGTTCTTCAACGCCAGTTCTTGTTTTGCCGAACTGTCCAGCCCCGCTTTATCCACATCATAGAGCAGGACAATATGTTTGAACCGGAAAGAGAGCCTATGAATAATCCCCACGGGAATAGTCACCGTTTCCGAATTGAAGCAGATAGCATGAAACCCGTGAACCGTCAGGCTCATCACGTCCTTCTCACCACCCGTAATAAAGAGCAAATCCCCCTTAGCAGGCAACTGTTCCAGCCCAAAGCAGTAATTTTCCCCAAAATCCCCGGCATATAAAAAGCGCATCTCCGAGTGCGGGCGGTACACCTTCACATATTGCTTTGCATTATATCCGAATACCGGTTCTTTATCCGTCGCCACAATGCTGAACGGTTTCCCTTCGTTATTCTCGCTGCTGAACTTCTTCAACGAAACCACCCGGAACAATTTCAACACCTCTTGCGTGATACCACTTTCTCCCCAAAAGGCAAGTTCCGCAGCCGTAAAGCTCTTTTGCGCCAACGTATAAGGCCTTGCTTTCTTCCTTTTCGGTACATGTGTAACTTCCGCAATCACCGGAACAGATGTAGTAGAGGAAATTCTCATTTCGGACTTGTCAGATAAGCCCAAGTGCATATCCCGATCAATGATAGCCAGTATTTGCACAAAGTCTTTAGGTTCTTTACAATTCAGTCCGTTTAGCTTGCCGACCAACGCAAAACAGTCCCCCGAATAATCATCATTTCCGAAATCCTTCATTTTGTACATTCCGTTTCTCCGGTCAAAATACACATTACACGAAGCCTTGCTATCTTTGTACAACGGATTTAAGAAATTACGTCCGAGTTTAAAAGAGAAAGGGATATAATACTTGAAAACCGCCAACCCCTTATCCGTTAGCAGAAGAATATCCTCTTTATTCATTCTCGTTATCATTCAAGAAATAATTCCTCCGAAAATTCTCCCTATCCTGTGGTTTGCATTTGATGATGCGTTCATTCAGTCCCCGTTCTATTTCCGAAAGTTTATAAAGACACCGCCCTCTCAGCATAGAGTAACTTATCAGGTTTTCGTTTCTCAATCGTTGTAATGTGCGTGTACTTATATTCAGGGCATCCGCCACCTGATTACTATCCAGCCACACCTCATTTTCCTCTTTGGGCATAACCTGTGCCTTTGCCACAAAGTCGGCAATTCGTTGAATTTTCCCGACAAGGTCTTTATACACCTTGCTATCCATTGTTATTACTTCCATATTACAGTTATCGTTTTAATTTGCTGCAAAGTTCATCCAATAGTGCCGGAGCATTTGCCAACTTGTTACCAACTTGGCATAACTTTTTTTTCAATATCTGAATATGTAGCATAGCGGGAGGGAGGTACAGTGCAAGTCTGGTGCAAGGTGCAAGCCTATACTTATATATATAGGCTCGCACCTTGCACCGGAAAAATATTTTTATCTATTTAATACTCAAATAGTTTGGTAGATTAAAAGGAAAGTTGTAGTTTTGAACCCGGAAAGTTAAGCAGACACAACGGTGTCATAAGCAGACAAATCAACATTTTGGAAATCGTTACTAAATCGTTACGGTACGATTTTAGTAGTTTAGAAAGCATTTGTGTTTCAAATACATACAGCCATAAAGTGAAAATCCCAGGCGGATCACCAAGAAGCTGGACAAAACCAGACAAAGAAAAGACAACTCCTACAATATCAAGGTATTGCAGGAGTTTTTTCTTTGTATAAAGTCCGTGACCTAAGACACGAAATGGTCACAAAAAGACATACTTTCGTGACCAATTCGTGACTTG
>ULTO01015910.1_pt1 | contig 10658 bp, 10 predicted proteins | sample 1957601 | NCBI WGS metagenome assembly ULTO01 (sample SAMEA4835734, study PRJEB28245) | human gut metagenome | biome: gut microbiome; material: fecal sample | place: Denmark | collected 2008 | reverse complement strand
TTCCCGAGCCAGGAGTTTAAAGACGATTTCGGAAATGCGTTGCTTGAATATGTGCAGGGCACCAAAAGCTTCGATGATGTTAAAAAAGTCACGGTCGACAGCTGGAAATCGGCAAAATCATAAATGAGGGGAGGATAATATGGCACTGAAAAAATGGTTCCCGGTATTCGTTTTACCGACTCTTGCGGCATTCACAATTGTTTTTGCCGTGCCGTTTATCCTCGGTCTCGGCCTTTCGTTTACGGAATTCACGACCGTACTTGATGCAAAATGGGTTGCTTTTGCGAACTACGTCAAGGCTTTTTCAAATAGTGATTTTCTCAATGCTCTATGGTTCACCGTCAAGTTCACGGTCGTGTCGGTCATCACGATAAATCTAATTTCATTCGGGCTTGCGACGCTTTTGACAAAGGGCTTCAAGGGCACGAACATTTTCAGAACGGTCTTTTTTATGCCGAATCTTATCGGCGGAATCGTGCTCGGATATATATGGCAGATGATAATAAACGGAGTTCTTCAAAATTTCGGGGTAACAATAACTTATGATGCAAAATACGGCTTTTGGGGACTCGTTTTTATGATGAACTGGCAGCTTATCGGTTACATGATGATAATTTATATCGCCGGAATTCAAAATATTCCCTCGGATTTGCAGGACGCATCAAAGGTTGACGGCGCCAACAGAATTCAGACGCTCAGACATGTTACCTTGCCGCTTGTCATGCCGTCAATTACGATTTGCCTTTTTCTGACGATTACGAATTCCTTCAAGCTGTTCGATCAGAATTTAGCACTCACGGCGGGTGCGCCCTCAAAGCAAACGGCGATGCTCGCCTTGGATATCTACAACACCTTCTACGGAAAAATCGGACGGGAAGGCATCGGTCAAGCTAAGGCGGTTATATTTTTCATCATCGTTGCGGCAATTTCGTTTGCACAGCTTATTTACACAAGGAACAAAGAGGTGGAGCAATGAACGGGATAACGGCAAAAAAAGCAGGCAGAGTTCTGCTGTATATCTTCCTTATCACAATAAGTGCGGCGTTCCTTGCACCGATAATAATCGTTCTTTATAATTCGTTCAAAGGCAAATTTTTTATCAGCGACGATCCGTTTGCGCTTCCAAATGCCGAGACCTTTTCGGGGATTGAAAACTACATTGGAGGAATAGAGAAAACGGGCTTTCTTGCCGCTTTCGGCTGGTCGCTTTTCATAACGGTGTTCTCCGTTGCGGCAATCGTTCTTTTTACGTCCATGACGGCATGGTACATTGTCAGAGTAAAGAATAAATTTACAAAGGCGCTTTATTATATCTTTGTTTTTTCAATGATAGTTCCGTTCCAGATGGTGATGTTCACCATGACGAAAACAGTTGCAGACCTCGGGCTTGATAAGCCGTGGGGACTCATAATCGTCTACCTCGGCTTCGGTGCGGGACTGGCGGTTTTCATGTTCTGCGGCTTTGTGAAATCCGTTCCGCTTGAGATTGAAGAAGCGGCAATGATAGACGGGTGCAGTCCGCTGCAAACGTTTTTTTACGTCGTGTTTCCGATAATGAAACCGACGGCGATAACAGTCGCAATTCTTGACGCAATGTGGATCTGGAACGACTATCTGCTCCCGTATCTTCTCATCGGCAGCGAATACAAAACCATTCCCATCGCCGTTCAGTATCTCAGAGGCGGCTACGGTTCAATTGATATGGGTGCAATGATGGCAATGCTTGTGCTTTCGATTATACCTATCGTCGTTTTCTATCTCTTGTGTCAGAAATATATTATCAAGGGCATCGTTGCAGGAGCCGTGAAAGGATAAATTATGTCAAGTATCAGTTTGAAAAATGTATATAAAATATTCGATGACGGCACAACGGCAGTCAATGATTTTTCCCTTGAAATCGCCGATAAGGAGTTCATTATTCTTGTAGGTCCGTCGGGCTGCGGCAAGTCAACAACGCTGAGAATGATAGCCGGACTGGAGGGCATAACAAAGGGTGAACTGAAAATCGGCGACCGTGTAGTGAATGATGTTGCGCCCAAGGACAGGGATATAGCAATGGTTTTCCAAAGCTACGCTCTTTATCCACACATGACGGTTTATAAAAACATGGCATTCGGCCTTGAATTGAGAAAAATTCCTAAGGACGAAATTGATCGCCGAGTTCGTGAGGCGGCAAAGGTTCTCGACATTGAGCATCTTTTAAAAAGGAAGCCGAGAGCACTTTCGGGAGGTCAGCGTCAGCGCGTTGCGCTCGGCAGAGCAATGGTGCGCTCTCCGTCTGTATTTCTGCTCGATGAGCCGCTCTCTAACCTTGACGCAAAGCTGCGAACGAATATGAGAACAGAGATAAAAAAGCTTCACCGGCGCTTGGGGACAACGTTTATTTACGTCACCCATGACCAGACCGAGGCAATGACAATGGGCGATAGAATCGTAGTAATGAAGGACGGAGTAATTCAGCAGGTCGATTCGCCGCAAAATCTATATAAGCATCCGCAGAATATGTTTGTCGCAGGCTTTATCGGATCGCCGCAGATGAATTTCCTTGACGCAACCGTATTAAAGCGTGACGGAAAGCTTGTTCTTTCGCTCGCAGACAACGAGCTTGACATTACAGACCCATTCGAAAGCCGAAAGGAGATAACGGGGTATCTCGATAAACCCGTCAAGTTAGGAATCCGTCCCGAGGATGTCACGGTTGACAGCCAATTTATCAAAAATAATCCGGATAAAGTGTTGACGGCAAAGCTGGAGGTCAGCGAGCTTATGGGAAGCGAAAGCTATCTCTATCTTGATTATTCGGGTCAAAAGCTGACGGCAAGAGTAGATGCCGACTCAACAACAAACGAAACCGTCGAGCTCGGAATACTTACCGACAGACTTCATCTTTTCGATCCGAATTCAACGGTAAATATCATAAAATAATTTCGGGTGTCCGGTTAAGGGCACCCTTTTATAATAGCTTTGCGTTAATGCGGGCATCATGCACTGCGATGAATTTTATGTAAGGAACATAAAATCGAATCGTTTTTTACGGTGTGCATCGTGTCTGAAAAGACAATAAAAAATAATCGAAAAAATCCGGCAATTTAATTATAATAAAAATACTTTTATTTTCGTCAATAATGTGTTATACTAAATACTGAATTATTATATTGAAAAGGGTAGTGAACTTATGACAACGCAAAATATTGCGGACGGTGTCCGCTTTTGCTCGGTCAAAACCGATAAATTCAAGACCTGCCGTGTGAACATCAGCTTGGCGATGCCGCTTGACAAGAGCGCTTCGGCAAGGGCGATTTTGCCGTTCATGTTTTCACGCAGATGTGCAAAATATCCTGATTTTACTTCTCTCAACCGTGTGCTTGACGGGCTTTACGGGGCTTCTGTTTCGGCAGGCATTCTCAAAAGGGGAGAGGCTCAAATTCTTTCCTTCAGTATGACTGCCATTGACGACCGCTTTGCTCTCGACGGCGATAAGGTTGCTTTTGAGTGTGCTCAGCTTCTTGCCGAAATGATTTTTGATCCTCTAACCGAGGGCAAAAGCTTTCCTGAGGATATAATCGAGCAGGAGAAGCGTCTGCTTGTTGAGACAATCGAGAACGAGCAGAATGACAAGCGCCGCTATGCCATGCTCAGATGCGAACAGCTCATGTTTGCCGATGAAGCCTACGGAATCAACCGTCTCGGCTCGGTAGACGAGGTTAAAGCACTCACACCGGCTGATGTTTATTCCGCATGGCGTGACGTGCTCGAAAAAGCAACCGTTCAGATAACTATGGTTTCGAGCATGGATCCTCAGCCCGTGGCTGAACTTATTAAGGATAAATTTTCTGAAATCGAAAGAAATCCCGTTGAGATAAAAACTCAATTTGTTTCGGGACTTCCGAAGCCCGAATACGTTTGCGAGACAATGCCCCTCAAGCAGGGCAAGCTTGTTATGGGCTTCAGAACCGGAATGAGAAGCGAGGACGACATGATGCCGGCGATGAGGGTTGCCGTTGATATCTTCGGCGGCGGAACCTATTCAAAGCTTTTCTCAGTGGTTCGGGAAAAGATGAGCCTTTGCTATTATTGCTCGGCGGCGCTCTTTAATTCAAAGGGAATCGTAATGGTTCAAAGCGGAATTGAGGACGCAAACGAGGAAAAGGCAAAGAATGAGATAATCAATCAGCTCAGACTGACCGCAGAGGGCGAATTTTCCGACGAGGATTACTCTTCTTCAATCAAGAGCCTTACGGATACTATTCTCGGCAATTCCGACACACCGGAGGAGATAACGGCGTGGTACGCATCACAGATACTCCGCGGGGAGCTGAAAACTCCCGAGGCTTATGCCGAGGAGATCAGAAATGTTAACAGGTCTGAGGTCGTCGGAGCGGCAAAGACAATAATGCTTGACACAATATTTATGCTTAAATCAAGCGGGGAGGCGGCAGAATGATGAATATTAAAGAAGTCAGGAACGAGCTCCTCAATGAAAAATACTACGATATAGACCATCCGTCGGGCTTGAAAATTCTCGTCATGCCCAAGGAGAATTATTCAAGCACATATGCGATTTTTGCAACGAAGTACGGTTCGATTGACACGATGATTCAGATGAGCGACGGATCATTTAAGGAAATTCCCGAGGGAACGGCTCATTTCCTTGAACACAAGCTTTTTGAAAGCGAGGATCTTGACGCATTTGAGCGCTTTGCCAAAACGGGCGCTTCGGCGAACGCATATACAAGCTTTGAAAGAACGGGATATCTTTTTTCCTGCTCGGCGAATTTCAAAAAGAATCTTGAAATTCTTCTCGATTTTGTCCAAAATCCGTATTTTACACAGGCTACTGTTGAAAAGGAGCAGGGAATTATCGGTCAGGAGATCGACATGTACAAGGACGCTCCCGACTGGGAGGTCATGTTCAACTGTCTTAGAACGATGTATCACAATCTGCCCGTAAGAATTGATATTGCGGGCACGCAGGAATCGATTGCTCAGATCACGGCGAAAACGCTTTATGGCTGCTATGACAACTTCTACAATCTTCATAACATGGTTCTTGCCGTTGCAGGCAATGCCGATGTTGATGAGATAGTCGAGGTTGCCGACAAGGTGCTCAAGCCTGTTGAGGGCAAAATGGCTCAGCGTAAGGTCATCGACGAACCGGAAGAGGTCATTGACAGCTATATTGAAGAAAAGCTCTCGGTTGCAACGCCCCAGTTCATGTTCGGCTTCAAGGAGAGCTGGGATACTCCCGAGCGCACGACTAAGGAGGAAATTTCTATGGAAATTCTCCTCGATATGATTTCCGGTCAGTCCTCGGAGCTTTATAAGAGACTTTTTGACGGCAAGCTTATAAATAACAGCTTCGGCTTTGAATATTTTACCGGCTTCGGCTATTCGTGCGTGCTTTTCGCAGGTGAAAGTAATGATCCGAAAAAGGTTGCCGAGGAGATAGTCGGGGAAATCGGAAGATTCAGAGAGACCGGCTTTGACGAAACGGCCTTTGAAAGAACAAAGAAGAAGCTTTACGGCAGAATGATAATGGGCATGAACGACATTGAGGGTCTTGCGAATAACATGGCTGTTTCATACTTTGCCGGCGAAGATGTTTTCACCGATTTTGAAATTTTTAAAACCGTTACGCTTGATGACGTTAATGATATCTTTAAAAAGACGCTTGACGAAAACCGCAGCGTTCTTTCCGTAATAAATCCCAACTGATCGGAGTTGATACTATGGACACTACAACAGTGTATTTTAACGGCATAGAGCATGGATTTGAGGTCTCCTCAATCCTTGCTCAATTCTCCCTTTTCGGCCACGATATCACAATCCGCTGGTACGGAGCGATAATTGCCTTCGGATTTTTGCTTGCAGTGCTTTTCGGCGGCAGAATGGCTTACAAATGGAAAATGAGCATTGATAAGATGCTCGATGTGCTTATTTATTCGACAATTTTCGGAATTCTCGGTGCAAGGCTTTATTATTGCATCTTTGAATGGGACAGGTACAAGGATAATCCTATTGAGATCCTTTACATTTGGAACGGCGGACTTGCGATTTACGGCGGTATAATCGGCGGTATAATCGCAGCGTTCATTGTTTGCCGAGTGCGCAAGATGAATTTCTGGAATCTTATGGATATTGCGTCCATGAGCCTTTTGATAGGTCAGGGAATAGGTCGTTGGGGCAATTTTGCCAACCAAGAGGCATTCGGCACAAACACGGATATGCCATGGGGCATGTGGAGCGAAAAAATTGCCCGTTACATAACGGAGAATTCATACAAGCTCAGCGCAAACGGAATCACAATGGATCCGGAAAGGGCTGTTCACCCGACCTTCCTTTATGAATCGGTTTGGTGCTTGCTCGGATTTGTCGTGCTCTATATCATCACGAGAAAGGCAAGAAAATTCAGCGGACAGATTTTCCTTACCTACGGCGTATGGTACGGTGCGGAAAGAGCGGTGGTTGAAGGTTTCAGAACGGACAGCCTTTATATCACAGGTACAACGATCAGAGTTTCACAGGTGCTTTCGGCCGTGCTTGCGGTTGTCTGCCTTGTTATTCTTATCTGTCTGCTTGTCAAGTACAAGAAACATCCAAAGCCGATTGACGGCGTAGATTATTTCCTTGAGGACGAGCTGAAAAAGCAGGCGGAGGAAAAGGAAAGCAAAGAGGAAGAGAAAGAAGCGGAGGTCAGTGATGTACAAGATAATCAGCGGTAAAGAAATTTCACTTGCGGTCAAAGAAAGAGTTGCCGCACAGGTGAGTGAAATGAAAAAGGACGGCATTGAGCCCTGCCTCGCAGTTATACTCGTCGGCGACGATCCGGCTTCGAGAGTATATGTAAACAACAAGAAAAAAGCTTGCGAATTCTGCGGAATTCGTTCGCTTGAATATCTTCTTCCCGCCGATGCAACGCAGGAGGAGCTTAATTCGCTCGTTGAAAAGCTCAATAATGACAACAGCGTGAACGGAATACTCTGCCAGCTTCCGCTTCCGAAGCATCTCAATGAAAAAGAGGTGCTTAATCTCATAAAGCCCGAAAAGGATGTCGACGCTTTCCATCCCGAAAACGTAGGGCATATCATGATAGGTGACTACAGCTTCCTTCCGTGCACACCGGCAGGAATTATGGAAATGTTAAAGTATGAAAATATAAGCCTTGACGGCAAGCACTGCGTCATAATCGGCAGGAGCAACATTGTCGGCAAGCCTATGGCGATGCTCATGCTTAAAGAGAATGCAACCGTAACGGTCTGCCATTCGCACACGAAAAATCTTAAAGAACTCGTTTCACAGGCGGACGTTGTTGTTGCCGCAGTCGGCAGAGCGGGATTTGTCACGGCTGACATGATAAAGGAAGGCGCAATTATTATTGATGTCGGTATTAACCGCGGCGAGGACGGCAAGCTCTGCGGTGATGTTGACTTTGAAGCGTGCAAAGAAAAGGCGAGCTATATTACGCCTGTTCCGGGCGGAGTCGGCCCTATGACGATTGCGACGCTCATGCAAAACACAATAACTGCGGCTAAAATTCAGAAAGGATGATAGATATGAAAAACAAGAAGCTTTACAGAAGCACAAACAACAAAATGCTCAGCGGCGTATGTGCCGGATTTGCCGATTTTATCGGAATCGACCCGACGATCGTAAGAGTTATTTATGCTCTTGTGTCATTCTTCACGGGCGGCTTCCCGGGAGTTATAGTTTACATCATGCTTGCAATCATCATTCCCGAGGATAACGGAATGATTGATACCGACGCAACAAATCACGAATACAGTGACGAGGAAGAAAAGTAAGCTATCGGAGAGTGAACGGCTTGAAACAGCTTATCATAAAAATAATAGATATTCTTGTTAAGACGTGGCTGAAAATCAAAGATACGTTTTGGCGTATAAAGGACTTTTTTTACCGAAAATTTACAAAAGTTCCGCATGTTGCTTCGGTTGATGACACAATTGATGAAATTGTAAATAATAAAAGGTCAATTGCCCGTTTCGGCGACGGCGAAATCAAGCTTGCGGCCGGAAAGGATATCTCGTTTCAGGATAATTCAAAAAAAATAAGAGACAAAATGCGAGAGGTTCTGTCGAGCGACGTTGACGGTCTTATGATAGGAATTGCCGATATCTTTGAGAACAAAGAAAGATACGACGATGTGACAAACGGTCATTGGAAAAAGCATCTTGCCCGATTCAGAGGCGTTTGGTATAAGTACCTTATCAAGGGCAAGAAATATTATAACGCTTCCATGACACGTCAGTATATCGGCTTGCGGCACAAGGAGGAAAGCAGCGAGATCTTTGAGCATATCAAGAAGATATGGGACGGCAGAGACGTTGTGATAATCGAGGGCGAAATGAGCCGTCTCGGCGTCGGTAACGATCTGCTCGACAACGCAAAATCTATAAAGCGTATTCTCGGCCCGTCAAGGCAGGCATTTTCAAAGTATGACGAAATTCTTGATGAGGCAAAAAAACTCGATAAAGACGTACTCATTCTTTTGGCTCTCGGCCCTGCGGCAACCTGCCTTGCCTATGATTTGCATAAGCTCGGCTATCAGGCGGTAGATATCGGTCATGTTGATGTTGAATATGAGTGGTATCGCATGAAAGCGAAGAAAAAGGTTCCCGTCAGGAACAAAATGGTGCATGAAGCGTACAGTTCGGATCTCGGCGAGCTTCACGACAGCGAATACGAAAGTCAGATTATCGCAAAAATAGTTTAATGCAATTATCGCACACATTTGCTTAATAAAACATAAAAGGTCGCTTGCTTTTTGCAGGCGGCTTTTGTTATAGGACGTGTAAAGAATTTCAAACAGTAATTATATCCTGTTTAATTTCACGGCATGTTAATATTTTGTCGAAATTGACGTTTAAATGCTTGACAACGAAGCGTGAAATGACCTATAATAAAATAGACATTGAGTGACCGAAGCTTGGATTGAAGCGCTGCGTGCTGTGCTTTAATCGACGGTTGCTTAAAGAGTTATTTATTTATAAATTGGGAGGATTATGATGAGCAAAAAAACCGTATTTTTGACCGGTGCATCAGGTAATATGGGATATGCCGGTTTTAAGGAGATTTATAAGAGAAAGGATAAGTACAACCTTGTTCTTCTCCTCAGAGGAAGCGAAAAGAATCGCATTAAGTTCAAGGACTACGAGAACGATCCTGCCGTCAAAATTGTTTGGGGCGACCTTACAAATTACGATGATGTTCGCAAGTGTGTAACAGGCTCGGACATCGTTCTTCACGTCGGTGGAATGGTTTCTCCGGCTGCCGACTATTTCCCGAAGAGAACAATCAAGACCAATACGACTGCTATGCAGTACATCGTTGACGCCGTTAAGGCTCAGCCCGATCCGGACGCAATCAAGGTCGTTTACATAGGCACGGTTGCAGAGACCGGCGACCGTAATCCGCCCATCCATTGGGGCAGAACGGGTGACCCGATTAAAATCAGCATCTACGATCACTATGCCGTAAGCAAGGTTAGAGCCGAGCATATTATCGCAGAGTCGGGACTTAAGTATTGGGTATCGCTTCGTCAGTCGGGTATCCTTTATCCGGGTATCCTCAAGAACATTGACCCGATAATGTTCCACGTTCCTATCAACGGCGTTCTTGAGTGGGCAACTATCGAGGATTCGGGACTTCTTCTTGCAAATGTCTGCGAGGATTCCGTTCCCGAGGATTTCTGGAGAAAGTTCTATAACATCGGTTCGGGCGAGCAGTACCGCATCACAAACTTTGAGTTTGAGGAGTATCTTCTCGGCGCAATCGGCATGGGTTCACCGAAGAAGCTCTTTGCACCGAACTGGTTCATTCTCAAAAACTTCCACGGTCAGTATTATGCCGACTCCGACAAGCTTGAGAATTACCTCCACTTCAGACACAATGTTCCCATCAAGAAGTATTTTGACGATATGTCAAAGACCTTGCCGAAGTTCTACAAGCTTTCTAAACTTGCTCCCGGCGGACTTGTTAAGAAGTTCCTTATGGAGGGCCTTGCAAACAAGGAAGTATTCGGTACAATGAACTGGATCAAGAACAGAGTCCCCGAGCGTATCAGCGCATATTACGGCTCATATGAGGATTGGAAGAACATCCCCAAGACCTGGGATAAGTTTGAGATAAAGAAGGCCTCCATGACTCCGACATATCTTGACCACGGCTATGACGAGACAAAGCCGCAGTCCGAGCTTGACCTTGACGATATGAAGAAGGCTGCGGAGTTCAGGGGCGGCAAGTGCCTGAGTGAGAGCATGACGAAGGGCGACCTTTTCACACCGCTCAAGTGGCAGTGTGCATTCGGTCATACATTTGAGATGACGCCGAACCTTGTTCTCAACGGCGGTCACTGGTGCCCGGAGTGCGATCCGATTCCGTGGAATTACGACGAAATTGCAAAGAAGAATCCGTTCTTCGCTCAGGTTTGGTATCCGAACCACACCAAGGACGAGCACAACGTTTACGGCATGGATATCTTCAAGGATTTCGGCGAGAAATAAGTATTTAAAAATACAGGAGTGATATATATGAAAAAAACAGTAGTTACATGCATTACGGCCTTTCTCTGCGTTGTTGCAGTCTGCGTTTCATCTGTTCTCGGAACAAATAAACTTGCCGACGCAAAGGTTGAGACGGCA
>ULTO01063152.1_pt1 | contig 10664 bp, 7 predicted proteins | sample 1957601 | NCBI WGS metagenome assembly ULTO01 (sample SAMEA4835734, study PRJEB28245) | human gut metagenome | biome: gut microbiome; material: fecal sample | place: Denmark | collected 2008 | reverse complement strand
ACTGGGCATTAAAAGCGGCGGCGGAAGCCTATGGGGATAAGGGAAAGCATATCATTACTTCTAAGATCGAGCACCATGCCATTCTCCATACCTGTGAATATCTGGAGAAAAAGGGATATGAAATAACCTATCTGGATGTGGATGAAAAGGGAAGCGTCGATTTAGAAGGCCTGAAAAGGGCGATCCGTCCCGATACGATCATTATCTCCATTATGACGGCAAATAATGAGATCGGGACCATTGAGCCTATAGAACAGATTGGCGCCATTGCGAGAGAACACGGTATTTTATTCCATACAGATGCGGTACAGGCATTCGGGCATATTCCCATGGATGTGGACGCCATGAACATTGATATGGCAAGCGCCAGCGCCCATAAAATAAACGGGCCGAAAGGAGTGGGCTTTTTGTATATCCGCAAAGGGGTTAAGATCCGCTCCTTCATCCACGGAGGGGCGCAGGAGCGGCAGAGAAGGGCAGGGACCCTTAATGTCCCGGGAATCGCAGGCTTTGGAAAGGCGGCACAGCTGGCATTTGACCATATGGAAGAGCATGCCGCATACGAGGCAAAGCTCCGCGATTATCTTATAGAAAAGGTTTTGGAAGAAATTCCCTATTCGCGCTTAAACGGGGAACGGCATAAAAGGCTGCCGGGCAATGCCAATTTCTGCTTCCGCTTTATTGAAGGGGAATCCATGCTGATCTGGCTGGACAGACAGGGAATCTGCGCTTCCAGCGGTTCGGCATGTACTTCGGGCTCCCTGGACCCGTCCCACGTGCTTTTGGCAATCGGGCTTCCCCATGAGATCGCCCACGGTTCCTTGCGGCTTACCCTGTCCCATGAAAACACCAAAGAGGAAATTGATTATACGGTAGAACAGCTGAAAGAAATCATTGAGCGGTTGCGGAATATGTCCCCTTTGTGGGAGGATTTTGTGAAAAACGGCGATGCATAAAAGCCGGTCTGAGAAAAACAAGGAGGGAAAACAATATGTACAGTGAAAAGGTTATGGATCATTTTACCAATCCCCGCAACGTAGGGGAAATAGAGAATCCCAGTGGCGTAGGTACCGTAGGGAATGCAAAGTGCGGCGACATTATGCGTATGTATCTGGATATAGATGAAAACGGGGTCATACAGGAGGCGCGTTTTAAAACCTTTGGCTGCGGGGCAGCAGTTGCAACCAGCAGTATGGCAACGGAATTAGTAAAAGGGAAAACCGTGGAGGAGGCCCTGCAGGTAACGAATAAAGCGGTTCTGGAAGCCTTGGACGGCCTGCCGCCCGTAAAGGTGCATTGTTCCCTGCTGGCGGAAGAGGCCATTCATGCGGCGCTCTGGGATTACGCAAAAAGGCATCACATAGAAATCGAAGGGCTGGAAAAGCCGGTCAATGATATAGGAGAGAAGGAAGAGGCCGTAGAAGAGGACTATTAAGAGAGGAGCCGCCTTTCAAAAGGAACGGCTATAGATAAAAGCTATAACAAGGTCTTGGCTTTCTGTATTAGACAGTATATAAAAACCGTGCTATGATTTCATTGTAAACAGGTAGGAATTAAAAAGAAAATGAAATCAAAATTCCAAAAATAAAAAAGGCGGCAGGAGAAGCCGCAGGAAAGAGGCATAAAATGAGCAAGAAAGCATATGAAGAAAGAAACTTAAAATTTGAAACATTACAGCTGCACGTAGGACAGGAGCAGCCGGACCCGGTTACGGATGCAAGGGCGGTGCCTATTTACCAGACCTCATCCTATGTATTTAAAAACAGTGACCATGCTGCCGCAAGATTTAACTTAAGCGATGCGGGCAATATTTACGGAAGGCTTACCAATCCTACGGAGGACGTGTTTGAAAAAAGGATCGCAGCGCTAGAAGGCGGCGTGGCGGCTTTAGCGGTTGCCTCAGGCGCTGCGGCAATTTCCTACACCATTCAGAATCTGGCGCATAACGGAGAACATATCGTAGCGGCAAAAAACATTTATGGCGGTACATACAACCTGCTGGCCCATACGCTGACAGAGTATGGCATCTCTACGACCTTTGTTGATATTTTCAATGAGGAAGAGGTGGAAAACGCTATAAAGGATAACACAAAGGCAATTTTTATCGAGACTCTGGGAAATCCCCATTCGGATGTAGTGGATATCGAAAAAATTGCAAAGATTGCCCATTCGCATAAAATTCCCCTGGCTGTTGATAACACCTTTGCCACTCCTTATCTGGTACGCCCTATTGAGTACGGCGCGGATATTGTGGTACATTCCGCCACCAAGTTTATCGGCGGACATGGCACAACCATTGGCGGTGTTATCATTGACAGCGGGAAGTTTGACTGGGAAGGAAGCGGGAAATTCCCTTCCTTAACAGAGCCCAATCCCAGCTATCATGGCGTCAGCTTTACCAAGGCGGTAGGCGCGGCGGCATTTGTGACTAAAATACGCGCCATTCTTTTAAGGGATACCGGGGCAACCCTTTCGCCCTTCCATGCCTTTCTGTTTTTACAGGGGCTGGAAACCTTATCCTTAAGGGTGGAAAGACATGTGGAGAACGCTTTGAAGGTGGTCGATTATTTAAAGAACCATCCCCAGGTAGAAGCAGTCCATCATCCGGCGGTCACTTTGGATCCATCCCAGAAGGCGCTGTATGAAAAATATTTCCCTAAAGGGGGCGGTTCTATCTTTACCTTTGAGATCAAGGGAGACGACAGGAAAGCAAAAGACTTTATCGACAATCTGGAACTGTTTTCCCTTCTGGCAAATGTTGCGGATGTAAAATCACTGGTTATCCATCCCGCTTCCACCACCCATTCCCAGCTGAATGAAGAGGAACTGGCTGACCAGGGACTGAAGCCTAACACTATCCGTTTATCCATCGGGACGGAAAATATTGACGATATTATCGAGGACCTGGAGGAAGCATTCAGAGCGGTAAAATAATATCGGCCGGTCTGCCGGGGCTCACAGATATTTTACAATTATGATAGCGGCGCCAAGAACTGCAAGGACAACGCCTGTGGCCCTGTTGAGGACCACGGCGCTGGCCTTATTGGCAAACAGTGCGGCAATGCGCGCCCACAACAGGGTGGACAGGACGCAGAATACCAGACACCAGATATCGGGCATGCCGTCAATGGCAAAATGGCTGACGGAGCCGGTAAGGGCGGTAAAGGTCATGATGAATACGCTGGTCCCTACAGCGGTTTTTAATTCGTAGCCGAGAACGCTTGTAAGAATCAAAAGCATCATCATACCGCCGCCTGCGCCGACAAAGCCGCAGATAAAGCCGATAAGTACGCCGCAGATAACCGACTGGATAAACCGCTTTTTGGCATCTGTGGCCGCCATGGTCTCCTTTGTGGTCATAACGGGCTTTACAATGAATTTGATACCCAAAAAGAAGGTCATGATAACGGAAAAGCCGCCCATGGCGGAGTTTGGCAGAAGGCTTGCGATATAACTGCCGATCATGGTAAAGCACAAAACGGAAATCATCATGACGATGCCGTTTTTAATATCCAGGTTTTTATTTTTTCCATAGGTGTATGCGCTGACCGCACTGGCTAAAACATCGCTTGCCAGGGCAATTCCCACGGCTTCGTATGCAGGCATTCCAAGGAATGTGATAAGCATGGGGCTGATGACCGCCGCGGCGCTCATCCCCGCAAATCCCGTTCCTAATCCTGCGCCGATTCCGGCAATAAAACAAATGATAAATTTTAAAAGCATATCAGAATCCGTCTCCTTTGTCCATGCCGGCAGGGGACCTTCGCCTGTAGACATGTTTTCTCATATAAAAGACAATTATAGCACTCTCTTTTCCGATTCTCTATTAAAATTTTATAAAATTCCCGGGCAAAATATCTGTTTTTTTGTTGTATCTTTTCCTTTTACACGTTAAAATAATAAATTAGTAAATATTTTGAAATGAGGTAAGGAAGATATGATGGATGGTTCATTTTTTGTGGGGACATGGTGGTCCCTCGTTCCGCCGCTTTTAGCGATCATACTGGCGCTGATTACAAAAGAAGTGTACAGTTCGCTGTTTATCGGTGTGGCGGTAGGCGCTTTGATGTATACGGGGTTTCATCCCTGGAATGCCTTTGTGGCGTTTTTCGATATCATGAAGGACAGCATGAATCTGAATATTCTGATTTTTGACGTTCTCTTAGGCATGATCATTGTATTGATGGCGAAATCCGGCGGTTCCGGCGCATACGGAAGATGGGCGGGAACGAAGATCAAATCAAAGAAAAGCGCGCTGTTGGCAACAACGGGTCTTGGCGTGTTGATTTTTGTGGACGATTACTTTAACTGCCTGACGGTAGGCTCCGTTATGCGTCCCGTAACAGACCGTTTTAAGGTGTCGAGGGCAAAATTAGCCTATATCATTGATGCGACGGCGGCCCCTGTCTGTATTATCGCACCCATTTCCAGCTGGGCGGCGGCAGTCAACTCCTATGTGCCGGAGGATGCGGGCATTACGGGATTCCAGCTGTTTTTGCGGACCATTCCCTACAACCTGTACGCATTGCTTACCATTGCCATGGTGTTGTACATTATCATAACGGGATTTGATTTCGGATTGATGAAAAAGCATGAGGATAATGCGGCAAGAGGGGATCTGTTTACAAGCGGTAAGGAGGAATTTGACCAGGTTAAGCAGGAGGACAACGGATCTAAGGGACATGTTATGGATCTGGTCCTTCCGGTGGCGGTTTTGATCGTTACGGCGGTGGGAGCCATGATCTATACAGGATTTTTAGGCGGCGCAACGGACATCATTACGGCGTTTGCGGGATGTGACGCGGAGACAAGCCTGATTTTTTCAACGTTGATTACGGTCATTTTTATGTTTGTCCTGTATCTGCCCAGAAAGGTCATTACCTTTAAGGGCTTTATGGACAGTCTGGCGGAAGGCTTTAAATTGATGGTACCGGCTGTTACGATCCTGATTTTCGCATGGTCCTTAAAGGGGATAGGCGACGCTTTGGGAATTGCAGCCTTTGTTGAGGGCGTGGTAGGAAGCAATGCTTCCGCAAGCGTTATCATACCGGCAATTATGTTTGCCATTGGAATTTTCCTTGCTTTCTCAACGGGAACCAGCTGGGGAACCTTTGCGATTCTTGTGCCCATTGTAGTAGCCATGTTCTCTTCGGCGGATAATCTGGAAATGATGATCATTTCCGTATCGGCGGTTTTGGCAGGCGCTGTCTGCGGCGACCATGTATCGCCCATTTCCGATACCACGGTCATGTCTTCGGCAGGGGCCCAGAGCAATCATATTAACCACGTATCCACCCAGATGCAGTATGCTGCGGTCGTTGCGGCAGTATGCTTTGTAGGGTATATTTTTGCCGGTCTCATAAAAATATGGTGGATCGTCCTCTTGATCAGCCTGGCAATGCTTTTGGGCGTGCTTACCCTTATGCGCCATTTCAGTAAAGGCAAAGAGGTAAAGGCGAAGAGCAATGGTTAAATTAGAGGTGCCTTATATCGACCAGAGCGTGAAATATCCCACAGGCTGCGAGAGCGTCAGTACGGTCATGCTTCTTCAGTATCTGGGGTATTCCCTGACGGTGGATGAATTTATAGAAAAGTATCTGGAACGAAGGGATTTTGAGGAGAGGGACGGACAGCTGTACGGGCCCTCCCCTGATGAATATTTCTGCGGCAGTCCCTATGATGAAAATTCCTTCGGCTGTTATGCGCCTGTTATCTGTAAGGCCTTGGAAAAAGCGGCGGGGGATAAATACCGGATCATAAACGAGACGGGAACTTCCATGGAAGAACTGCTTACGAATTATATCGATAAGGGAACGCCTGTTATCTTTTGGGCGTGTATCAATATGAGGGAACCTGTTGCGGGGCCGGAGTGGAAACTTATTGACAGAGACGAAACCTTTACCTGGATATCCAATGAGCACTGTATGCTCCTTGTGGGATATGATGACAAGTGTTATTATTTTAATGATCCTTATGAAAACAACGGCGTGGTCCCTTATGAAAAGAAATTGGTAGAGGAACGGCACAGGGCGCAGAAAAGCATGGCTGTGGGCGTGAAGGAAAGATTACAGGTATAAAAGAAACGGAAACATATAATAAAAATCAAAAATCCTGCTTATCCTTTTTAAAATAAAAGGGTGGGCAGGATTTTTGCGATTCTTATGCAAGCCTTAGCCTATGATTTCTTTTCATCCTCAGATTCATTTTTGGGTTTTTCTTCTTTGTTGTCCGTTAAAGCCTTCTGGGGAGTTTTGGACAGGGTAGAAGTCATGGTGCATCTGCCGTCAAAATAAGCGCCCTCGTCAATGATCAAAGAGCTTGCGGTAATGTTGCCGGCGATTTTACCGGTGGAAAGCAGCTCTAACTTTCCCTGGACGGAAATATCGCCGTCTACTTTTCCGGAAATGATAACGCTCTGGGCGGTAATGTTTCCCTTGATCTGGCCGTTTTGTCCGAGTATCATCTTCATTTTGCAGCTGCAGTTTCCGTTTACGACGCCGTCCACCCGGATCGCTTCGGGAGAAGTCAGATCGCCGTCAAAAACCGTTCCTTCGCCGATCAGTGTGCCGACCTTTGTTCTTGCTTCGTCTACGTAAGTTTCGTTTTTCGTTTTTCCAAACATAATATGATCCTCCTTTATCCTTCTGCATCGATTACTGTGAGCGGGTCTATAGCCTGCTCTTCAAAAATAACCTGATAGTCCAGCTGTGTATTGTTTTCCGTGACGGTAATCAAAATATCGCCGGTGTGCACTATAGCGCCTTCTTCTGCTTTTATCTCCGCATTCTGAAGACACATATAACGTGTCCGATAGCCGTTGCCGTGTTCTATTTCCATAATGAGCGGATAGGTCTCATCGGATCCCACGGATGTGACGGTCCCGTCCCCTGCGGCAATGATATCGCCGCCTGCCTGGGTATTAATGGAAAGGAAAGGGTGATCCTCTGCGTATGTAGTGGTCAGGATGCCCGTTCCCGAACAGGGATACCGACTTGGAAAGGAAGGAGATTCTTCCGGTCCCGGCTCCGGTTCTGCTGCTTTTTCTTCCGCGTTTACGATGGCTGCCTGACGCAGTCCGTCATTTTCTGCCGTAAGTGCAAGATTTTCGCTGTTTAAGGTATTCTTTTCCGATTCTAACTGTGCTATCAGCTGTGATTGTGAGACGACCTGCTGCACCAGATCCGTCCGTTTACCGTATTCCCTTGTAAACAGGAAGGTCAGCCCGCCTAAAGCGGCACAGATAAGAAACAGTAAAATTACGAACAGGCGGTATAAAAAGAGTGAAACATGGAACTGCCTGCTGCTTTGACCTGTATTGGAGATCAAAAGTATGGAAAAGGATTCCTTATGTTTATGTCTTTGACGTTTCATAGGGATCTCCATTCTGCCGCCGGCGTCTGCGGCAATTCGTTATGACTGTGGAATAGCGCCGATGTCTGCTTTCTATTTTTATAACAAGCCTTCTACGATTTTATCATATATTTTTTAAAAGTCAAATTTTTGATGGAGTTTTGTATGTGGCTCTTTCTGACAAAATTCTGCAAAGTATTCCTAAAAAAATGCAAAGTGTTCCTAAAATCCCAAAATTATTCTTGCTATATTTTATAATTACAATTACTTCTACAGTACAGAATGAAATGTAGGATTTTATGATCCGGCCCATGCATTGTGCGGTCAGGTCAGAAAAGGAGATATATGCTTATGAACAGGCGGAGAAAAAATATAAAAGAAAGAGGCTTTATCAGAGTATTTTCACTGGCGCTCTGCTTCTGCGTAATATTTACGGGCTGTCCTGATATACTTGCGGCGCTCCCGGTTTTTGCGGCCGGACAGGAGACAGCTTTAGAAATGCAGGCTGCGGAAGGCGGAAACGGATCATCCTCATCCGTATCAGACAATAGACAGATGACAGGGGAGCCGGCAGTAAACGATCAGGTAACGGCAGATCCGGCGGAAGAAGAGCCTTCCACAGAGGATTCCCAGGCGGAGTCTGTCATAAGCGGATGGCATTTTGGAGAAGAAGATGTTTTTCCTGACGGAGCGTTATTTTATGAGGCGGGTACATACAGCCTGGTCCTGGCGGGGGGAGACCCGGAGACTCAGATCCCTTTTGAGGAGATCGCGGATATTCTGCCCGAAAGCGTAACGGCGGAATTCATTTATCCGGGTCAGGATGAAGCGGTGCATACTGAAATTCTTCCTATTACAGGATGGAACTGTCCGGAATATACACGGGATGAGGCCGGAAAACTGCCTTATAGAGGAGAATTTTTCTTTCAGGCGGTTTTTTCGGGAGAGGAAAATGAATATGCCCTGAAAGAGGGAGTCGGGCAGATCGGGATCCGGGTCGTTTTTGATGAACCGGAGCTTTTAGGAGCCGTTACCGCTGTGCCGGGAGTCATAAGCTCCGATGAGGAATGGGGGGAACAGACGCTGCAGGAGGGGACCTATACCATTGCTCCGGGCGTTAAGGTCACGGTTTCAGGAAGGCTTACGGTAAACGGAAACGTTACGATAAACGGCGGAGGGACTCTTTTAAGGAGCGGAAGTTATCCGGGAGCAGCTAATTCGTCAGGTTCAAGCAGCTGCCTGTTTTATGTGGCCGGAGGAGGAATGCTGAATCTGGAAAATATTACAATAGACGGAAATAATGTGGAAGCCTATGGTCCGGCCATTTATCAGTCGAGCGGTACCATTAATATGGAAAGCGGCGCCGTGATCCGGAATAACAAAAATATGAATACAGGCGGGACGGGAACTTATGCAGGAGGCGGTATATACTGCGGCGGAACCTTAAACATAAACGGCGGAAGCATCAGGAACTGTGCTACAAACGGAGTGGTCGGAAGCCAACTCTATGCTCAGGCGGGCGGCGCAGTCTATTTAAAGGGAACCTGTAATATGACTGCAGGCGATATAACGGGAAATTCGGCTTCTAACGGCGGCGGGATCTACCTTGCTTCTACCGGCGCGACGCTCAGGCTGTCCGGCGGTACCATTGCAGGAAACCGGGCGGCGGGAAAAGGAGAAGGCATTTTTTATTCTACAATAAGCGCCTCTTCCAACAGCTCTTTGTATATTGGAGGAGACGCCAAAGTATCCGATATCATATATCTGGATAATACTACAGGGTCTCGTTGTCCTCTTATTACTTCGGAGCTTCACTATCCCATTACCCTGGCCTGCAGCTCCAGGGAGGAGGGAAAGATACTGGCCAAAGGCGTGAACGAAGGCGGCGATTACTATGGGCTTTCGGGAGTGGATGTCAGCAAGGTAACTATGGCGGAGACGGATCTTTATTCCAAGCTGGACAGACAAAATAACCTGATCTATTTAAGTCAGACGGAGGATATGGAGGCAAAATGGCAGGAGGCTCCGGGCGGAGAATGGAAGGAAGGCTCTTTTGACACAGCATTGGCAAATGTGTATGATGGCGGGACCATTAAATTGTTGAAGGACATTCTTATTACAGGCCAGGTACGGATTCAGAAAAAGGTAACGATTACCAGCAATGATACTTCTATGCCCTGTACCATGACCAGAATGCCTTCAGGAAGCTGGGGAAATATCACATTGGCAGGAACCGACGCCAGGCTGACCCTTACGCATATCATTTATGACGGGAACAGGGAGCATTTATCCGGCGCAGAGGATGCAGAGACCCAGTCCTTGATCAAAGTGGGGAATGGCAGCGGCGATACCGGGGCTGAGCTTGTTTTAGGGAGCGGCGCCGTTATCCGGAACGGCTATAAAAGAAACGGAAGCGGCGTTATCGCAGTATACGGAAAGCTGGAAATGACGGATGGCGCCGTCATTGAAAATTGTGAGGTAAGCGGTACGGGAGGAGCCGTATGGGTTTCTTCTTCAGGCGGTTTTACCATGAACGGAGGCGTCATCCGGGGATGCAGGGCAGATGGAGGCTCTGCCGTTTCCGTTGACGGGACATGCAGTTTAAAGGGCGGAAGCATTACGGGCAATACGGACGTATCCGTCAAGGGTTGTGCGGTACTCCTAAGGAACAGCGGGAACGGCGTATTAAATGTAAACGGCGTTGCAATATCCGGCAATGTAAACAGCATATATAATGAAGGAAAAACCGTTGTGATCGCAGGAGATTCCGTGCTTTCCGGCAAGATCTATACCACAAGCGCCATACGTGCGGAAGGAAACGGCATAAGCGGCCTGAGAGAGAATTATATCATACGGATGCCGGATCCTTTGATTACCGGGACTGTAGTGGTAACAGGCAGCACGGATACCGCACATTACGGACTTGCAAATGAGGATTTTTGTCTGGAGGCATCCGGCGGAAACCTGGTAACAGCGATTCCAAGATATACAATAACCTATGTGAAAGACGGCGGAACCATAGCGGATGAAAGCAATTACACAAGCTATTCCTATGGGACCGGAATGCGGCTGCCGGCGGCGTCCAAGACAGGTTACAGCTTTAAGGGATGGTATACGGAAAGTACCTTTGAAAATTCCCCTGTGACGGAGATTTTGCCTTACGACAGGGGGGATAAGGTCTACTATGCAAAATGGGTGGATGATATCCCGCCTGCAGCTCCAAGGCTGAAGGACGGCGTGACGCTGCCCTCAGACTGGACAAAGGAGCAGGATGAGATTCCCCTGACGGTATCGGATGAGCTGGGCATTGCCAG
>ULTO01043788.1_pt1 | contig 10696 bp, 4 predicted proteins | sample 1957601 | NCBI WGS metagenome assembly ULTO01 (sample SAMEA4835734, study PRJEB28245) | human gut metagenome | biome: gut microbiome; material: fecal sample | place: Denmark | collected 2008 | reverse complement strand
CTAATAATAAACCACCACTTGAAGTGGTGGTTGCTAACTTATATGTTATATATATCTATGGCATATTATAATAATTCTTTTGCCTCCTGCTCTGGGGGCTGTTTTTATTGTGAGCTTTGAGTGGATAGGGGTATGTGGTGTTACCATATTCGGGCATACCATAAGTAGTGTTACCGTATATGGTATTGTGCAATATTTACAAACAATATATTGTAGATTTGGAGAGCTTTGCGTCAAGAATTGTGATAGTATTTTAATGATAAAATTAAGATATATTTATTTCATTGCATTGGGTAGTTGTTTGTTGAATCAGAGATATTCTGAAGAATTCTCTATAAATCAAAATGGTATATGGCTAGAGGAAACGAGGGTTATTTTGATATCGGGGGGATGAAACTTGGAAGAAGTAAAAAAGTTTATTAGTGAAAACCCACAAGTATGTGCAGCAATGATAACCGCAATTTGCGGTATTTTGGGCATATTCATAAATATAGTAATTAATATATGGTTTAGAAATCGTGACTATAAAAATAAAAATAAAATTAGGCATATAGTAAACATGGAACAATACTATTTACCTTTGTGTGATAAGATTGAACGCACTATAGGACTTATAGATAATATAAGTAAAAGTGATAAAACGGATATATATTCCATTTTATCAGATAAAATGGAAGCTTTATATGCACGGGATGTTAAATTGCTGAAAAAATCATTAGAAGATTTGAAAATGCATTTTGATGAAAGTGCGTATAAATTTCAAGACGACTATAAACTCTTTAAAATTCACAGAAAAGTTAAGAATAAAATCTGGGAATTATGTCAGTATAGTGAGAATCAAGTTAGAAGTACTGGTGAGAGTTCTCTAAGTAGCTTGGTGGAAGAACTTGAAGAATTGATTTATAGAATAAGGTGCTGTGAAATTAAAATAATGGCGGATAACTTATTTTTTAAGACTTATGAACGTTTTATAATTTGGAAAAAATACGCAAAAAGAACTTGGCATATTCATGAAAACATAGTTAATATACATATAGGAGGAAGCTTATGCAAGAAAAGGATGAATTGAAAGTAATGATGGAAGAATTAATTGAACAAGTGTCACAAGATAGTATGAAGGGAATTGCTAGGTTTCTTCAAGCAAATCCATATAGTGGGTTTGAGTATTATAATTTTAAAGTCTTAAAAGATAAAGCAAATCTTTTTGAAAAAACACTTTATTATGAGAGCTCCTTATCAAAACTTTATAAGGAACAAATATGTGATATTCTTGAGGAACCACATGGAAAAAACACTTTTTTTCTTGTTGGTTATCAAGGTTGTGGAAAATCAACTTTTATACATTCTGTTATTAATTTGTATAGCCAAAAAGTTGAGACTAAAGTTGTTCTGGTTGATTGTGATAAAGCTGGCATGGATACTCATCAAATCAAAAAAGTCATTTGCAAGTTACTAAAAAAAACAGTAAAGAAATCGGCTAATTTTAGTGATTTCGTAGATTTCTATAATGATAATTTAGATGTAATAGAAGAGTTTAATGATGATAAGTTTGAGGCATTTTATGAGTTAATAAAGAAATTTAATGAGGATGGATATACACCTGAGCAATGTAATGAATTTAATAGGTTAAGTAAGTTTATCAATAGTGAACTTTCCATTCAAGAAGTTTTTTATTTATTAGTATTCTGGAATTTGGCAGTTAATTATAGCGACAAAGAAAAGACTAATGAGAAATTGATGATATTTATAGATAATTTAGATTGTATTGATGAGTATAATGAATTGTCAGAATTTATTTCGTGTATAGATGCGTTAACGGTTGACTTTTCTGATGTTTTTGAAAAATTTCGATTATGTCGTGATAATGATGATAGTGATACGTTTGTGTCAAAAATTAAAATCTTTATAGCTATGCGAGAGACAACAAAGGCAAACTTGCCATCAAGTCATTATTCTGATGCATTTAAAAGCATATATACTTATAAAGATATGACAGAGTGGTATGATAAAGGGGAAATTATTAAGCGAAGAATTAACAAGCTTTTAGAATTTGATCAAAATAGAAAAATATGTGAGGCACAATATGGTCAATTGAAACTGTTTTTGCAAGTGGCGGATGACATTTATACTAGGAATGTTATTTATCCTTTATTCAACAATAATTATCGTTCAGCAGTAGATATTCTAGTAGATATTGTGACATCTCATACGTCTCAAATGGGAATTTACGCTAAATTAATAGGATACAAGAAGGATAGGTATAGACATGGGGCGCGAGGCGTTCTATATAAATGTATTTTTGATGAATTTAATAAAGGAGATGGAAATGAAGAAAGTTGTTTTAAAAGAATAGGTGTATTAGATCTTTTAAATAGGAAAAATAATTCTGTAAGCATATGTAGATTGATTTTATCATATTTAAGTAATTATACCGAAACAAAATGTGATTCTGGACGAAATAGTATAGCATTAAAAGAGATTATTAATGCTTTTAAGGGAGTGTTTCCAGACGAACAAGTTATAAAAACCTTATGTGAAATGTTTGCACTCAGGGATTCAAAATGGTCACATCTGGTTTCCTTTAATCAGATAGAGTATAAGGATACAGAACAAAGGATTGAAAGTCATATAGATATTAAGGAACTGAATACAGATAGAACAATGCTTCATTATAGTTGTGCAGGAAAGATATATGTTGAGTATGTAGCAACACACTTTGAATTTTTTACTGCAAGAATTTTTAAAGAGCAAGTAGAGGCATTGTTTTGCGATAGTAACCTACAAATAGATACATCTACGAAAAATTATAAATGTTGTGATGTTATAGATAGGGTGCGTAGTGAGGTGGAAAGCTGTTGTAATTCGTTGCGAGCGTTTAACATTAAATTATGCAATGACAACAATTACCTAGATCCATACATAACCTCTAACATTTATAAGGATTCACATTATGTGTGTATGTTTAAGAGAATAGAATACGATGGAAACGAAAGACGATTTAAACAGTTTCATGAAGAAAGAATTCTTCTGACTCATATTAATTATATAGATTGTTATAGACTTTATGTGTTAAATCACTGTAATCAAATTAATCATGAACAAAAAGTGGACCTTAATAAAAAATTAACAGAGTGTATTGAGAAATATGTTGCCTTATTAGAATCAGAAAGTGTTCTGAAAAACCCTTATACAAATAGGGATTTTGTGGATTATTATAAAAAGCAGATTGAGCGTTTGCGAAACAATTGGGAAGATTTTGAAACTGAGATAAGTAAAAATAATTGATGATGGATATTTATTGTATACATGAGGCATATTTTGAAATAGCAAATGTAAAATGAAAATAATACAGGAGAGATAGAAAAAATGGTAGAAGAACAAAAGTATGAGTTGATGAAACTGACAATAGATATCGCTCAAAAATCCATATCCGAAAAAGGGAAAATTTCACCGAAGGTTGGAGCGGTATTGACTGATGCAGAAGGAGTGATTGTTTTAGAGTGTTATAGAGGTGAGACTGGGTTAGGAAATCACTGTGAATATGGATTGCTAAAAAAAGCAAAAGAAGCTAATGTTGATACAACAGATAAAATATTATTTGTAACATTAGAACCTTGTGTGTCTAGAGGCGCTGGGAAAATTCCTTGTGCACAGCGAATTGTCAGAGCAGGCATAAAGGAGGTGTATATTGGCACGTTAGACCCAAATCCTGTTATTACAGGAAAAGGAGAATTATTTTTAAGGGAAAACAAAATAGTTGTCAATAGATATCCGAATGAGTTAGTTGAAGAGTTACGGGAGCTAAATAGTGATTTTTTTGAATTATATAAAACTTCATATTTACCCAATGATTCATTATTTATGACAAAAAATATTTCACAGATTATTGCAGAGTATTTGGGCAAAAAAGAATATGATATTGAGAGAGAATTACCTAATGACTGGAATGTTGTTTTTGATTATATTTTGGCAAATTGCTATAAAGCGGAAAGTGATAGAGTGATACTGAGAGCCTTAATGAATGAAGCATTGGGATACGCATATGATAAAAAATATCTGGAGCGTGATTATAAGGAAGATGTACGTGGCAAATATAATGCTTGGGTTAGGGTGTTTAATGATATTTTGCAAGAATTAAATGTAGGTACTTTAAATCACTTACGAACGCTGGTTGTAGGAATCGGTAACGGGCATGAGGGGAGATATTTGTATTCAGATATTAAGGATTTGATAATAGTAGATATAGCTCCACAATCTTTAGAAAAAGCAAAAGAACTTTTGAAGCCTAAGAGTGCGTTTGTATTAAATGCACAAGATTTGTATGAAATTGAGAGCGCAAGCATTGAGGCCTATGTTTCTTTAATGACATATCAATCTACATATTTTGACATAGACAAAGCTCTAATAGAGGCATATAGAGTTTTAAAAGATGATGGGATTATTATATTATCAATTGCATGTGGATTTATGAAAAAAGAACATGTATACATCGATGGCTTAATTAATCCTCAAAATAGTTTGATTGATAGAAATCGTCCTTACGATTTGATTGAAATGATTAGAAGAAGACTTATCAGCTTTAAATTTATTTCTCTTGGAATTCGTACAACACCATCAGAGATATACATATATGGTAGAAAAACAAAGTAAAAATTCTGTATAAAAATTTAGCTGTAGACACTATTAAATACTTGATTTATACATAGGCTTTTTGTGAGTAAAAGATTTAAACGTTCTATATCATAAATACACAAACGAGTTTAGTTGCGGAACGGGTTTGTCTGTGGCAAATGCCAATATTTGTGATATGAATGAGAACAGTTCTCATGGATAATAGTGTATCGGAGTGGGGTGTCTTAAGATTTGAACATTTCTTGATAGAGATACCAAATCATGTGATAGTAAAATAGAATTGTTTATGTGAATGGTAAAGCAAAAATAGTAGTAGGGCGTAGGTGTAGGACAGACATCTATGCCTTGTTAAAGTATTCAGTGTGAATGGAAAAGTAGTTAAGTAATCTTAAAATATTTTGCGAAAATAATCTGTAATGAAAAGGGGTATTTGCATGAAAATTACTGATTGTATTGTTGAAATAGGACTTGAAGCTATAAGAAATAAAGCTGCATATTTGGGACAAAAAATAGAAATTAAGCAGCAATTAAAAAGTTTTGTTGAGTATCAATATCAAGTGAATGCTAAGTGTTCACGAGAAGAAGAGATTGATTTTGAAAAATTAACCGATTATATACGTACCGAATTACCTGATGATGTAGAAGTATGTCTGTTTGGACAAAGACAAGAACGAAAAAGGGCTCAAGATATCATTGTTAGAAAAGCTATATTATATGCACGAGCAAATACGGTACTTTCCCATGAACGTACTGTAACAATGGTTGAATCTGCATTTAATATTATTCGGGATTTTTATAGAATGCAAACTGATAAAGGATTATTACTGATGGCGGCTCAGATTGAAGATACAATTACTTATGATATTAACCAACAGGAGATTAAAAAGACAGAGGAAGTAGAGAGATTAATAAAAGAGACGGGAGAGGCAATAGTAACGGCGATAAATACTAATACCTCTGTATTGGAGTCTTTAAATCTTAAACACAGAGAGGAAGAACCGCTTCCACATAATCTTACTAAATCGGTGGTTCTATTTGCTAATGAGCAAAATGTGATTCATAGAGAATGTGAATTGCGTGAGATAGAAAGTGTTTTAAAGGAAAAAAGAGTTGCTTTGCTATTGAGCGGATTTGGAGGTCTTGGAAAAACTGCGTTAGCCCGTGTGTTATACGCAAAATCAGCAGATTGGTTTGATTGTGTTGGGTGGGTGGAATATCATAAAGATTTGAAAAACAGTTTTTTAGCTTCCATGGATATAGATGATGACATTGAGGATCAAGAAAAACGCTGGGATATAATTTGTGCTCGCATGAAAAATGATTCTTCTTCAAAAATTATTTTTATTGATAACGTAGATTATGATGCCAAACAAAAACAAGATCCGCAAAAGGATATATGTTTGCAAGAAATTACAGGTTGGACAAATATGACAGTAATTTTGACCTCACGTATAATTGAACTTCATGGATATCAGACATATTTTATTGGATATATTGGAAGTGAAAAGAACATCCAGCCATGTGTGGATTTGTTTTATTTTTATTATGATAAGAAGGAATTTAAAAAGAAAAGAGAAGCTCGTAATCAACGTAGTTTAGTGGAGAACCTTGTCGAACGTGCAGGATTTCATACTTATGCAATTGAATTACTTGCCAGAAGTGCAGTATATGAGGACAATTTATATAATTATCTGAAGAAGATTAAAGAATTGGGATTTAGGTTTCCTTCGATAAAGATTTCTACAGATTATAGTAAAAGTAGTAAGATAGCGGCTAAGCAATTGGAATTGCTTTTTAATATGCAGAGTCGTACCCCAAAGGAACGCCAAATTATATGGGACTTTTCTGTCCTTCCGGAAGGAGTAAATCTATCTTGTGATGATGTAAAAGAATTACTTGCATATTCGAAAAATGATTTACATCGGCTTTGTCAAGAGGGGTGGTTGCTGTATGAAAGAGGACAAGGATTTCATATACATCCGTTAGTTAGAGAAACTACTCTTTTTAGATTAAGAAAGGGTAAAGCTCCTTATAAAACGGTATCTCATTTGAGAGCTCTTGTGTGTGATAATAGGTTGATTTCTGAACGAGATACACAAGCGGACATTATACGTAAGTTGCATATAGTAGAAATTGCGGAAAATTATATTGCATTTAAAGCTAAAGAAGAATCTTCAATTTTTTATTATTGTTTGGGAATTATAGAATTTAAAACTGCACGAAAAAGATTGACAAGTATTGAGTACCTGAAAAAAGCACTGCAGGACAGTTGTACTTTGAATTTTACTGCAAATATTCGATACCAATTGGGATATGTTAAATCAACAACGCATAAATATAGAGACAATGCAAAAAATGATTTACAGTTAGCATTAAATATATGGCAATCTCTTGACGGGTATGAATATGAAATTGCGATGGCACATGACCATTTAGGCTATGTGTTGACTGATTCTAAATTGACATATGATAGTTCAAAAGAACATTTAACAAAGGCTATGTATATGCGAAAGTCTTTTGTAGAATTTAATCCAACATCAACAAATTTAAGTGCATATGCTACTACCTGTGATAATTTAGGATATTTGCTGTATAAATCGGAAGATGAGATAATAGAATCAAAACAATACTTAGAAGAAGCTCTTTCAATACGGGAAAAATTATATGAAACTTCTGAACAGTATGCCACAGATGTAGCATGGACAGCATTTAATTTAGGACAGTTGTTAAGTAAGGAGTTACAATATTATGAAGAAGCAGAGATATATTTTAGGAGATCGTTAGATATCAGAAGAGAACTAGAACGACAGCATCCTCAAATGTACACAATTAATATTATATTTACATTAGTATCTTTGGCAAAAGTGGTGGCAGCGGATACCAAAAGACTTGATGAAGTAAAACAATTATTCGACGAGGCGGTTGCATTAAAATCCAATATTGATTCAGAGCATGTAGGTTTTTTTTCAGATGATATAGAAAGAGATATTAGGTTTTTGGCTAAATTGTTGGAACAGTAGAATTAGTGTAAGTGCTGAAGAATAGGGTGGATTTTATCCGTCCGCAGAAACTTATATAGTGATTGCCAGTAAATGCGGGAATTTTACTCTGCCTTCAGTGCTAGAGGCAAGTGTTCTACTCTATCTTCAAGGAGTAATCATTAAATCCTAACGGTGTAAGAAAACCTTAACAGATCAGGCTGATTATGGAATGCCGCCAAAGCGGACTCTCTGATTATCAGTGGCGCCAGAAACAGAGCATCAATTTCGGGGCTTTTACAACTGGGTCAGCATGCTGCGGAAAGCAGGGTATACGATTCCTGATCCGGTAGGTAAAGTTTCAGGCGTACCTGTTATGCAGGGAGTGTGGATGGATATTCCACAATACTGCAAATGGTGCCTCTGCAAGTGCTTCTGTTTACAGCATTTCAGAAACAGCAAAACCGAGTAACCTGCGCCCATATTATTATTTCAAATATATCCTCTCAGAACTTCCAAAACTCTGTGATGAAAAAGGAAATATAGATTCAGCCAAATTGGATTACATGATGCCTTGGTTAGAGAGTCTTCCGGACAATGCAGGAAACCACGTCGCTCATAATGGCGGCGTTAAATTTAATGTTGAGAGCATGATTTGACGTTTATATTATTAAGCGTTTACAATGTATGTATTAAATATCTATGGCATATCAAAGCAATTCTTTTGCCTCCGGTTCTGGGGATTATTTTTATTGTAAAGTTTGAGAAAATGGAAATATATGGTGTCGCTATATTTGGACATACCATATTTGGTATTACCATATATGGTATTGTGCAATACTTACAAACAATATATTGTAGATTTGGAGAGCATTGCGTCGAGAATTGTGATATCCTATTAGTTAATATGAGTAATTTATATCAACCCCTTTTTACTTAATTAGATATTAGTATGTCCAATCTCTACAAAATAGAAAATAATATCTAATTATGTAGGGATTAGATAAATGAGACATATTGAAAAGGGATAAAAATTCATTACTCTATAGGCACAAATCAGTTTTAGAAAGGAATATATTATGCAGTTTGTAACTAGAAAAAGGGATGTAGTAAATTTTTCAACTCCACAAGAAATGTATGATGATTATAAAAACAGGAAAATAAATGGGATTCAAGACTATCAGTCCAAAATGTTGGATTCCTATATGGAAAATGGATTTGATAAATCTGATGTTGCCCTTGAGTTACCTACTGGAACAGGAAAGACATTAGTTGGTCTGCTTATTGGGGAATATCGTAGAAGAAAATTGCGCGAGAAGGTAGTGTACGTTTGTCCTACTAAGCAATTGGTTTATCAAACAGCGAATTATGCTATTGAAAAGTATGGAATTAAAGTAGTGGCATTTACTGGTCCCAGAGCAGATTATAATGTAGAGGATAAAATGAAATTCACATCTGGTCAGGCGATAGCAATTACCAATTATAGCAGTATTTTTAATATAAAATCATTTTTTGAAGGGGCAGATGTACTAATTTTTGATGATGCACATTCAGGAGAGGATTATATATCAGCGAATTGGTCGGTTGAGTTGCAGAAAAAAGAAGGAGATGCGTATTACAAATTAGTTGAAGAACTAAAATCAATTCTTACGGAAGAGCAGTATAATATATTGACAAAAACGACATTAAATCGGGACGATATTGTATGGTGTGATATGATACACAATGTAAAATTGCATGATAAATATACGAATATACAGAATCTGTTAGATGCAGAATTACAGCAAAGCAGGCAGAGATTTTCGTGGTCTAATATTCGGAATAATTTATTTGCGTGTAATATTTACCTGTCTAGTCAGGCAATAACTATCAGACCATATATTTCTCCTACTTATACGAATAATGTGTTTTATGGAGCAAAAGCGAGAATATATATGTCGGCAACTTTGGGGGAAAGTGGAGAATTAGAACGTGCATATGGAGTTGAAAGAATATATCGTCTACCAATGGTAAAGGACTGGAAGAATAAAAATATTGGTAGAAGATTTTTTATGTTTCCATTAGCCTCTTTTAAAGAAGATGAGGCATATAGAGTACTTTGTAAAATTGCTAAAAGGGTAGATAGGGGCTTAATAATTGTAAATGATTTAGATAGTCAAAGTGCAATACAAAAAATTTTTAAGGAGAATCGTTTGGCAGATACTTTTAATGGACATGATATAGAAAGATCCAAAGATGGATTTGTTAATAGTAGCCATGCATTTGCTATTATGGCAAATAGATTTGATGGTATAGATTTTCCAAATGAAGAGTGTCGAGTGTTGATTTTATTTGATTTGCCTGCTGCAGCTAATATTCAAGAAAAATTTATGACAACTTGCTTGTCGGCAAGAGCATTATTTGAAGAACGCATAAAAACCAGGCTGATTCAGGCTTTGGGGCGATGTACAAGAAGCCAAACTGATTATGCGGCAATTTGTGTATTGGGAAATAACTTAATGAATTCTTTATTAGCTCCTAGAAATCTTGAGAAATATAACCCCGAGCTGCAAGCAGAAATTACTTTTGGACAAGATAATTCAATGGGGCAAAAGGATATTGATGAGTATTTAGAATTGTTAACTATATTTTTAGACCATGGTGCAGCATGGGAAAATGCGGAAGAAGGGATATTGTCTATTAGAGATGATATTATTGAGAAAGGTACAGAGGAAGTTTCAGCTTCTTTTGCACAATTACTTAAGGCAGCCAGTCATGAGGTACGAATGCAGTATTGCTTATGGAAAAGGGATTATTTGGCTTCGCTTTCAGAGATTGAAAACATCTTAAAATTGATACAGGAGCCGGAATTAAAAGGATATAGAAGCTATTGGAATTATGTGGCCGGATGTTGTGCATACAAAATCTATAAAAGTGGGAATTCTTTATATGCAGCTAAATATAAGGATTATTTTAAAAAGGCTAATGAGAGTACTGTTGCGGTAAATTGGTTTAATACTATAGAAGAAAATGAACAATGTCAAAATAATACAGGCTTAATGTGTCACAATATTGAACGAATAGAGCAGGTATTGATAAAAGAAGGA
>ULTO01030015.1_pt1 | contig 10699 bp, 14 predicted proteins | sample 1957601 | NCBI WGS metagenome assembly ULTO01 (sample SAMEA4835734, study PRJEB28245) | human gut metagenome | biome: gut microbiome; material: fecal sample | place: Denmark | collected 2008 | reverse complement strand
ACTCTGCAAGCCGGGAACTGCTGACATAGTCCACTGCATCACACAGGATTTCATCAGCTGTTACTTCCAGAGCATTGATTATATCCAGAAATGTTGGAAGACTTGGGGCACGTTCGCCACGCTCAATAAAAGCAATCTGTGACGTGCTTTTATCTACCATTTCTGCAAGCTGCTCCTGTGTCAGATGCTTTGCCACCCTTGCCTTTTTCAGCCTGCTGCCTATGCGGCGCAAATTTATGTTTGCCATCATCTGCACCTCCTTTCTTTTTGGAGTACAGATAATGGTATTAAGGCTGTTGCAGGTATGCAAGGGATTTATACTTTATAAGTCTTCATAGCTTCTCCGGTTAAGCGCCTGCATTCCGCTGCCTCCTTGATAATGTCCATATCTTTTGCCAATGCATAGCCATACTCGCGATTTGCACCGCACGACTTCTCCCAACCGCTCAACATATAAATACTGTCGCACATATCAAGCATAGTAAACGCCATTTTCATGTATTCCTCATACGTAGTATCATTTGGCATGGCAGAACTAACCTCCGCCTGATTTATTACGGTCCATCCATGTTCTCTTAATTCCTTTTGAGCATTTGCAAAGCGCTCAATATAGTCTGATGTTCCAGTTATTGCACCGCTTATATAAATTCTTTTTTTCATTTTTGTTTACACTCCTTCCCTTTGCTCTGCCTTTTTAATAACCAGATCAATCAGTTTATCATCGGTCAGCACCGGCCATCCCTCTGCTATCTCTTTTATGATGTAAATTGACCTGATATAGGCTCCGGATATCTCAGGATTCCCACCTGCTCTTGCCTCATCCGCTTCTTTTTCCAGGCGCTTTACTATTTCCTTTATCTGGCTGCATTTTTCTGTATACTTCTTGTCCAGTTCTTTGATCTGATCGGGTGTGATCCCCAGGTCCTCATATTCTTTTAGTCGTTCTCTCAGATCAGCCATTGCCCATAAATTCCGGTAGAATATTGCAATCATCCCAAGAATGTTGTGCATTCCATACTGCATGGAGTCTACAATAAACTCATCAAAGTCTTCATCACAGGTAAATTCATTTGGAATATTTACAAATTCATCCAACAGCTTTATTGTTAATTCCCTTGCATCTATGTCCGTGTCATAATCCCTATATCTTACCTTGTGGGCTTTTGCATAACATGAATTGTGTGCCAATTCAACCATACTCATTTCAGATACATCTTTATTTGTTGTTAATCTCTCCATAGTTTCTCTTTCCCTCCTGCTGCCTCCTGCTTTTCACACCGTTCAAATTCTATTACCCAGACCCAGGGGTTGGCTGCCCAGCTGTATAAGTCCTGCTGCCCTTTAGGAATTGTAGAATCCCATAACGCTTTTATTGCCCCTACCGGATCTGTGTAACAATTATGCATATTTGTAGTATCTTTCCATGTATATCCTGCTGGGCAATCACAAAAGTGGATGCCTTCGTTATATACATTTTTAATATCCTGCAACCGCTCCACCCGCACATCCAGTACCTTTAACCAGATCCGGGCTGCTTCTTTCGGCATATGGATGGAGGGATGCCATGTAACGTCACTTGATTCCAAATTGTCTGTGGCTTTATATATATACTCGTCATACAGGCACGGGCCTGGAGCATTTTCACAGCTTTCATATGGGCATTTTTCTGTTTTATTGCCAACACATTTGCTTGATCGCTTTGTGCTCCACGTTTCCCGTACATACAGGATATCTCCCTGCTGATATGGCGGCTCATACGGGCAAAGTCTGTCATGCCCTCTTGGCTTTGTTATGAAGCCATTCGGATGCACTTCGAACGGGTACTTTAACGCCCGCCTTGTAGTGGTCTTTCTGCCGTCCAGTATCGCACGCACCATATCTGTGTTAAATAAAATCGGTCTTATTCTCATTTCATTACCCCCTATCTAATCCCTTTGGAAATTCCTGTATCAGCGGTTCGCCCCATATATCCGCAAGGCTGGATTTCATGAATATCGGGATACCGTATTTCCGGCAATCTTCAACAATCTGCTCAATCCATTCTCTTTTAGGGATAACCTTGTTTTTCCGCCTGCCTGTTTCCGAACCTACGATTATCCAATCCTCCAAACTCGGGCGCACTGGCTCTAAAATCGGTTCCACACTCACAAAAATATTTGTGCCTTTTGGTAAACTGAACAGTTTATGTGATACTTCTTTTGTTTCCGACCAACCGTACCACATATTATCCGAACTCCTTAAAACCCCTTTTTCTGCAAGTTCAACATATCTTGCCGGATTTTTTGTCAGAAACAGATAATTATGCTGTGGGGATTTCTTACAGGCGTCAAATACCGCCTCTATCCATTCATCTGGTACCCAATCCCCGAACAGATCGGCCATAGAGCAGACAAAGATGTTTCTGCCTTGCTTTCCTATGTAATCATTCAAGCGGTATCTGTGAAGCGTAGGCATGAAGCCATACGGATACGGCATAGCCTTTTCTTGTTCCTCTCCATACATCTTTTCATCAAGCACAATGGTTTTATCATCTGTCCAATTTTCGCCGCCGCCTGAAAATCTGTGGGCTATACTTCTTGCATAGCAGTATTCACACCCATGCAGACAGCCCGTTACCGGATTCCATGTGCTATCGCACCAGTCTATTTTTGTTTTATTCATTGCTTTACCTTTTCCTTTCCTTGCACCCGTCCCTTCCCCGCTGTATAATATCCTATAGGGCACCGGTTCCGGGAGGAGTGCGGCTTGTCTGTACTGCCAGTGTCTAGGTTCAAACACATGATTTTCCCGTAGAACACTTGGCAGCCGGTTCTCTTTACATTTCCATGAAATCAAACAGGGTCGGCACTTCTTTTTCCTGTTCTGCTGCCTGCAGATATCCTACCCCGTCACGGAAATAATCGGCATTTAATTCGATCCCGTATCCTTTCCTTCCCATTTTTACCGCCGTCATTGGCACAGTCATCAGTCCTCCAAAGGGATCCAGCACTGTTTCGCCTTCTTTTGAATATCTACGGATGATCCTTTCTGCGATATCCAGCTGTAAGGGGCAGACGTGCATCTGCTGTCTTCTCCTGCTCTGGTTCGTGTTAAGCGTCCTCATGCGGTTGATATCGTCCCAGACTTCCATCTGGTTCCAGCTCCCCGGCGCTACCACCATAAAAGTTGCCGGAAGCCTGCCGTTTTTATCCAGCTGTTTTGCGAGTTCCACGTGTTCTTTGTAATTATACACGGTCCCCCGGCTGTATTCCCGGTACACGGCCTGCAGGTTGTTTACGGGGATCTCCTGCAGTTCTTCTTTGGATACCAGCCTGTCCCCGCTGCTCCGCCAGTAAGAATGGGCGTCGATCTGCCACTGGGCCCTTGTATATTCTTCCTTGCTTTTCACTATAGGGGTATCCGCATATCCTTTTGACCTGTCTGTCTGCTGTTTGCGGAACAGAAGGATGTATTCAGGGCATCCCACTCCCATCTTTGATCCGTCTTTGCATTGTTCCGTCCAGCCCAGACGGTAGGTCTGGTTGTTTTCCCTGACCACATCAGTCACAACCGTGATCATGCCAAAGTACAGGAATCCATGTTTCATATAGTGGCTGATGCACAGTGCATGGAATGGTTCTATGGTAGGCATCCCTGTGCCGGTCACATTTCCAAACAGGACACGGTCCTTTACATGGATCGCCATATCCCTTCCCGGCTTCAGTATGCGCAGAAGTTCCGGCGTCAGAAAGTCCATCTGTTCAAAGAACTTCTCCGTGTCCTGGTTATGGCCAAAATCATTGTAGTTGGCAGAGTATTCATAATGATTCCCAAATGGAATTGATGTGTGGATCATATCTATGCTGTTATCTGCCATCCGTCTGGTTTCTTCCACGCAGTCATCATGTACTGCCGTATAGTGCTTTCCTTCTACTTTCACTCTTTCCACTCCCATCTTTCTTTTCAGCCGCTCTTCTTTGTTCCGTCCGTTTAAGCCGTACTTTTTAACGATTTCCACCATTTTCCCAACCATGTGGTCATGATTTTTCCATTTCTCAAGCAGTCCTTCCTTTATCTGTCTTTCATTTTCCATGTAGATGATATCAATGACCACCGGATGGTCCTGGAGGAATCTGTAGCATCTGTGCACCGCCTGTATGAAATCATTAAACTCCCAGTCTATCCCTAAGAAGATCTCCCTGTGGCAGTACCTTTGGAAGTTGCAGCCTGATCCGGATAATGATTTCTTTGTGGCAAACAGTCTGGTCTTCCCGTCAGAAAAGTCTATGACACGTTTTTCCCTTATGTCATAATCCATGGAGCCGTATATATCCACTGTCTCCGGCAGCGCTTTTTTTATGGCGTGTCTTTCCGCCTCCAAGTCATGCCACAGGATAAAGTGTTCTTCCGGGGACGCCTCCACGATCTCTTTCATTTTTTCAACCCTTACATCAATGGATTCCCTTTTTATCTTTGATTCTTCTGAAAGACTGACGGAAGCATCCTTGAACAGTTTTATCTGTCCGTTTTTATCCTGTGCATCCCCATAATGGACCGGTATTTCATGCCATCTTATTTCAAGCGGCGGCAGGTCGTAGCCTTCATCCGAATATACAGGATCCAGGTCGGACGGTTTTGTGACGAACAGCGCAAAGCTGCTTATCCAGAGCCAGAATTCATCCTCCATGTTCGGATACAGGGTCAGGTTATTCGCTTTTGTGCTGTCCCTCTGGAAGAATCTTGTAAGCGCCTGTCCCGTGTCCATGACTTCAAGGTAGCCTGCGTAATGGATCAGCTCTTTGTATCTGTTCGGGGACGGGGTTGCCGTGGCTGCCAGCTTATAGGGAACTCCCTTGAACTTATCAAGGAATGTCTGGTATGTTTTGCTTCCGAAGCTTCTTAAAACGCTTGCTTCATCCAAAGATGCAGCGCAGAAGTAGGAAGGATCTATATCCCCGTCACGGACACGTTCATAGTTGGTTATGACGATCCTGCTGCCGGATTCCTTTACTTCTTTCATGTTCCGGCAGTATTCAGGCTGTTCATAGCCTAAGATTTCCACCGCATCCCGTGTAAATTCCTGTTTTACTCCCAGGGGAAGCACGATCAGCGCCCTTCCGTTTTCATGTACTGCTGCCTGGTGGCAGAATTCTATTTCCTGTACTGTTTTCCCAAGGCCGAAGGATTCAAACAGGGCCCGGCGCCCTCCTTTCAGCGCCCATGCAACTGCATCCCTCTGGTGGGGCTTTAATGCTTTATTCAGTTGTGAAGGTTCTATTTTGAACCCGCTTTCTTTTGCAAGTTCGATCTTGCTTTTTAAAAATGCTAAGTATTCCATAACCTGAAAGGAACCGCACGTGCATTGCCCCGGCCGGAGTTCCGTGCTCCTTTCATGATCTTTTTTATTTATAAAATTTTCTGTTCATCAGTTCCGCATTGGTAAAACATCTTCTCTTCCCATACTGGTTTTTAAACATGGCATGGTACGGGTACTGCCTTACTAATGTCCATTTTATCTTTCTTGTCGTCCCGTCTTCTCTTACTGTTTCATATAGTTCTGTTCCTGATGGTATGGGGATATGTAAAACATTGCCCGGCATTTCGGGATCAGGAGTTTCATTTTTGGATTTTTCTGCTTCTCTCTGCTCCTTCAAACACTTCTGCACAGTTGACATGGAGAATCCCACCTCTTTTGCTATTTTCTGTATGGTCTTTCCTTCTGAGCGGAGCTTTAAGATTTGTGCCCTGTCAGCTTCGCTTAATGTCTTTTTTTCTGCCGGGCCGTTTATGGCGTAAATGATCCGTTCCACATAGCTTTTGCTGTAGCCTGTAGCATCTGCTATCTCCTGTCTGCTGTAGCCTGCTTTGTAAAGACGGTATGCTTCTTTACGTAGGTTCCTGGTTTTGGTCTCATACTCTGTTCTGGTCAATTTATCAGCTCCTTTCTTTTACTTTAAAATATCTTTTTCATTTCTCTTCGCATGCGCCACTTCCATCCTTGCAATTAGGTCATTTTCCCACCCTTCTAACAGGTATACTGCATCACTTATTCGGATTAGTTCAAAGGTAATAATAGTAAAATCCGCATTATTTATTTCTTCCGGAAGTGCGTACATAATTTTTACCGGATTAATGGGAACATACCCCTTATTCCTTAATTCGCTTTCTGCCTTTTTGAAATCCTTTCGGTTTTTATGATTGCCACAAATATATACCTTCAAGTCCGATTACCTCACATACTTATAAATTCTTCTAACGACATCTGTCTTGGCTTTTCATGCTTTTCTTTTATCTTCTGCTGCCTGATTTCTTCCAGCTCGCTAATGCGCTCTTCTCCCAGCCATTTATCAGCGTGTATTCTATCAAGGCTATATAAATCTAAGTTATGATAGCCGGTTTCAATCAGTTTCTTTTCAAGCTTCTTAACTTTTTTATGCATCGCCTGCTGTTTTTTCTCTTTCCTGCGTTCTTTGTCACATTTTTCTATATCGGATGCATGAGTAACTATAATTCCGCTCTTTATGTCCTGTAAGTCCTGCATCAGATCACGGCTTGGCTTTGATTCTGCACGGATATTTAGGATCTCAACTTTTAAATCTTTATCAAATAAAAATTCCGTGGAGTGATTAACCATATAGTCGCGCAATATCTCATCGCTCTGGACTTTTACGAATGCTTCACAGATATCTATGCTACAGGGCTTTTTAAAGAAACGTATCCCCTTTTCTATGTAAGACCACTCATTTCCATCAAAAATAGAGCATTGAGCTTCCACCTGTTTATTCACGCCACTTTTTTTCATATCATAGTAGACATTTCCCCGTTTTTTACTAAGTTTCTTTCCCATGATCGGACAATAGCCATCTTCTGAATAACACATTGAGGCACAATAACTTGGCTTATAGTGAAGGTTCCATTCTCTTTTGCGTTCGTCGTAATACATATGCCTTTGACAAATTCTTCTGTTATGGGCATCCGAATATTCCTGATACTTTCTTTTCTTCTCTTCCTGACGCTCATTTTCTGCCTTTTCAAAACTATGCTCATAATCGTAAGGCTCATCCGTTCTATGGCATACGCACCAGCACTGGATACATAAACCCCCGCCATGTGTTCCGTGCAACCTTGAATCATTAGCAGGGCAGCAGGATTTATCATAAGGGCATCTGACTACAGGATTATCATTTTCATGGCACCATTCCTCTCCGGAAAATCCAAGGTTGCTTAAGACATTGTTGCCTTTTACATACATTCCGCATCCGGTCTTATAAATAAATGCGTCGCAATAGATCCGGTTATATTCAAATCCGCCATAAATGTTGTCAAGCAAGCGCCCGTTTACTGCATATACTCCTCCCGGAATATGTACTTTATCTTTTGGAAAATTATCTGCAGTATATCCCTCTGCTAAAAGTCTCTGCGTGATTTTATTGTATTTTGACATATTACACCTCACAATCCGGCACATGGCCGCATATCAAATACCTCCTCAAAATATGACCTCAAAGAATCAACATCCATGTCATATTCTTTTGAAATGCACTTTTCACAGACAAAATTTTTATACATAAGAGCCTTTGATATTTTGACATCCCAGCTGTTTAAACGTGAACCACATATATTACATTCTTTATCAAGCCATTTTACCTTTTGCATAAAAGATACTCCTTTTTATAATCTTCAAATCTCTCTATCTTTTTAAATGTTTATATCCTGCCCTTACGCAAACTTCATCTGCCCGTTCTCTCCCGGGGCTATCCTCATATTCGGAGTCCGTTGTGCTACACACAACTCCGGCAGGTTTGCCCTGACCAGTGCTGCAGGTATGGGCGGGCATACCGCATTCCCGCATCTTTTGACCTGCTCTGACCGCGGATAGCTGTTTCCTGCATAGTCATGGTCTATGATGTAGTCATCCGGGAAGCCCTGGCACCCATAAAGTTCCTTTGGCTCCAGCATTCTCAGGCCGATGTCCACGATCTGGTAATCCACTCCTCCAACCGTTACAAGGCCAAAGCGGTCCTGTGCCGTTACAGTATCCAGAGGACCCTTTATGTCCTGTCCGGTTCCCTGGCCGTAATACTTGATCAGAAATGCTCTTACTTCCCCAAAGTGACCGCCGCCAGCATTTGCTGTTACCGTTCCAAGTGGTTTCCTGATATCTTGGCCTATACCGCTTTTATAAAATTTACTTAGAAACGATGTGACCAGTCCGTATCTATTGGAGCCGTCCACTGTCATGATTGGTTCTGTTACCTGCTGCCCCCGGACCCCGTCTTTCGACGTTTCTGAATGGTACTGGATCAGCGTGGGCGCCATGACGTAATTCCTGTTTGCAGTCGTAATCGTTGGAAGAGGACTTTCAATATTTGCGCCATTATTATTTTCGTTGTTGCACATGATGTACGGTGCTATCAGCGGTTCACACAGATAATGCTTTCCGCTGCTTACAACGGTAGGAAGAGGTTCTTTAATGTCATGAATCCTCGGCTGCTGCCCTGTACGCTCTCCATATCCGATGGGAACGATAAAGGGCTCTGGGCTGTTTATCACAAACTTTTTCAGTCCCCTCGCAATCCGTTCCATGGTCTTGGGCGCTAACGGCCTTACTGCCCTGATACCGTACTTTTCCCTGATCTCTTCCGCTGTGTCAAAGATGGATGGACAGGGAAGAGAAAAATCGATCTGGGTATAGGCTCCAACATAAGGTTTTAATAATCCGGCCTTTACTTTTTCACTGTCTGCTGGTCCGTGTGTCGGTTCCGGCCAGACAATGGGCTTTCCGTCACAACGGGCAATCATGAAAAACCTTTTCCGCATGGTAGGCGCACCATAATCTGCCGCCACAAGCTCCCTTGTCTGGACTTCATAGCCCAGATCATGAAGCTGGCTGATGAATTTATGGTATGTATGTCCCTGTTTTGCCTTGATGGGCCTGTGGCTTCTGTTTAGCGGTCCCCAGGTCTTGAATTCTTCCACGTTCTCCAGCATAACCACACGTGGCCTTACTTTTGCGGCCCACCGGAGCGTTACCCATGCAAGTCCCCGGATACTCTTATCCTTTGGTTTTCCGCCTTTAGCCTTGGAAAAATGTTTACAGTCAGGGCTAAACCAGGCAAGTGCTACCGGATGCCCACCGCATACCTTGACCGGATCCACATCCCAGACGCTTTCACAGTAATGCTTTGTTGAAGGATGGTTTGTCTGGTGCATTCTGATGGCTTCAGGGTCATGGTTGATTGCTATATCAACACTGTAACCCGTGGCCATCTCAATGCCGGTACTGGCTCCGCCTCCTCCGGCAAAGTTGTCAACTATCAATTCTCCGTTTATCATTTCTTTTTCAGGAACCGGATATCCTTTATGCGCGCGGTTCGGCTCCTTTCTTGATTGAATGTAAAAATTTGTTAATCTGTTCAGGCTTTATCATGTTACAGCCACGACTTACCAAATTCCTGCCGGAACTCTTCCCTAGTATGGGTCTCCTCAAATTTCGCCTGCCCTATCCGGTGGAGCATATCGGCATATTCCCGGTTGTGGTGGACTGCTGCCCTGCTGCCGTTGATGTTCCCCCGGTGGTGCCCGGTGCACAGCTTTACCTTTAGGCCGTATTTCTCCGATTTTTTCCGGTTCGATGTCCCTTCGAAGATATGGTGTGTCTCAAGATAGCTGTACCAGGCATCTATTCCTAACAGGTCGCACATGAAACATTGCCCTTCCGGCTGGATGAATACGCTCTTCATAAGATGATCCCCGTCGTCTCGACGGTCTTCTTTTCTACGGATACCTTGAACTTCTTTTCCTTTACCGTGTAAGTGGCTCCTCCCAGCTTGATCACTGCCTGGTCTATCTGATCGTAGCCTACCATCTCGGAAAGTTTCTTTAACACCGCTTTTACTCCATCCGGAGCAATCAGTTCGTTATCAATGAACCGCTGTGCAACATTGATATTTGTAACTTTCTCCTGGTAAGTCTTCGCTTCATCACAGTTACACTGCATGGTCGCTTCCTTATTTGCCACATCCTCTTCTGTATCCGCCGGAATTTTTACCATCCTGGTCTGCCCGCAGAATACGCAGGCTCCTATCACATCTTTCATTTATTTTCCTCCTTCCATCAGCCCTTCATAGGGTTTCCTTCTGAATCTTTCCAGCGCCTTTTGGGAAGGCCTGTTCATGATGATCGTCTGGTATACGGTATCTGTTACCAGCCTGTCCCTGTGCTTCTGTTTTCCGCTGTCTTTATTTCCCATTTTTCTCCTTTTCCTTTCGTTTTCTCTCAAGGTCAAATCTCATGACATTTGTATAGGGATGGTGCTCCCCTGCATGTACCCGGCAGCTGTTCCCATTTAGTAATTCCGCCATTTTCTGCCACAAGTCCCTGTTTGATATTTCTTTGCCTTTCGCATTGTTCCAGCCGTTATCCTGCCACTTTTTGAGCCATCCCTCTTCCAGGACAGATGCAATGTGGGCGGATTCCGTGTAGATGTCCAGCTCACTGCTTTGTCTGATCGTTTCCAGCGCTTCCGTTAACGCCGTCAGTTCTGCCCGGTTCTCCGTGGCGTCTTTGATCTCCCTGGGGTATACGCCCCATGTGGCAGGTCCTTTTTCCGTGGGCATTTCCGCTATATAGGCATAGTACCCGTCCCGTCTCCTGGGGCCTTTGATATCTGTCATGGTATAGATATTTATCTTGAACATCCTATCCGCCTCCCCATTCT
>ULTO01002251.1_pt1 | contig 10708 bp, 7 predicted proteins | sample 1957601 | NCBI WGS metagenome assembly ULTO01 (sample SAMEA4835734, study PRJEB28245) | human gut metagenome | biome: gut microbiome; material: fecal sample | place: Denmark | collected 2008 | reverse complement strand
AAAATAATGCGAACCGATGTGATTCTTATGATTTTTAACACTATTGATGACAGAACTAACGGTTATCGGTCGAAAGGAAAACGTAAAAGGCAAAAGCAATCAGGGTTTGAATGCTTTTGCCTTTTTGCGACTTGTTATATTACTTCTTGAATCCGAAAATCTTGTTGAAGATTTTCTTTACCACGTTTTCTTTCTTCTGTGGATTTACCACTGGCTCATACTTGCGTGAACCCGGCTTGTCGCCCTTTTTCTGAGCTGGGGCTGGCTTCTGCTGAGGAGCTGCCCCCGGTTTCTGTGGAGCTGCATTCTGCTTCTGCTGGTTGTTTGGATTCTGCTTCTTCTGAGCTACGCCTCTGCCACGACCGTTGCTTCTTGGGCGTACATTGTTTTCTGTACCAGGGCGCTGCTGAGGGTTTGCATTCTCAGCATTGTTACCGTTGTTGCCATTGGTACCATTGCGGCGTTTGTTGTTGTTGCGACGCTTGTTGTTTGGATTGTCGTTGCTTCTTGTCTGTTCGCCTTCCTGGTTTTGTGGATATGGCTTGTTCTGCTGAGGCTTCTTGTTGCCCTGCTTCTGCTGTCCGTTCTGAGCGTTCTGCTGAGCCTCACCGTTCTGTACCTTTCCTTCCTTAGGAGCTTTCTCCTGTCGGTTGTTAGGGTTGTTTGGCTTATGCTTATGAGCAGTCTGCTCGCGGTCTTTCTGGCGTCTGTTTTTAGCCTTGGTCTTTTCGCCGTTCTCATTTCCGCCACGTCCATTGCCCTTGCGTCCGTTTCCGCCCTTGCCTCCACGTCCGCCTTTCTTGCTAGGCTTGTTCAGCTTGATATATTCAGGCCCCTCGCCGCATCCCTCAGGAAGCGGCATCTTCTCTACCACCTTCTCCAGGAACTTCTCAATCTGCTGGAACCAGAACATGTCCTCTTCGTTGACGAAGGTGATGGCTCTACCGTCGCGGTTGGCACGGGCTGTACGGCCGATGCGGTGAACGTAATCTTCGGTATCGTGAGGCACGTCATAATTGATAACCATCTCGATGTCGTCGATGTCGATACCACGAGCCACGATGTCGGTAGCCACGAGCACGTCATACTGACCGCTCTTGAACTTGAACATCACATCATCACGCTCAGCCTGCTCCAGGTCTGAGTGCATGGCGCCGCAGTTGATACCGGTCTGCTGGAGGGCAGCAGCCAGCTGCTTCACCTTCATCTTGCTGCCGCTGAATATGATGACACGCTTCATGTCGCCAGCCTTGAAGATATCCTTGATGATGGTCATCTTCTGGGTTTCGTAACATACGTAAGCCTCCTGCTTGATTTTCTCTGCAGGCTTGCTCACTGCGAGCTTGATCTCTATCGGATCCTTGAGCAGCGACTTTGCCAATTCCTCAATCTTCTCTGGCATGGTAGCCGAGAACATGATGGTCTGGCAAGTCTTAGGCAGCTTGGCAGCGATGGTATTGATATCCTCTGAGAAACCCATGTCGAGCATGCGGTCGGCCTCGTCGAGGATGAAGAAGCTTACCTTGCTGAGGTCTACGTTGCCCAGCGAGATGTGGGTGATGAGACGTCCTGGTGTAGCGATGACTACATCGGCACCCATGCGGAGACTCTTCAGCTCCTGATCGTAGCGGTTGCCGTCGTTTCCACCATATACAGCCACGCTGCTCACGTCCTGCAGATAATAGCCGAAGCCCTGCATCGCCTGGTCAATCTGCTGTGCGAGCTCACGGGTAGGCGACATGATGACGCAGTTGATGGCATCCTTAGGATAGCCACCATCATCCAGCTTGCTCAATACCGGCAGCAGATAGGCAGCTGTCTTTCCTGTTCCGGTCTGGGCTACGCCGAGCACATCATGACCTTCCAATATCTCTGGTATACATTTTTCCTGTACTGGGGTGCATGTGTCGAATCGCATATCGTATAATGCGTCGAGCACGTTGTCATTTAAATCTAATTCGTCGAAATACATTTTCTTTCTTTTTTTCAATGTTTATTACCTCGGTGCCTTGCGGTAGCAGAAGTATGCCACGAAGGCGTAAATGATGTTAGGCAACCATGCCGCCAGCATCGGCGGGAAGTTTGCCTGGATGGCGAAGGTGGCGCAGACAGTCTGCAGCATGATATAGCCGAAACTCAAAGCCAGACCCAGTCCCAGAGCCTTACCCATGCCGCCCTTTCGCTTGCGTGAGGAGAGCGACACGCCGATGACGGTGAGGATGAATGAGGCGAAGGAGGAGGCGATGCGCTTATGATACTCCACCTTGTACTGTACCACATTGCCCGAACCGCGGTTGATCTGCTTGGAGATGTAATCCTTCAGCTCCGGACTGGTAAAGGTTTCCTGCTGTCCCTTGGAGTAGACCAGGTCGGTTGGCTCCATAGTGATGAGCGTATCTTTATTCATTCCGCTCGTAATCTTCTCTTTCATGCCATGCAGTCGGCGTACCTTCCAGTTGGTTAGTTTCCAGTGGTATTTGGAGTCGCTGATGGTATCATACTGTATTTCTGATGCCGTCAGGTGGCTCACCAGTTTCTTTTCCTGGAACTTGTCTAGACAGAATCCGTAGCCCCTCTTCGAGTTGTTGTCGTAATGCTGGATGTAGGCTATCACGCCTCGGTCCACCTGCAGCTGCACGTTTTCGGCAGAGGTATTCTTCTTCTTGTTCTTGTACATCGTCTCAAAGTTCTGTCGGATGACCGTGCCGTGCGGAATCACATAGGCAGAGAGCGTGTAGGAGAGTGCCGAGAGGAATATGCAGGTAATCATGTACGGGCGAAGCAGGCGCTTGAACGATACTCCCGATGCCAGCATGGCGATGATCTCTGAATTGCCTGCCAGCTTGGAGGTGAACATGATGACCGCTACGAACACGAACAACGCACTGAAGAGGTTGGCGAAGTATGGCACGAAGTTGGCATAGTAATCGAAGATGATAGCTCGTGCCGGTGCATGATACTCGGTAAACTTCGACAGGTTGTCGTTGAAGTCGAACACGATGGCAATGGTGATGATGAGCGCTATCGAGAAGAAGTAGTAGCCTACGAACTTCTTGATGATATACCAGTCCAATCGTTTGATGTATCTCAGTGGGTTGAGATACTTGAGCACCTTGAGGAATCGCAGTTTATGCCCAATCCATCGCATGACTTTTCCCATCCAGCTCAGTTTTCTGCCCAGCCATCTGAGGGCAGCGGTGAGCCATCCGAATCTTCGAGCCATGGTTCTGCCGAACTTTAATCTTCTGCGATGTTTTCTGATGTATTTAAAATCTTTCATAAATCAGTATTTTCCGGGAGCAGGAGCCATCGGGGGCTCCATGCTCCTGAGACTTCTTACTCCTAACTTCAGTAATTTAAATTCTTCTGCCGAGCTGGTCGATGACAGATCGCTTCCACTGTACGAAGTCGCCCTGCTCTATATGTTGGCGTGCATCGGTAACGAGTCGCAGATAGAACGAGAGGTTGTGGATGCTGGCTATTTGCATCGCCAGGAGTTCCTGTGCCTTGAAGAGGTGGTGCAGGTATGCCTTGCTGGTAATCTGGTCGATTTCGCATCCGTCCGGATCCACTGGGCTGAAGTCCATCTCCCATTTCTTGTTGCGCATGTTCATGGTGCCGTTGTAGGTGAAGAGCATCGCGTTTCTTCCGTTGCGGGTTGGCATCACGCAGTCGAACATGTCTACGCCTCGCTCGATGGCTTCCAGGATGTTCTGAGGGGTACCCACGCCCATCAGATAACGTGGCTTGTCCTTTGGCAGGATTTCGTTCACCACTTCTATCATATCATACATCACCTCGGTAGGCTCGCCTACAGCCAGACCTCCGATGGCGTTGCCGTCTGCTCCCTTGTCTGCGATAAACTTGGCTGCCTCGCGGCGGAGTTCCGGGAAGGTGCAGCCCTGTACGATAGGGAAGAGGCTCTGCTGGTAGCCGTAGAGCGGTTCGGTCTCGTTGAAGCGCTTCAGGCAGCGGTCCAGCCAGCGCTGGGTCAGTTCAAGACTCTTCTTGGCATACTGGAAGTCGCTCTGTCCCGGAGGGCATTCGTCGAAAGCCATCATGATGTCGGCACCGATGATGCGCTCCGTATCCATCACGTTTTCCGGTGTGAAGAAGTGCTTGCTTCCGTCGATGTGTGAGCGGAATTCGCAACCTTCCTCCTTCAGCTTGCGGATGCCCGTGAGCGAGAATACCTGGAAGCCGCCGCTGTCGGTGAGGATAGGGCGGTCCCAGCCGTTAAACTTGTGCAGTCCGCCTGCAGCCTTGATTACTTCAAGTCCCGGACGCAGATAGAGGTGATAGGTATTGCCCAGGATGATCTGAGCCTTCACCTGCTTTTTGAGTTCCTCGAAGTGTACACCTTTCACGCTGCCCACCGTTCCTACTGGCATGAAGATAGGAGTCTTGATCTGTCCGTGGTCGGTGGTGATGATGCCGGTGCGTGCATCGCTAGCCTTATCTGTTACTTGTAATTCAAATTTCATTTTTAATTCTTTTTGTCATTTTCTGGAATGGTGAAGTCGATAGGGTGCTTTACCTTTTCATCGGTGAGGGCAAATTCCCATACGTCGGCCACGTCTTCTACATAGTGGAAGGATACGCCCTTGAGATATTTTGCCGGAATCTCTTCGATGTCTTTGCGGTTGTCCTTGCAGATTACGATGTCGGTGATGCCGGCGCGCTTGGCTGCAAGTATCTTCTCCTTGATGCCGCCTACTGGCAGAACCTTTCCGCGCAGGGTGATTTCGCCCGTCATGGCTGTGTTCTTGCGAACCTTGCGCTGGGTGATGGCCGAGGCGATGCTGGTGGCGATGGTGATACCTGCCGACGGACCGTCTTTCGGAGTGGCTCCTTCCGGTACGTGGATGTGGAGATTCCAGTTCTCGAAGATGCGGTAGTCTACGCCCAGCAGGTCGATGTGCGACTTGATGTATTCCAGGGCGATGACTGCCGACTCCTTCATCACGTCGCCCAGATTGCCGGTGAGGGTCAGCTTGCCTGCCTTGCCACGGCTCAATGAGGTCTCGATGAAGAGAATCTCGCCGCCTACAGAGGTCCACGCCAGTCCGGTTACCACTCCGGCATAGTCGTTGCCCTGATAGATGTCGCGGTTGAATGGCGGATTGCCCAGGAGTTCCTTCACCTCGTCCATGCCGATGGTAGGATGCTCCAGCTTGCCGTCACATGCCATCTTGTATGCCACCTTTCTCAGGCACTTGTTGATCTGCTTCTTCAGCTGTCTTACTCCGCTTTCGCGTGTATAGTGCTCGATGATGCATTCCAGGGCAGCCTTGTTGAAGCTGATTTTCTCCTCCTGCTTGTCAAGACCGTTGTTCTCCAGTTCCTTAGGTACCAGGTGGCGCTTGGCTATTTCTATCTTTTCCTCGGTAATGTATCCGCCCACTTCTATCAGCTCCATACGGTCGAGCAATGGGCGTGGGATGCTTCCCAGGTCATTGGCTGTTGCGATGAAGAGAACCTTCGAGAGGTCGTAGTCGGCATCCAGATAGTTGTCGTGGAAGGCGTTGTTCTGTTCCGGGTCCAGCACTTCGAGCAGAGCCGATGCCGGGTCGCCCTGGAAGTTGTTCTTGCCCACCTTGTCTATCTCGTCGAGGATGAAGACAGGGTTGCTGCTGCCAGCCTTCTGGATGTTCTTGATGATGCGTCCTGGCATGGCTCCGATATAAGTGCGGCGATGACCGCGTATTTCTGCCTCGTCGTGCAGACCGCCCAATGACATGCGCACGTATTTGCGCTTCATGGCGTCGGCGATGCTCTTGCCGAGACTGGTCTTTCCTACTCCTGGAGGACCGTAGAGGCAGAGTATCGGACTCTTCTGTCCGCCATTCAGTGCTCTTACAGCCAGGTATTCCAGGATGCGCTCCTTCACCTTTTCCATGCCGTAGTGGTCACGGTTCAGTATTCTCTTGGCGCGCGACAGACTCAGGTCGTCCTCGGTATATTCATTCCAAGGCAGGTCTACCATGGTCTGCAGGAAGCTTATCTGTATGGAGTAGTCGGGACTTTGCGGATGGATGGTGTCCAGCTTGGCAAGTTCCTTCTTGAATATCTTCTGAGTGGCCTCGTTCCAGTTCTTTCCTTTGGCTTTCTCTATGATTTCCTTTCTCTCCGGTCTTCCGTCTCCATCTCCCAGTTCCTTTCTGATGTTTCTTATCTGCTGTTTCAGGAAGTATTCCTTCTGTTCCTCGTCCAGGTCATAGCGGGTCTTCATGCTGATTTCGTTCTGCAGGTGGAGCAGTTTCGATTCCTTGTGCAAAGCCCTGAGGGCTTCCAGCAGACGGTCGTTCAGTGTGTCCTGTTCCAGCATCTTCATCTTGTCTTCGATGCTGAAAGGGATGGCGCTGCAGATGAAGTTTCCCTGGATGGTGCTATGCGACATCTCGTTGATGGCATAAACCAGGTCGGTAGGGATATTATCGTTGGCGTTGATATAGCTGATGGTTTCCTTCAGGAGCGTCTGGTGGATGGTTGGGAAATCGGTATCGTTTTCCGCTGGCCATATTTCCGGCAGACTGGTTACGCTGGCGCTATAGTATGGAGTTGTTTTCTCGATTTTCTCCAGGTGACATCTGCCCAGGCACTGGATGATGATGGTCTGGTTGCCCGAACCGTCAGGCATGTTGATTACCTTTACGAGTTTGGCGAAGACACCTGTATCATACAGGTCGGCTTCCTTTGGATGGTCTTCATCCTTGTTCTTCTGGCAGAAGACGCAGAAGATGGTATTTGGCTTGTTAGCCAGTTTTTCTGCCAGATTCTTGCTGGCAGCTCTCCCCACGACGATAGGGATGAGCACAGTAGGAAAGGCAACGAGCTCTCTGGTGCAGAGCATCGGATAGATTCCTGCCGGATTTTCTGTGAGCAATGAGCTTGGATCGCCCTCGAAATCGGCAAACATTTGTATCTGAGTTTCGTTTCTTTTCATTTCTTTTATCGAATTCTTATTTTTAAGGTGCAAAGTTACTCATTTTTTTGCGAATTCGTGTAGAAGTATAGATTATTTAATAAATAAAAGCCGATTTATCTCCGTTATGAGTGGCAAAAGACAGTCTTTTTCCTGATATTTTACAATATATGGCTCTGTTGCACGTTATTATCTCTGAAATGGATAGTTTTGGAAAATAAAAAATAACGAGAGAAGATTTATGGCTGGATTTACATTTAAACAGTTTGAAATACAGCAGGATCGCTGTGCGATGAAGGTGGGCACCGATGGGGTGCTGCTGGGTGCATGGGCTGAGGGTGGACAACGTATACTCGACATTGGGTCGGGTACGGGACTTATCTCGCTCATGATGGCACAGCGTTTCCCTGAGGCTCAGGTTTGGGGAATAGATATTGATCCGGATGCCTGCATGCAGGCTAGGGAGAATGTGGCAGCCAGTCCTTTTGCCGACCGGGTAGGGATAGCGTGCTGCGCCTTGCAGGATTTTTCGAAGCTGGAGGCAGTGAAGGCTGATGAAATGCTTTTCGATGCGATAGTAAGCAATCCGCCTTTCTTTGTGAATGGGTTAAAAAATCCTGACAGTAAGCGTGCGATGGCTCGGCATTCTGACAGTCTGCCGTTTCCGGTTCTGATGAAGGGTGTCAGGCGATGGCTTTCCGATGAGGGCGTGTTCTCTGCGATAGTGCCGTCCGATGTGCTGGAGTCTTTTGTTTCAGAAGCCTATTGCTCAGGACTTTCGCTTGTTCGTCAGTGCGGTGTGAAAACGGTGGAGCGCAAGCAGCCCAAGCGCTATCTTGTTGCCTTCTCCAAGCGTCGTGCGGGCATGATGGATAAGTGCACGGAAATCATGACGGATTCTGAAGGAAACCGCTCTGAATGGTATGCGAAAATTACGGAAGAATTTTATCTGGAATAGTGATTATTTAGTAGTGATTAATTATTAGTGAGTAGTGATTATTTAGTAGTGATTAGTGGGTAATTGCACAGGGATGATGTCAACCCGCAGGCAAATTAATCACTACTCACTACTCATTAATCACAATTTCAAAGGTTCAGTTTCCTTTGCACCATTTTGCTGATGGCTTCCACCTTCTTGCTCTGTCGCTGGATGTCCTTGTGGATATCGTCGCGCACGGCATTCAGGTCGTTGAAGAACTCGGCAATGCCATTCTGTATCATGTTTGGCTTGCGTACGCTCTTGTCAGCAAATGGGTTAACTACCATCTTGATGCCTTTTTCTTCAAGATGAACATCTATTTCGGCTCCCGTCATAACCGGGTCGCCGTCATAGTGTATCACGCCAGGCTGGCTTCTCGTGATATGCAACTTCTTACAACGGAACGATTTGATTTTCGAGTTTTTGTCGAGTGTCTTGTTGAACATGTCGAAACTGACCTGCGGAGCCTCAATCACATCGAACGGCTCCATGATGACAACGTCTATCAGTCCGTCGCTCATCGAAGCCTGCGGGGCAATATAGGCATTGTTGCCATATTGCGATGCGTTGGCGCAGGAAATCAGGAACGCCTTGTATTGCTTGGTTCCCGTCTCGTCTTCCAGCGTATACGTCTCCGGCTCATACTTCAGTCCTTCTCTCAGTATGTTTTCTGCATAGCTGATAGGTCCTCTCTTGCCGCTCTCTGCAAATTTCATGCTGACGAAGGCGTCGAAGCCCATGCCGCAGGTGCAGAAGAATGGATGACCGTTGATGACGCCATAGTCGAGGTCGTGAATCTTGCATGCGTTGATTACCTCGATGCTCTTCTTCAGGTTCATCGGCAGGAGGAGGTGGCGTGCCAGTCCGTTGCCCGAACCGCAAGGCAGAATGCCAAGGGCCGTGTCCGAATGAACCAGCGAACGGGCTACTTCATTGACGGTTCCGTCTCCCCCCACAGCCACTACGATGTCGGCGTGGTTGTTCTTGGCCTCTGTAGCCAGTTCCGATGCATGTCCTGCTCTTTCAGTCAATTTTATCTCGTACTCAAAAAGCTCTTTGTCCAAAGTTGAATCAATCAGATTCGGAATGCCAGCCTTGCTGGCTGTTCCCGAAATGGGATTCATGATGAATATTATCTTTTTCTTCATTTTTGTGTCAAGAGTTTAGTGATTTTGTACTGCAAAAGTAATAAAAATACCTAAAATGGCAAGATTTATCATTAAAAAAAACGCTAAAAATAAACTTTCTTAGGAAAATAGCGGATTTATTAGTCTTTTTTTGTATCTTTGCACCCTGAAATGTAGAAAAATAAAAAATCGAAAATAAAGTACACCTATTAATAATGGGACAATTACAAGAAAGATACAAGAATTATCGTGAACCACAGAAGTATATGGCTGCCGGTGTGTATCCATATTTCCGTGAAATCACAAGTAAGCAGATGACCGAGGTTACCGACATTGACGGTCACAAGATTTTGATGTTCGGCTCTAATGCTTATCAGGGTTTAACCAACGACCAGCGCGTTATCGATGCAGCTAAGGCTGCGCTCGACAAGTACGGTTCTGGCTGTGCAGGAAGCCGCTTCCTCAATGGTACCCTCGATTTACATGTGCAGCTCGAGAAAGAGCTCGCTGAGTTTATTGGTAAAGATGAGACATTGTGCTTCTCTACTGGTTTCTCTGTAAACCAGGGTGTGTTGGCATGTGTGGTAGGTCGTAACGACTATATCATCTGTGATGATCGCGACCACGCTTCCATCGTAGACGGTCGCCGTCTCTCTTTCGCTACCCAGCTTCACTACAAGCACAACGATATGGAAGATCTGGAGCGTGTGCTCTCTAAGCTTCCTGAGGATGCTATCAAGCTCATCGTTGTGGATGGCGTGTTCTCTATGGAGGGCGATTTGGCTAACTTGCCTGAGATCGTAAAGCTCAAGCATAAGTACAACTGCTCTATCATGGTAGACGAGGCTCATGGCCTTGGCGTATTCGGCAAGCAGGGACGTGGCGTTTGCGACCACTTCGGTCTGACCGATGAGGTAGACCTCATCATGGGTACCTTCTCAAAGAGCTTGGCATCTATCGGCGGTTTCATCGCATCAGACAAGGATACCATCAACTTCCTCCGTCACAACTGCCGTACCTACATCTTCAGTGCATCCAACACTCCAGCAGCTACAGCAGCAGCGCTTGAGGCACTCCACATCATTCAGAATGAGCCAGAGCGTTTCGAGAATCTCTGGGATGTTACCCACTATGCATTGAAGCGTTTCCGTGAGGAAGGTTTCGAGATTGGTGAGACAGAGAGCCCAATCATTCCTCTTTACGTACGCGATGCAGAGAAGACCTTCGTGGTTACCAAGATGGCTTATGATGCAGGTGTGTTCATCAACCCTGTTATCCCTCCAGCATGTGCTCCACAGGATACATTGGTACGTTTTGCCCTCATGGCTACTCACACAAGAGACCAGGTTGAGCAGGCTGTCCAGATCTTGAAGAAGATTTTCGTAGAAGAGGGAATCATCAAGTAGTATGTATTGAGCAATCATATATATTATATATAATAAGGTATATAGGGCGATTTCGGTATGAAGTTGCCCTATATTCGTATATAAAGGCCGGCGAACAGAGGGAAAAGAATCTTTTTTAGAAAAAAGTTATTCAAAAATTTGGTGAAACAAAAAAAATGTTGTACCTTTGCAGCCGCAAATCAGAAATGATACTTGCCCTAAATGATAAGAGGTTATCATAGAGAAAAAGACGGGGTGTAGCGCAGCCCGGTAGCGCTCCTGTTTTGGGAAC
>ULTO01022262.1_pt1 | contig 10717 bp, 5 predicted proteins | sample 1957601 | NCBI WGS metagenome assembly ULTO01 (sample SAMEA4835734, study PRJEB28245) | human gut metagenome | biome: gut microbiome; material: fecal sample | place: Denmark | collected 2008 | reverse complement strand
GGCTGCCGGCAGCGGAACCGGCGGCTATGGGATCGGCAACAGCGGCGGGAATACAGTCACCCTGCCTGGAATTGAAAATTCCGGTTCATTGATTTGGGGTGACGTGGAACTGCCCGGAATCTCCCAGTATACTGAGCTGACCGATGATTTCCTGCTCTCCAACGGAGCTATTGGCAAGGTGTCAATCCCCGCCATCGGCGTCAAGAATTACTATCTATGGGAAGGGGAAACGACCGCCAGTATGAACAAGGGGCTGGGACATTTCACCAGCACCAGTGTCTGGGATGGAAACGTAGGGCTCTGCGGCCACAACCGTGGGGCGAAGTATGTGATCGGCGCCATCAAGACTCTGGAGATCGGCGACACGGTCACCTACACCACCTCTGCCGGCACCCGGACTTATGAAGTGGAAACTGTGCGGAAAATTGCCAGCAACGACTGGAGCTATTTGGAACCCACCTCAGATAACCGGATCACCATGATCACCTGTGTGGCAGGCGATTACAGTGTGCGGTGGATGGCGCAGGCTGTCGAGGTCGGTTAAAGTCTCCTGATAGAGATTTTGTAGAATGATGTTGAAAAGCCTTCCTTAGATTTCGTATTAAGTATTATCACGAGATGAAGAAGGAGGTTTTCCAACATGAAACAACGAATGGCCTGCCTGCTCATCGGTATCCTGATGGGCGCGGTGCTGCTTGGGGGGAATATCGCCCAAGCGGCGGAAGCATTTCTCAAAGCCTTCCCCAGCGCCAACCAATTCTATCTGGACGGAGAGCCGGTTCAGATGGAGGCTTATGCCATCAACGGCAGCAACTATGTGCGGCTGCGCGACATTGGCGAGGCGGTCGGTTTCAATGTCTACTGGGACAATGAAAACCACTGCGTACAGGTGGAGAGCGACAAGCCCTATACCGGCCAGCCCTCTCTTCCCACCGATGATCTGGAAGCCGTTCGCTCCGAAATGGTGGAGCGGATCAATGATGTGCGGATGCAGAATGGAGCACAGTTCCTGCGAATTGATGACAGGCTTATGGCCGCAGCTCAGGAGTGTGCGGACAAGCACTACACCTGGCATCATGATCTGGAGGAGTGTGAGGCGGTCGCTCGAAGCGGTTACCCCCACGGTTTTGGCATCAATCTGACTGTATTCACACTCTGTCCCACCGACCATGTAGCCGAGCAGGCGGTGGAAAACTGGGTCAATTCGCCCGGTCATTTCCGGACAATGACTGTCGCTGATGGCGATTCCATCGGGGTCGGCGTTGCACGGGAGAATGGTGTTACCTACTGCTATATGATCGTAGGCAGGCCGGGTGCCTATAATCCATATGGAGCATGATCCGTTATAAAACGAGGTCTCTCAGCTATGCTGGGAGACCTTTTTTGTGCCCGAATGCTCTGAAAGAGCCCTTGGAGAGGGGCTTAAAACACTACTACTCTATGAATTAAGGAGCACTACTCACATGAAAAGCATGACCAAACTTGGCAGCAGACTTCTTTCGATGCTGTTGGCCTTGCTCTGTGTGCTTGGCCTGTTTCCGACCGCAGCATTCGCTGCTGAAACGACCCCAAGTACGATCAAACTGACCAATTGTACCTACAACGGCACCCACTATGAGTCTCCGGCGCTGGGTGTCTGTTATATGCACCAGATGCGATATGACTATGACGGCGATAGCGTCATGGGCTTCTGCTCTGAAAAGGGAAAAGGGATGGGCTGGTCGTTGGAAGGCCATAAGTGGGATAAGCCTGAGCCGATCAGCGATCCTACTGTGAAGAACATGATGGCTTACTTCTATTGCCACACCTCCGGGGTGTTTACGGATCAAGCCATTTCCCTCGGTGTCGCGGAGACATGGAGCCCTGATTATGTTTGGGTGATGAACGCCTGGGTGCAGGCTATCGTCTGGCGATATAAGGAGGGCTTGTTCTCTGACCCTGCGACAGCATGTGCTGAAGAACTCATGTACGTCCACAACAACATCAACGGGACAAACTTCAAAAGCATCGACGATGAGTTAGAGGGATGGTCCTTCCGAGATCGTGCACTGTACATTCTCGGCCTTGGTGAGCAGGGCGTTTGGGGCGACTGTGATGTCTATGAGTATCACTATGCAGGCCCCGGCTCTTCCCATCATCCTGCCAATGATGTACAGGCCGTCTTGGTTGGCCGGCTTACAATCACCCGTGAAAAGTATGACCTGACCATTAAAAAGGTGGATACAACCAATCCCAATAAGGGTTTGGCTGGCGCAAAGTTCCTTGTCCAATCCAATAATGGAACCTACTCCAAAGAAGTAGTTACTGGGCGGGACGGTACGGTGATTGTCGGCCCGCTGGAAGCAGGCACCTATTCCATCACAGAGCTGGAAGCCCCGGAGGGTTATGAGATTGACAACGCTGGACCCCAATACGTTGTTCTTCCCCGTGATAATGGCACCGAGGTGGTCGTCACCTTCATGGATACGCCTGTCATCACAGGAAATGGCAGCATCCGCAAGGTGGATGCGGACGATCCTACCACCGGCCTGCCCGGTGCAGTCATCAAGATCGAGGGTGTGGACAACAGCTTCGTTGGCACCTACACCACCGGACCGGGCGGCTACCTAGCCGATGTGCCCTGGGACACCATGCCCATCGGCAGTTATGTGGCCACTGAGGTCACTCCTCCCACCGGGTACACTACCAGTTCTGACCCCAGCAAGGTCCGGCAGGAATTCCATTGGGATGGCAAGACGGATGTTTCTCTGGTCTTCGAGAACGATGCCAAGGTCAAGCTGGAACTGCTGAAGCTGGATGAGTCCAATGACCCTCTACCCGGTGCGGTGTTCAACATCGTCAAGGATGGCCAGATCATCGCAACGGAAGAAACGGGCCGGGATGGCATCATCACGGTCCCCAATGTGACCGAAGGTATGTACGCCTTCATTGAGGTTTCCGTCCCGGAACCCTACGCCGTCCTGACAGAGCCGGTCATTGCCCATGTGGATCAGGCCACAGTAGATGGTGGCGGCACAGTCCGGGTGACCGCAGTGGATAAGCGGCTGCCTGACCTCACCATCTTCAAGCGGGATGAGCAGACCGGCGATGGCATCCCTGGCACCCATTTTGAGATCAAGGGCATCCAGCACGGCTACCATCAGGATGTAGTCACCGGCCCCAACGGTAAGGCCACCCTGACCGGCATCCCCGTGGACAGCTATACCGTGACCGAGATTTCTGTCCCTGACCCCTATGTGGTCAGCAGCACCCCCACCCAGACCATCTACCTTGGCCCCGGCGACAGCAGAGAATTGGTATTCGACAACCTGAAGCAGCCGGAGCTGACCATCGCCAAGGTGGATGCAGATGATCCTTCGGTCAAGATTCCGGATACCGTGTTCCGTATCATCGGCATCGACAACGATCACCGCAGCGATGTGACCACTGGCAAGGATGGCACGGTCAAGCTCCGGCTGGTCCCCGGCAGCTATAAGATCGTGGAAATGGCGGTTCCTGCCCCGTACTATCTGCCGGACAAGGATGCCGACCGGGAGCAGACCGTATCCCTCAACGCAGGGGAAGAAAAGACACTGACCTTCAAAAATCGGAAGGCCCCGGAGTTGACTATCTACAAGGTAGACAGTGTTGCCGGCGCTCCCATCGAGGGGGCGCTTTTCCATGTGACTTATGTGAGCAATGGCGAGGCGGCGGAGGCCCCCGGCACCATCGACTTCGGTGAGATCCTGACCGATGCCAAGGGCGAGATCCGGCTTCACGAGCAGGGCAAGCGGCTCTATCCCGGAGAGTACACCATCACCGAGGTGCGGCCCGCCCCTGGATTCCAGATGAAAGAACCCTCCACCCAGAAGATCATCCTCCATGGCAGCGAGAGCAAGACGGTCACCTTTGAAAATGTGCCGCTCAATGCCATCATCGTTGAGAAGTACGACAGTGTGACCCATGAAGCCCTGCCCGGCTGCACCTTCCAGCTGCGCTACCTGGGCGGCACCTCTGGCACTGGCGGGACCGTCATCGGCCAGAAAGTCACCGGGAAAAACGGGACTGCCATCTGGACCGGGCTGAAAAGCGGCACCTACATTCTGGAGGAGGTGGACCCGGCAGATGGGTACTCCATCATCCAGTCCTCCGAAACGATCTTCCTGGCAGACAGCGGTGAACAGAGCGTCGTCACCGTCCGCTTTGAGAATATGCCGGACGGGCAGCTGCTCATCCGCAAGGTCTGTGATGTCAACCCCAGCATCACGCTCCAGGATGCGGAGTTCAAGATCGCTTACGCAGATGGTACCCTGATCGGAGACTCCAACGGCATCTTCCGCACCGATGAGAACGGCGAGATCCGCATTTCCGGCCTGAAACCCGGCAAGAGCGTGGTGGTGACCGAAACCCGCGCCCCGGACGGCTTCATCCTGGATACGCAGAGCCAGACGGTCCAGATCAAGGAGGGGCGCACGGTCAGCCTGACCTTTAAGAACACCCCCAAGGGCGCCCTCATCATCCAGAAGCGGGACAGCGAAACCAATAAGCCCCTGCCCGGTGCAGAATTCCGGGTAACGACTGCCGCCGGTTGCGAAGTCGGGCTGAACGGCGTCATCGGTGACAGCACCCTCACCCAGAACGGCATCTTTACCACGGACAGCAGCGGTGAGATCCGGATCACCAACCTGATCCCCGGCGCTTACGTAATCACGGAGATCAAGGCCCCAGAGGGCTATGTGATGGACCAGCCCTCCACCAATGTGGTCATCGGCCCCAAGGGTGATACCCAGACCGTAGTCATCAAAAACTCTCAGGCCGGCACCCTGATCATTGATAAGCGGGACTCCCTCACTGGGAAGCCCCTGGCCGGCGTCACCTTCAAGGTTACGACTGCTTCTGGGGAATTTGTTCCCGATGAAAACGGCCATATCTCCAGCAACGGCCTGTATGTGACGAATAAGGAGGGCAAGATCCAGATCAACGGTGTGGTAGGCACACTGGTAGTGACGGAAACCAAGACCATCCCCGGCTACACCATCGATCCCGGCAGCCAGACTCAGACGGTGGTGGTCCACCCCAATGACACCCAGACGCTCTATTTCACCAATACCCCCAGCACCACTCTGGTGATTGAGAAGTATATCGAGGGCACCACCACACCTCTGAAGGGCGTGACCTTCCTGGTCACCGACAGCTCCGGCGCTGTGGTCGGTCCCTCCAACGGGGAATATATCACCGATGAGGCCGGGCGCATCGTTATCAACGATTTGGAGCCTGGAATTACCGTTACCGCGCGGGAGATCAAAACTCTGGAGGGCTATGTCCTGGATGGAACTCCCAAGAGTATCAAGATCAAGGCTGGCGAGGTGCAGACTTTGCGCTTCTACAACGAGGCCAAGGGCACTCTCGTCATCCGGAAATTGGACTCCGTCACGAAAGAGCCGCTGGCCGGGGTGGAGTTCGAACTGACCTACGCGGACGGCGGATATGTGGATGCGGATAACGGACATCTCTCCAGCAAAGGCCTCTATACCACTGACCAGAACGGCGAGATCCGCATCGGCGGAGTCACAGGCACCATCGTGGTCAAGGAAACCAAGACCATTGAGGGGTACACCATCGACGAGGCCACGCGGATCCAGACAGTGGAGGTCAATCCCGAGGATACCCAGACGATCACGGTGTATAACGATCCTGTGGGTGGCGTAGAGATCGTCAAGGTCAACGCGGATGATACCAAGGAGCGCATCCCGGACACTACTTTCGAGATCCGGAAGATCGATGATGAATTGATCGACACCATCACCACAGATAAAAATGGCCGCGCTTTCCTCGCTCTGGAGGACGGTGCCTATTATGCCGTGGAGATCGAGGCCGGAGAGGGGTTCAAACTGGATGACACTCCCCATTATTTCGAGGTAGAGGATGGCAAGACCACTGTCCTCAAGGTGGAGAACAAGGCCTTCAGCGGCATCATCATCCACAAAATCGACAGTGTCACCGGCGAGGGCATCTACGATGTAAAGTTCCTCCTGTACGATGCCAACAAGAACCCCATCGGCGAGTACACTACCGACCAGAGCGGCTATATCTACATTGATGAGGCGCTGGCGGAGGGCAAGGGCCGCTTCTACATCCGGGAGCTGGAAGCCGCAGAGGGCTATACGCTGGACGAAGAGTATAAGACCGTCTACGTGCAGCCGGGCAAGACCATCGAAATCGAGTGGGAGAACACCCCCATCACCGGCCAGATCCAGGTTTATAAATACGCTGAGGAATACAACCCGGTGACCGGCACGCCCGCCGGAACTCCGCTGAAGGGTGCCGTCTTTGAGATCGTCCAGGAGCGCAGCGGCAAAGTGGTGGACTATATCACCACCGATGCCCGGGGCGTCGCCGCCTCCCGCCCGCTCCCCCTGGGACGATACAAGATCCAGGAGGTGACCGCACCGGCCTATTGGCAGGTGGATCCCACCGTCCATGATGTGACGCTGGAGTATCCCGGTCAAATCATCAAGATCTCCGCCTTTGATAAGCCCTCCAACCTGGGCGTGACCATCACCAAGCGGGGCAACGCTGAACTGCTGGCCGGCCAGACCATGCGGTATGACATCACGGTAGCCAACACCAGCAATGTGGATCTGGAGAACTTCTTCTGGCATGACCGCATCCCGACGGATGTGGCCCGGGGCACCACCCTGACCACCGGCACCTACAGCGCCCGCCTGAATTACCGCATCCTCTATAAGACCAACTATACGGCGGACTATCAGGTGCTGGCCTCCAACCTGCTCACCAGCAACAACTACTCCTTCAGCCTCAACGCCATCCCCATGCAGGCCGGAGAGGTAGTCACTGACGTTTACTTCGACTTTGGCAAGGTGCCTGTGGGATTCCAGAGCATCACTGGCCCCACCTTGAGCGTCATCGTCAGCGGCAACACAGTCAATGGCTATCAGCTGGTCAACCGGGCGGATGCCGGCGGCCAGTATCAGGGGACCTGGCAGACCGCCCAGGCCAGCTGGGTGACCATCATCCGCAAGTACACCTCGACCCCGACCCTGCCTAAGACTGGCTACTGATCCTACTCTGAATGCTGGGGCGGCTCTGTAAAGAGGGCTGCCCCAGCCATATCTAAAGGAGGTCCGTATATTATGGATTACACATATCATGCGTCTCTCCAGCTTTTGGAGCCGATGGCCCAAGATGCCCTATCCAATTCTCACAGTGCTTTCTTCCAGCCCCTGCTCTACCGGCTTCTGACGGCCTTCTGCGAGGGGCGTGTCATCCCGGCTATGACGGCAGAGGAGGTCCGGCGGGTCGTCTGCCTATCCCGTTTCCACGACATCGGGAAGCAGAGCCTTCCCAGGTCCATCCTCCAAAAGAGCGGAAAGCTGACACTGGAGGAGCGCAGGATCCTGCAGCAGCACCCCGCGCTGGGTGTCCGGCTGCTGCGCTCCATACCCGCCCTGCGGCAGTTCCCCTATTATGATGTCCTCTATGACATTTGTCTCCATCACCACGAGCGCTGGGACGGCGGCGGTTATCCGGACGGACTGACGGGCCGGCATATCACTCCCTATGTCCATGTGGTTGCCCTGGCTGACGCCTATGACGCCCTGCGCGCCGCAAGGCCCTATAAACCCCCGCTCTCTCACGGCGAGGCCCTGTCCATGCTCTGCGGCGGCGCTTGCGGCGCTTTTGACCCGGAGATGATCTCCTGTCTCCGGGAACTCCCGGAGGAATTTTTTTCCGCCTGTTACAGGGAGGAGAGCAAAGTTGGCTGACCGGGATAGGGAGCACGGCGCCCTTGAACAGGCTGCCAGCACAGCCCACACCATCCACGGAGCCATCAAGACAGGAAAGGCCATCGCCGGGGCCGCGAAGGGCGCGGCTGCCGGTCCCTATGGCGCGGTGGCCGGGGCCGTCTGGGGCGCCAGAAAACACATCGGGACGATCGCCATTGTGGTCATCATGATCTTATTGCTGCCTGTGCTGTTTATCCTTATGCTCCCCTCCATTATTTTTGGCAGCCTGTTTGGCGGCTCTGCGGATCCGAGTGCCGAGCCCATCATGAACGACAATGCTGCCATCATTGAAAATACCAACGAGATTGCCTTTGCCATCAATCAGATTCTTGGAGAAGGTATTGATGATGTGGAACAGCGGATCGCCAACGATTTCGCTCAGGCCGGCGGGGACAACTGCGAGATCGTTAACCCCTACGCCGGCGATATGGTGAGCAATACCAACGCCTTTATCGGCCAGTATTGCGCAGCCAAGGACGAGGACTGGGAAAATATCTCCTTATCTGACCTGGAACAGACCCTGCGCGCCGAAGTCAGCGTCCTCTACACCTTCTCACGCACCAGCGAGACCCGGACTGTCCCGGATGATCCGGAGACAGAAGCAGACGAGAGTGGAACGGAGATCTGGTACATCTATACCATCGTCTATCGGGGGGAGGACCACTTTGCTGATGAGATCTTCCACCTGACCGACGAGCAAAAGGAACTGGCCGAGGACTATGCACAGAACCTCAGCCTGTTCCTCGGGGATGGGATGTTCCAGTCCGCCTCCGGAAACGTGATCCCCTCCTTGGGCAGTGTCCATTTCACAGCCGGCGCTGTGGAGGTTGTCTACTTCAATCAATACGATGAACGCTATGCCAGCGAACCCTATGGCACCGACCACATCGGCGGTTACGGCTGCGGCCCCACCTCCATGTCCATCGTGGTATCCTCCCTGACAGGAGATATTGTCGATCCCATCGAGATGGCTAAGTGGTCCTATGAGAACGGCTACTGGTGCAGCAAAAGTGGCTCCTACCACGCGCTGATCCCGGCCGCCGCCAAGGCATGGGGCCTTCCAGTGGAGGGATGCACGGCGTCGGAACCCCAGCGGATCGTGGATGCGCTCGGCGAGGGCAAGCTGGTGGTCGCCCTGATGACCAAGGGGCATTTCACCTCCAGCGGCCACTTCATTGTCCTGCGGGGCGTGAAGGATGAGCAGATCCTCGTGGCTGACCCCGCCAGCACTACCCGCAGTCAGAAGGCGTGGGATCTGTCCATTATTTTGAATGAAGCCAGCAGGAGTGCGGCGGCCGGCGGTCCCTTCTGGATCATTGGGTAAAACGCAGGCAGGTGCGAAATGAATTGAGATCGCACCTGCCTGTTTTTAATTTGAGGAAAGAATATGGTCTTCCTGAATCAGCAGGATATCTGGCCTTCCCTGGGCCTGATCCATCATGCGCTGTGTGAATCCGCTTTTGGAGAACAGCCCATAGATGACCTGGTAGGACGGAAAGACGGCCTGCAGTTCCGCTGATTTTTTTACCTTCTCCTCCAGCGCATAGTAGACTGGGGCGTCCACTGGCCTGCTATGGTATTTGCACTCACCCGCAAAGAGCCGCTTCCGCTGGTGGTCTACTGCCATCACATCGATTTGAGTATCATTGTTCACATCGTTCAGCCAGTAAGAACCGATCCGGGAAGGGGTGAAGTCCAGTGCGCCGGTGCGGCAGAGCGAGGCAAAAATATCCTTGCACACATCCTCATAGGCAAAGGCCACGAATTTCTGCACGAAATCCTTTTCAAGTTCATCCAAAACGATCTGCTGGTTATCCAGCTCCAGTTCGCCTTTGTAGGGGTAGACATATCGGAACCAGAAACGCACAAAATTATCGGAGATGAAATAGAGGCCCTTTCTGGACTTCTCCGGATTTTTTTCTGTGATGGGCGTGTCCTTCACCAAAAAGCCCAGCTCAATCAGGGTGGAGAGATAGGGCGTCAGAGCGGAAGACTCCAGACCCAGCGCACCGGCCAGCCTGCCCAACTTATGGTTCCCATCCGCGATCACACGGATGATGGAGAAGTAGTTGGTCGCGGACTGCACCTCGTCCTTCAGCAAAAAGTTTGGCTCCTCATAGAGAAAGCCGTTCTTGGAGAGGATCACGCGCCGGATCTGTGTCAGAAGATCCTCCTCCGGCGGGAAAAACTCCAGATACTTCGGCACCCCGCCAGTGACCGCGTACTGCGCCACCGCCCGCTCGAAGGGCTGCGGCTGGGCGGCATGGATATCGGTGAAAGTGAGGGGCGCCAGACGGATCTGCGCGGTACGCCGGCCGTAGAGGGGGCTTTCATAGGACAGGGCGTGCTTGCGCATCATCCCGATCAGCGATCCGCAGAGGATCAGCATCACATTGCTGTCCTTCAGAAACTCGTCCCACGCATTCTGCAGGATCGAGGGGAAAGCCGGATTTGTCTTGACCAAGTATGGAAATTCGTCCAGGACCAATACTTTCTTTTCCTCCGGCCGGTACCGGGCGACCTCCTGAAACAGATCCAGCCAGTCAGAAAAGGACACCCGGCTGAGGGTGGGATTACCCGTGGCGCGGGAGATCACGCCGGCCAGCCGTTTCATGCTCTGAGACTCCACTTCCTCTGTGGCGAGGAAATAGACGGCTGTTTTACCCTTGATAAACTCCTTGATCAGCGTCGTCTTGCCCACCCGGCGGCGGCCATACAGCACGACAAAGCCGCCGGGGCGTTGGTATTCCTGCTCCAGTACCTCCAGTTCCTTGCGGCGTCCAATAAATTCCATGAGAAAAGCCACCTCCATTTATGATAATTTATATTATGATAATCTTGCTTATATTATATTCGCTAAGTGCAAAAAGTCAAGTTCATCTGTAACGGTTCCCTCTACTGTTCTTTTGCAGAAACAGAGTGCGGCGGTT
>ULTO01003627.1_pt1 | contig 10811 bp, 10 predicted proteins | sample 1957601 | NCBI WGS metagenome assembly ULTO01 (sample SAMEA4835734, study PRJEB28245) | human gut metagenome | biome: gut microbiome; material: fecal sample | place: Denmark | collected 2008 | reverse complement strand
CCGCCGCGATCGGAACTAAAAACATGCCACCGGCATGTTTTCTTAACGTTCCGACGCCCCGCAACAACCCAACACACGAAAAGGACAGGCGCATCTGCGCCTGTCCTTTTTATGCCTAAACCTGCCCGAAAGAATGAAGAATTACTGTTCCTTCCGCCGCAGCCACGCGCAGCCGGTCAGGCTGAGGATCGCCATGCCCGCGTACAGCAGCACGCCCGCGTCGCCGGTCTTGGGAGAGCTGACGCTGGCGGCGGGGGTGGTGGAAGCGGGCCGCCGCCCGGTGGCGGGGATCACGGTGGACGCCTGGGTGATCTCGGTCTTGGCCTCGGCGTCCGCGTAGTACTTGCCGCAGCCCTCACAGTACCAGTACTCGGTGTTGCCGTTCACCCGGCTGGTGGCGGCGCTGGCGGGAACGTGCTTCAGATCGTGCAGCACTTCGCCGCAGCCGTCGCATTTATGGTCGTTGTCCGTGTCCATACAGGGAATGGGACTTGTATAACAGGTGGGACAATAATGTTTATCGTTGATGTTGTGATATCCCACATCTGACCTTGCATCGCAGCCTTTCGTTAGACAGTAATGCCAATGCTGTTCGGTGTCGCTGCGCCAACTGCCGGAGAAACTGTGATCACCCTCCTCACCGCGCTCCGCGCCGCAGACCGTGCATTTGGCCCGCGCCTGGCAGGTGGCCGTACCGTCGCAGTTCGCGGTCTCGACGTTTGCTGCGTCACGCTTGCAGGTGCGGCTATGGGTGCCGTCGCCGTTGTATGTCCACTCGCTCCAGATGTGGCCCAGAATACCGTATTGACCGTGGCATTTCTCGCAGGTTTTGCCTGTGGTGCAGGTGGGCGTTTCGGTGCCGCCGGTGTGATCCTCACCCGCGAGGTAGCCTTCTTTGTGGCAGCTTGGGCATAGAACAAGTAGCCAATGTTGTTTTTCGTTCACTTGAAAGCCTTCTTTTTTCCAAACACGCCTAATAATCTCGAGATCTTGCTCGGTCTTGCATTCAGGGCATGTTTGCCGAAACGTTTCCCGCGATTGTCCATCGTCCGCCGCCGCCTCCAGCGCCGTCACCGGCAGCAGCGTCAGCGTCAGCATCAGGGCCAGCGCAATGGCAAATAGTCGTTTCTTCATGCTCCGTTCCTTTCTTTTCATCCTGTCCGTCGTTTCCTCTTGCTCTATTCTTCGCTCCCCTGCAGGGAGAATTCAAACCGCATGGCCAGGGCCTGGAACAGCGTCTGCATCACCCGCTCGGCGGTGGCGCGGATATCCAGCCCCTCCACGAACCGGATGGCCTGCTCCGCCTCCGCCTCCGGGACGCGATAGGCCCGCAGCGTCATGGTCAGAAACAGCCGCAGCTTCTTCTCCAGCGTCAGTTCCCCGCCGCAGGGGTGGGCCATGTAGCCCCGCATGATGCTGGCCGAGCCGATCTCCATGTAATAGAAGTCCTGGGCCGTCAGCTCCGGCTGATAGGGGCCGAAGATCTGGTGCAGCTCCCTGGCCGTCTCGTGGAAGATGTATTCCGACGCCTCCTGCTGGGTATAGGCCTCGATATAGATCTCCCGCAGATTCTCGTTCAGCTCCGTCAGCGTCATCTGGATGGCGGTCTCTACCGCGTAGACGTATACCGGCGGCAGCTTCGCCCCCGCCTCGCTCCGGGCCATGGCGAACTGATTGCCGAACATGAATTTTACCAGCTCCGTCAGCACGCCGTCCTTGGCCCGGAAGATGTTCTGAAACGTGCTGTAGGACACGTCGGCCCTTTCGATGATCTCCGCCAGGGTGGCCTTTTTGTAGCCTTTCTCCAGAAACAGCTTGACGCAGACCGTCAGTATCCGCTTTTTGGCAGGCAGGCTGGCGCTGGTCAGGGCCATGGGGATCACGTCCTCTCTTGATTTTGGTGTGTATACCATCATGGTACCATGGATCTCCCACCGACGCAAGCAAAATCGCGGATATTTTGCGTAAAGAAAAACGGCATGGCCGAAGCCACGCCGTTTCCGGGGAAATATGCGGTTTTTCTCACGCCGCGCGCAGCACGTGCTTGCGGTAGCTGGCGCGGAAGTAGAAGTACTCCGCCGTGCCGGTGATGGCCCAGGAGAAGATGTACAGCAGATACAGGGACGGAATGGTATGGAAAAAGGCGAAGATGGTGTACACCCAGATGACCCGGAACACGCAGGAGCCCAAAATCACGATGATGGTGGGCACCACGCTGCGTCCGATGCTGCGGGAGGCGGCGATGCTGGCGTCCATCCACGGGGCCACCACGAAGGAGAAGCCCATGATCCGCAGGCGCTGCATCCCCGCGTCGATGACCTCCGGCTCGTTGGCGAAGATGGACAAAAACTCCCGGCCGAACAGCAGCAGCAGACCGCCCGCCACGCCGCCCACAATGGCGGCGTAGCACATGCTGATGCGGTAGCTCTTCAGAATGCGGTCGTTGTTGCCCGCGCCCCAGTTGCGGCTGCCGAAGGTGGCGCAGGCGGTGTAAAAGGCGGCCATCATGTTGAAGATCAGGGTGTCGGCGTTGGCGGCGGCGGAGTTGCCGGACACCATCACCGCGTCGAAGGAGTTGACGCCTACCTGGACGAACAGGTTGGCGATGGCGAAGATGGCGTTCTGCAAACCCGTGGGGATGCCGATGGCCAGCACCCGCCGTCCCGCCTGGGGATGGAACCGCAGCTTCCGCCACTCCAGGCGGCACTCGTCCCGCCGCCCCAGCAGATGCAGCACGATCAGCAGCGCCGACAGCCACTGGGCGATGACGCTGGCCAGCGCCACGCCGTCCGCCGCCATGTGGCAGCGGATCACGAAGAACAGGTTCAGCGCCACGTTCAGCACCCCCGCCAGCGACAGGTAGATGAGGGGCCGCTTGGTGTCGCCGGTGGCGCTCAGCACGCCGTTGCCGAAGTTATAGAGGGCCATGGCCGGCATACCAAAGGCGTAGATTTTCAAGTAGAGGGTGGCGCCGTCGATCAGCTCATCCTTGGTGTTCAGCAGGGCCAGCATGGGCCGGGCCAGCAGGTTGCAGATCAGCAGCATGATGACGCCCGCCGCCGCGCAGATGATAAAGGAGGTGTGGACGGTCTTTTCCACCTGCTCGCCGTCCCGCAGGCCCAGGCCACGGGCCACCGCCACGTTGACGCCGCTGCCGATGCCGATCAGCAGTCCCGTGAACAGCGACACCAGCAGCGTGGTGGAGCCCACCGCGCCCAGCGCCCGGTAGTCGGCGAACTTGCCCGCGATGGCCACGTCGCTGAGGTTGAAGAGCACCTCCAGCACCTGGGTCAGCATCAGCGGCAGGCTGAACAGCAAAATATTCTTCCACAGTGACCCTGTGGTCATTTCAATGACGCGCTCTTCCCGTGCCATCGTCATACCCTCCTAAAATGCAAAAATCCTGTATGCGATTGGACAGTATAACACGGCGATTTCCCGAAAACAACAGCATTTCCCTCCGATTTTCCTCTGGGGAAATGGCCGGAAATTGTGCAACATGCTTCCCCATTCGGCGCTTTTCTCCCCGGATGCCGGGAGAAATCGCATATTTTGTGAACGAACATGGGATGTTTTGTGAACATTAGCACTCTCCTATTGACAGTGCTAAAATCCGCGCTATAATAAAGGCGATCCTTGAGGGAGGGCAAAAGAAAGCCCCCACCGGAGATCGAAAAAATATGTATCTGTCATGGTAACAGAGTTTCGCCGACGGAAGGCCGTTACCCCTCTGCCGCGAAAGATGAATGGAGGTTATGACTTATGTTGCCTAGCATTTTTGGTGAAAATCTGTTTGATGATTTCTTTTCTGATCCGTTCGGTATGATGGTGCCCCAGGGCCGCGATCCCCTGTACGGCAAGCACGCCAAGAACCTGATGAAGACCGACGTCCGCGAGACGGAGGATTCCTATGAGTTGGACATCGACCTGCCCGGCTTTAAGAAGGACGAGGTCAGCATCGACCTGAAGAACGGCTGCCTGACCATCCAGGCCGCCAAGGGTCTGGACAAGAGCGAGAGCGACAAGAAGGGCAAGTACATCCGCCAGGAGCGCTATGCCGGCGCCTGCAGCCGCAGCTTCTATGTGGGCGAGGATGTGGAGCCCGACCAGATCAGCGCCAAGTTCGAAAGCGGCATCCTGCAGATCAGCGTGCCCAAGGCTGCCAAGAAGCTGCCCAAGAGCTCCAGCATCTCCATCGAGTAACGATTTTCTGAAAAAAAGAAGCGCCGTCCTGCGGGACGGCGCTTCTTTTACGCGGCATTTATGCGGTATTTCCGCGAAAATCCACCCTTGCAACCACCCGCACGGTGTGATACAATATTTCAACACATTAAGACACGGCCCGCCGTGTACAAGGAGGAACATCACCATGTCTTTCATGATCGAAACGTCTGCCCGTCATATCCACCTGACCCAGGAGTCCGTGGAAAAGCTGTTTGGCGAGGGCTATCAGCTGACCATCCGCAAGCCCCTGTCCTATCCCGGCCAGTACGCCAGCAACGAGCGTCTGACCATCGTCGGCCCCAAGAAGGAGATGGCCAACGTGTCCATCCTGGGCCCCACCCGCAAGGCTGACCAGGTGGAGATCTCCGCCACCGACGCCCGCACCCTGGGCATCGACGCCCCCATCCGCGAGAGCGGCGACGTGAAGGGCTCCGGCGCCTGCAAGCTGATCGGGCCCAAGGGCGAGCTGGATCTGACCGAGGGCGTCATCATCGCCAAGCGTCACCTGCACGTCACCGAGGAGGATGCCGCCGAGATGGGCATCAAGAACGGCGAGATCATCAAGGTCGCCTGCGGCGGCGAAGGCCGTAAGCTGATCTTCGACGACGTGGTGGTCCGCGTCAACGTGGGCGGCGCCACCACCATGCACATCGACACCGACGAGTCCCAGGCCGCCAACAACCCCACCGTGGGCGAGATCTTCCGGTAAGCACATACCCTGAAAAATAGAGTGAGACAGAGAAAGAGAGGACGCACGCCGCGTCCTCTTTTTTTGCCCCCAAAGCCCCGTCAGCGCGGCTGCAGCATGTTCAGCGGATCGTCCTGGGGCATGGCCGCCGGTGCCGTCCGGGGCGGGGCGATGGGCCGTGACATGCAGAAATACCGTGTCTCATCGGCGATGTGATCCTCCTGCGCCGTGTCCACATCCTCGGCGTCGGTGCTGCTGTACAGCAGGGCGGGCACCGTCCGCAGAAAGCCCCGGCAGGTGTCGAACACATACATCCCCGGATACCCCTCCGCGTCAAAGGCCAGGCGGTAGTGCAGCTGCATCCAGCCCGCCACCCGGCGGTTGTCGCCCCGCTGGAAGTAGAGACGGTATTTCAGCGCCGTCTCATACACGCTCTCGCCCCGGCTGGCGTCCCAGATGGCCGGGTCGGCCACGCCGGTGATGGTGCGGCCCCGGAGATAGGGGTGCTCGTTCTCGATGCGTCGAATTTCGGCGAACTGCCGGTCGGGCGTCCACAGCACGCCCTCGTTGGGGGTGGAGGTGCAGCCGTACAGCTCCAGAATGCGGTACAGCACCCCGTCGTGATCCACCGCCCACCAGCCACAGGAGAAGGGCCGGGCATAGCCGAAGTCGTAGCTGCGGTACACCCGCCACTCCCGGGGGATGTCGAAAGGGGGGATGACGTGGGTGAAGCGCCGGTCGGCATAGTGGGTGGGATCGTCGGTGAACTCGCTGAACACCTGGCCCTGGAAGATGTCCCACCGGCCCTCCAGCCACGCCTGCCGCAGCCGCCGGGGCAGGGCCTTCAGCTGCTGTAAATACTCCGGCTGTGCCTGCAGCAGCGCCTTGTTGTCGGTGACCCGTGCGGGGATGAACACATAGTCGTCGGGGTTCTCGCCGGGCTCGAAGCGCCGGTCGATGAACAGCCGCTTGATATAGCTGTGGCCGGGGCCGCCGGGGTTGCAGGTGAAGTACATCCGCTTGGGAAAGTCGTTGACGCCCCGCAGGCACGCGGAGAACTGCCGCATCCACTGCTCCCGCAGCTGGGTACACTCATCCAGAAAGATCACGTCGTACTCCGCGCCCTGATAGCGGTCCATGTCGCTGTCGCTGGCGCAGTAGCCGAACTCCAGGGTGGAGCCGTTGAAAAAGCGGAACATCCGCTCGGTGGCCCTGTACTGGGCCACCTCGTAAAGCGCGTCGCGGAGCTGGCGGATGTGGTTGCTCTCCAGCTCCTGATAGGTGCGCCGCACGATGAGCAGCCGGATGCCGGGATACCGCAGAGCCAGCAGCATGGCCTTGGTGCGGACGGCCCAGGATTTCCCGCCGCCCCGCGCCCCGCCGAATGCGGTGTATTTGACCTTGCTCTCCAGAAACAGCCGCTGCTTCTCATTGGGGTAGGGGATATGCAGCGTGATCGCATTTTTGTTATTGCTTGGCATGATGTGCCTCCTTTGCTGTGTGATGGGGGGTGCAGGAAAGGTGCCGATGTTTGCTCCGTAGGGGCGACCCTTGCGGTCGCCCGCTACCGCGCTGCCCCGCGCGGGCGGCCACCGGAAGATATTCCGTAGGGGCCGGCGTCCCCGACGGTCCGCACGACATATGATGGCATTTCCGGCAAACCGGCGGGGCATCGAGGACACCGCCCCCGCAAAGGTTTTCCACACCCCGTTGCCCTTTGACAGGGGGGAACCAGGGGGGTTGTTGAAAATTGCAGTTGTTTATGAGGACTGAAGATGACGCTGTGGTTGGCATCACATGCATGCATCCGCATCCGCCGCGCCGGATGTGCGCCGCTCCCTGTCCCATCGCTTTTCGGCGGCCCTCCGCCGCTGTTCCACCACCCGCTGATACCGCTGGTCGTCCCGCTGAAGGCTCTGCTGAATGAACCCCCACACATAGGTCAGCGCCGTGCTGTGAAAAACAGGCGTTATGCCGTCCCGGGCATAGGCGAAGATGGCCATGACGATCTCATATACCTCCTCCGGCGGCATCTGCCGCAAAATGGGATACAGCTCGAAATACAGCATCACGCCGGGCCGCTGCTTGTCAGCCATTGCGTGTCCCTCCTTTTTCGTTTACTGCCCTTGCGGTCAGGATCAGGGGCCGGTTGCCCCGGAGAGGGCAACAGAGGAGAAAAAAACCGAAAAGCGGACAAAAAACCGGCACCGCCGGTATCGCGGTGCCAGTCTGCGTATGAAATTCGATGGAGCGTTTTGTCAGCCGTGATAGTAGGTCTTGGCGCAGTACTCCCGCTGGATGGTCACTCGTCCCTCATCGGTGAGCCAGTCTACAAAATTGGCAAAGTTCCGCTCGATGATGGAGAACTTGAACTCGTTCTTCGTGCGGATGTTTTCCCGCTGGCAGAAGGCGGCGATCCACTGGGGGAAGGTCCTGCCGTCCACCAGATCCTCCAGCAGCTCGTCGGCCTTTTGATGGATGAAGGCGGTGTTGCTGTCCACCAGGGCATCCAGCGCCGCCTTGTCCGTCACCACCGCCTTGTGGGCGATGATATAGGCGGGATAGTCCGTCCGGCGCAGGAATTCCTTGCTCTGCAGGTCGCGGGCGATGAACATGCTGGTGGGCAGCTTGGCGCTGTCGATCTGCTGCTGATCGATGAGGCAGTCCCCCACATAGGCTACGCCATCCGGCGTCACCACGCCGATATGACCGGCGCTGTGGCCCGGCAGCTGCAAAATGCCGAACCGGACGCCGCAGAAGTCCAGATATTCGTCCTCCGGGCCGATGATGGTGTCCGCCGTGAAGCACTCCTCCAGGAAGTACTCCCGGCTCTTGCCGTAGGTGAGGGCCACATAGTTGGCCCGGTAGGCGTCGGGGTTCACGGAGATGCCTGCCTCGATGATATGGGCGGCGGCCTTTGCGCCGTAGCGCTGCTGTAAATAGCGGACGTTGCCGCTGTGGTCAAAGTGGGCGTGGGAGCAGATGACGCCCCGCAGACGGAAGCCGTGCGCCTCGATCATGGCGGTCAGCCCGGCGCGATCCAGCTTGGCATAGCCGGTGTCGATCAGGACGATGTCCCGGTCGTTTATCTTGTAGACCGGCAGCAGGGCCGTGTTGGCCTCCGCCGCCCAGGTATTTCCCAAAACATGGCGCAGCTCCATGGCGCTCACATCCTTTCCATCCGGTAGTATACCAGCTTTTCCCCACCGCCGCAACAAAAGAATCCGCATTTTTTTGATTTTCCCTCTATGCAAACGGGGAGAAATAAGGTAAAATAGCAGAGTATGATTGAATAATAAAATAGGAGCGTGACACATGGACGAACCGAAATATAAGCGGGTGCTGCTGAAGATCAGCGGCGAGGCGCTGGCCGGTGACAAGCACTTCGGCCTGGACTTTCAGGTGATGGGCCGGGTGGCCGACGTGATCAAGGCGTGCGCCGCCATGGGCGTGGAGATCGGCGTGGTCATCGGCGGCGGCAACTTCTGGCGCGGCGTCAAGAACGGCGAGGGCTATATCGAGCGCTCCCGCGCCGACCACATGGGCATGCTGGCCACCGCCATGAACTGCATGGCCATGGCCGACGTGCTGGAGCAGAAGGGCGTGGACGTGCGGGTAATGACCTCGCTGGAGATCCGCGCCGTGGCTGAGCCCTACATCCGCGCCCGCGCCATCCGCCATCTGGAGAAGGGCCGGGTGGTCATCTTCGGCTGCGGCACCGGCAACCCCTATTTCTCCACCGACACCGCCGCGGTGCTCCGCGCCGCCGAGATCGGCGCCGACGTGATATTGCTGGCCAAGAACATCGACGGCGTATACGACAGCGACCCCGCCAAGAACGCCGACGCGGTGAAGTTCGACGCCATCACCTATGACGAGGTGCTCAAGCGCCATCTGGCCGTGATGGATTCCACCGCCACCAGCATGTCCATGGACAACCACATCCCGGTGCTGGTGTTCGCCCTGAAGGACCCCTACAACATCGTCCGCGCCGTGCGCGGTGAAAAAATTGGAACGATCGTCAAGGAGGATTGAAAGAAATGTTGAAGGATGAATACAAAGTCTACGAGGACAAAATGAAGAAGAGCATCGAGTCCGTGGCCAACGATTTTGCCGCCGTCCGCGCCGGCCGGGCCAATGCCTCTGTGCTGAACCGCATCAATGTGGATTACTACGGCACCCCCACCCCCATCCAGCAGATCGCGTCCGTGGGCTCCCCCGATCCCCGCACGCTGCTGATCACCCCCTGGGACGCCAGCGCTCTGAAGGCCATTGAAAAGGCCATTCAGGAGTCCGACCTGGGCATCAATCCCCAGAACGACGGCAAGTCCATCCGCCTGGCCTTCCCCCAGCTGACGGAGGAGCGCCGTAAGGATCTGGTCAAGCAGATCCGCAAGTATACCGAGGGCGGCAAGGTTGCCGTGCGCAACATCCGCCGGGACGCTATGGAGTATTTCAAGAAGCAGCAGAAGGCCTCTGAGATTACCGAGGACGAGCTGAAGCTGGCTGAGAAGGACCTGCAGAAGATGACCGACGACAGCTGCAAGGAGCTGGACAAGCTGCTGGAAAACAAGGAAAAGGAACTGATGTCCGTCTGATGGGCCTGTTCCAGAAGAAGCATGCAACGGCGGGACAGGTGGACATGGGCCGCCTGCCCCGCCACATCGCTATTATTATGGACGGCAACGGTCGTTGGGCAAAGAAGCGGGGGCTTCCGCGCACTGCCGGCCATAAAGTAGGCGCGGAGGTATTCCGGGATATCGCCACCTATTGTCAGGAGCTGGGCCTGGAGTATCTGACCATCTACGCCTTTTCCACCGAGAACTGGAAGCGTCCCAAGGACGAGGTGGACACCCTGATGAGCCTGCTGGAGCAGTATCTGCAGGAGGCCATCGACACCATGGAGCGGGATCACATCCGGCTGAAGATCCTGGGCGACACAACGGCGCTCTCCCCCAAGCTGCAGCAGATGATCGCCGAGACCAACGCCATCTCCACCCACTATCAGGGGTTTCAGGCCAACATCTGCCTGAACTACGGCGGCCGGGCCGAGATCTTGCGGGCCGCCCGCCTGTGCGCCGAGAGCGGCGAGGAATGGACGGAGGAGAACTTCGGCAAGTACCTGTGGTCGGCGGGCATCCCCGACCCGGAGCTGATCATCCGCCCCAGCGGCGAGCTGCGGCTGAGCAATTTCCTGCTGTGGCAGTGCGCCTACAGTGAGTTTTATTTCTGCGACACCCTGTGGCCGGATTTCAAGCGCCGGGACCTGGATCTGGCGATCATTGATTTTCAGCATAGAGACAGACGTTTCGGCGGCGTGAAGGCGTAAAGATTTCGGCGGCCATCGTCAAACGCTTCGTAGGGCGGGACCCATGTGTCCCGCCACCCAATGATGCGACGGGGTATCGGCGGTCGATGCGTACCCTGCGCCGGGGTATCGTTGGTCGGCTGTAGGGGCGGACGACCCTGTCCGCCCTGCGATAACGCGATGCAGCATCGCTGGTTGGTGCGTAGGGGCGACCCTTGCGGTCGCCCGCATAAATGCAATGGTTTCAATAGACCGTTGTAGGGGGCGGCGTCCCCGACGCCCCGTGCGGCGAACGATGGCATTTCCGGTAAACGGCGGGCCGTCGAGGACGCCGGCCCCTACGGAACGTTTGTCGAACCCGGTGCGTATGACGTGCGGCGGCATGTGGTCATGCCGCCCTACGAAACGATCACCGATAACCCATGCGTAGGGCGACATGACCGGCAAACACCCGTAGGGCGGGGTGACCCTGTTGCGGTACCCAAAATTCCGCTGCGGCATTTAAGCCGCCGAAATTTTGACCGCGGCCACTCGCTCACCTCGCTTTATCTGCCACTGGCAGCGCTCGGATCGCTCCCCACACCCCGCCGC
>ULTO01019426.1_pt1 | contig 10833 bp, 10 predicted proteins | sample 1957601 | NCBI WGS metagenome assembly ULTO01 (sample SAMEA4835734, study PRJEB28245) | human gut metagenome | biome: gut microbiome; material: fecal sample | place: Denmark | collected 2008 | reverse complement strand
GGCGGAGGAGCCGCAGCAACGGTAGTTGCCGTCAAGAAGAAAAAAGAAAACTGACAATCGAACACCGGATAATTGAACAATTGAGAAAACCCCAAATAGCCCCCGTAGAAATACGGGGGCTTAATTTGTAAAGGGAAAAGAGAAAACGACTGTCGGAACAAGCAAAATCGAGAGCATTGTACATTCCGGGCTATATACCAACGATGAGCCCCTGCCTCTATCGGCAACCTGACCGGTTATCTTGCGGAAAACGGAATGGAAGCGCAACGCATTTTGTAAGCGATATTGAGTTCATCGCGCGTGATATTATCATGCAGGAAAAGCACCGTGTTAAATATTGCACGTGATGAGAACGACCCGCAAACGGTCAGGTTGCGCGTCCTTTCCGATGTCAGAGCGACAGAGGCTGCAATAAACGTGCCGTCTACCCCGGAGGACTATTTTACGTATTCAATGATATTTCCTTGTCATAAAATACAGATCCGCCTGCTGTGCAGGCTGATTTTTGCTTTTCGGGGGCTTCGGCGGCAGAAGGGCATGTTGAACTTGTGAGCAATCTATGATATAATAAAAACCTGAAATTTGCAAAAATTATTACACATTTTCGTTTTTTTCGGTACTTATATTTATGAAGAGGCGTGAAATCATCGGAAAGGAGGATGGAGGTTGAGTATCGGTGAGAAGAGGATGTCAACCGATGACGAAAAAATAGTTGATCTTTATTGGAGACGCGATGAAAGAGCGATTGAAGAAACCGATAAGAAGTACAGAGGATATCTGTTTTCCGTTGCGAGGAACATCCTGGGCAACAGTCATGACTGTGATGAGTGTCTGAGCGATACATATTTCGGCGCATGGAACGCAATTCCGCCGGAGAGACCGAAAGTTCTTAAAGCGTTTTTGACTGTCATCCTGCGCAGAGCGGCGATAAAACGCTATCGTCTGAATACGAAAAAGAGCAAAGTACCGTCCGAAATGACGGTCTCTCTTTCCGAGCTCGAGGATTTTGTTTCCGGAGACGGAGACGCTTGCGACAAATTTGTCGGCGAGAGGCTTGGGCATATCATCAGCGGGTTTATCCGAGGACTTTCCGAGCGCAGGCGTTTTATATTCATGAGCAGATATTATATTTCGGAGTCGATTGACGAAATTGCACGTGAGCTGGGGCTGAGCCGCTCCATGATAAACAAGGAGCTTGCCGAAATAAGGGCTCGGCTCAAAGAAAAACTTGAAAGCGAGGGGTATTCCATATGAACAAAAGCGAATGGTATGACGGACTGAACAACATTGACGCAGGGATTGTCGAAGAATACATCGAAGAGAAGAAAAGGCTTGCTGTGCTGAGAAAAAAGAAAAACAGATGGCTGAAAATCGGAGCTGTTGCGGCGTGTTTTGCGGTTATTATCTGCTCGCTCATTCCTTTAATTTCAAACCGAATAGAAGAAAAGCCATTCCGTTTGCCGACGGATATTGACAATATCGTATGGGCAAAAAACGGAGAAAATGAGCCTTCGTTGGAGTTTTCGCTATGGAACGGATGGCGTATGAATTATTTTTTGGGTGACGCTTTGGATAAGGCGGCTGACGGACAGTATTTTGCATTGCGCGTCACCAAAAGTGACTTTGACGACTTTATATATAATGGAAAAACGGCAAAAGAGCGCCGAATCGAAATAAAAGAAAAATATAAGTCTGTTGATGTACTTGAACAACTTTTGAAGGAAGGCGACGCGCTTAAATACGGAGAGCGGCTTTATACAGACGGTACGCCGGACGGGGAAAAGTGGGCAGAGGAATTCTTTAATGAGAGAACTGAATTTTACGGTTATGAGCTACTTTCGACTTATATAGTCGGTGGCGAGTTCGACAGAGAAGGCGTCTGCGTGGCAATTGACAGTGCAATTACAGAGATAAAGCAGCTTGAAAAAATCCTGCGTGATGCCGAGGCGGCATACGGAACGAGCTATCTGAAAGCTACGGAAAAAGCCTTTGCGGACGCCGGCATATGCGTCATAATAAAGAACGGCAGACTTTTTGTGTTCGTAACCCGCAAGCAACTTGCAGAGTTTGATATACCGGAGAAGGAGAAATATGAGTTGAGCCTTGCCAACCGCAGAAGCTATGAGCACGAGGAAGGCGATGTACCGACGCTTGCAAACAACGTCACGGGCTTTTCGCTCGGAAAAATCAAAATTCAGACCTTTGACGGCTCGTCCCCTCGCCCCGAAAGCGACGGCGAGCTTATTGACAAGCTGAACGCACTGATAAGAGCTGGTGAATTCGATACGGACAGAATATGCATAACAGTCATGAGCCGGAAGGCACTGACAAGGGAATTTTTTTCGGAAATGAATTGCGAAACGGTTGACGTGACGCGAAAATATCGCACAGCGGCTTTCAATTGGCTGACCGTAAAATACGAAAACATAAGTCCCGAAGCCCTCAGGGATATATCAAACGCAGATGAAGTGACATCAATCACAATATATATTGTCCAGGATTACGATATACCGTATTCCGAATAACCGACAATATACCAAAACAGCCGCCCGTTTTCTGAAATGTGGCGGCTGTTATTTTGTGGAATTCCGCAAGACCTAAAATGTCATGACGCCGTGGGTTCGGCAGAAGGGAAAGAGTGCATTTTATGCTTGAAAAAGTCGGGAAAATACTGTATAATAAAGGCGCGGCGGAATGTTTCGGTTCCGCAGAGCGAAAAACAGCGAGGAGAGACAGGCAAATGTCCAAAAATCCGTTAAAGAACATAAGCGGCGAGAAGATACACCGTCAATATTTCAACGTATTATTGTTCGGTATGGCTTTTACAATTGTTATGACGATTTACGGAATGGCAATAAACGAGATTATATTTTCCGCAGAAAACTCGCAAAAGCCGGATTTTTCAAGCATCACAAGCATCATTCCGGAGCTTCTGATCGGTATGCTCAGTGTTCCGGCGGTACTTTCCGTTATAAACAGGCTTTGCTTCGGAAGGGTCGTCTGTGTGTTGAACGATGACGGCATACATTACAAAAAAGGACTTATCGCATGGAATGATATCGTCGGAATAGAATATAAATTTTTGCTTTTCGGAAAGCACGACCCCGACGCCGTACCGTATTATATAACCGAACTCTGCTTTGGCTATGCAACCGTCATACGAGGAGCGGAAGCGTTGACATTTTTCACGCTCCCTTCTATATGCTCGGTCGCGTGAAAAAATACCGCCCCGAAATTGACGCAAAAATGTCACGCGCGAATATCAGGCTGATTATAAAGTATGTGATTGCGATAATGCTTGCCGTAGCGCTTTCGGATTTTCTCATCTCCAAAATGTGACCCGGGAGAAAAAGCAATGTATAAGGGAATATTCCGGAGAACTTTGAATCGTGGAGGGAAGCCTGCCTGGATTTGCAGAAAGGTTTTGCGTGACGCCGACGGCGTGCCGACGGAGCCTTTTGTCGATTTCAGTGCAAAGTCGGGTGATGATTCCAATCATAAGGCGTAATGGGAAAGGCTGAGCCGTAGCGTTACAGACGGTTCGTCGCATTACCGTGCGCTCTCAATCGACTGACGGCGGGGAGCTCGAATGGCTAAATGACGAAAAGAAAATCTCACAAACTTGACGTCGGACTTGAAAAACGGTATTTTTTCTGATACAATTTACTGTTCAGGCTGAAAATTCCGGCAATTGAAAAATAATAAAAAGAAAATATAAAAAAGAAGGTCATCTGGTAATGAAAGAAAAACAGAAAATAAATGCGGAGATACTTGTCGGTGAACGCGCGCTTTTCGGCGCGCACGACCTCGTCATAACCGACACAATATTTGCGGACGGAGAATCGCCTCTCAAAGAAAGCCATGATATTGAGCTTTACGGCAGTATGTTCAAATGGAAATATCCGCTTTGGTATTCGAAAAATATTTCCGTGCGGGATTGCACGTGGTTTGAAATGGCGAGAGCGGGCGTTTGGTACACAGATAACATAACCGTCGAAAATTCGGCGATTGAAGCGCCGAAGAACTTCCGCAGGTGTCACAATGTCGCTTTGACGGATGTTTCGTTTCCGAATGCCGCCGAAACGCTCTGGAGCTGTGACGGCATCACGATGAAGAACATAACCGCCAAGGGCGATTATTTTGCCATGAACAGCGAAAACATGAATATCGACGGGCTCACGCTTTACGGAAATTATTCATTTGACGGCGTGCGCAATGTCGAGATAAGAAATTCGCACCTGCTTTCAAAGGACGCATTTTGGAACAGCGACAGCGTGACGGTTTATGATTCGTTCATCTCGGGCGAATATCTCGGCTGGAACGCCAAAAATCTCACGCTTATAAACTGTACGGTTGAGAGCCTTCAGGGAATGTGCTATATAGATAATCTTGTTATGAAAAACTGCAAGCTGCTGAACACGACTCTTGCTTTTGAATATTCAACCGTTGACGCGGACATAGTCGGCAGGGTCGACAGTGTTCTCAATCCTTCCGGCGGGACAATCACTGCGGACGAAATCGGCGAGCTTACCGTCATGCCGGACAGAGTTGACCCCGAAAAGACAAAAATAATTTTCAGGGAAAAGGTGACTGTATGAATTACGATTTTGACAAGGTAACGGACAGAAGAAACACAAATTCTCTGAAATGGGACGTCGGAGAAGACGTTTTGCCGATGTGGGTCGCCGATATGGATTTTGAAGCGGCACCCGAAATCCGCGCCGCACTGCAAAAACGCGTCGGACACGGAATTTTCGGTTACACCGTGATACCGGATGAATGGTATTCCGCTTATATCGGCTGGTGGAGTCGACGGCATCATTTTGAAATTGAAAAGGACTGGCTGGTTTTCTGCACGGGTGTTGTCCCCGCGATATCAAGCATTGTCCGCAAGCTGACGACACCGAATGAAAACGTTCTCATTTGCACGCCGGTATATAATATATTTTTCAATTCGATAATCAATAACGGTTGTCGCGTTTTGGAATGTCCTCTTGTCTATGACGGGGATAAATATGAAATTGACTTTATCGACCTTGAAAAGAAGCTCTCCGACCCGCAGACAACTCTGATGATACTCTGTAACCCTCACAACCCCGTGGGCAAGATATGGGAAAGAGAAACGCTTGCGGAAATCGGCAGGCTGTGCGAAAAGCATCATGTGACCGTTATCTCCGATGAAATACATTGCGATCTGACCGCGCCCGGAAAAGAATATATCCCGTTTGCGTCGGTTTCCGAAACCTGCAAAAATATCAGCATAACCTGCGTTGCGCCGACGAAAGCTTTCAACATTGCAGGACTGCAAACTTCGGCGGTGATTGTTGCAGAGCCGTTTTTGCGTCATAAGGTGTGGCGCGCGCTCAACACGGATGAAATTGCGGAACCGAACGCTTTTGCCGTCGACGCGGCGATAGCCGCATTTACAAAGGGCGAGAATTGGCTTGACGCTTTGCGGGCATACATTCATAAAAACAGGCAGACCGTCACCGGATTTCTTGAAAGCAATCTCAGCGAGCTGAAGCTCGTCTCCGCAGAGGCGACGTATCTTCTCTGGATAGATTGTTCCGCAGTGACTGATGACAGCGTCGGATTTACGGAGTTTCTGCGCAGGGAAGCGGGGCTTTATCTCTCCGACGGCGCAGAATACGGCGAGACTGGAAGGAAATTTGTCCGTATGAATATTGCCTGCCCGATATCGACGTTGCGCGACGGGCTTTCAAGACTGAAAACCGGAACGGAAAAATATAAAGACAGCAGGCTGAAATAATATTTATAAAAATAAAAAATCCTTGACGTTGTCAAGGATTTTTTGTATTATCCGAGGGGATGCTTTCAGGGTGCTGTATTGATGGAATCATCGGGCGCGATGCCAAGCGCGTCATACAGGGTCTGCTTCGGCGAGCCGTCACTGTTAAGATAATAGCTTCGATTACTCTCGGGGAACATCGTATATTTATGCGACGATTGGTCGCTTGTCGGGTTATCGATCTTCACTGCGATTATAAAGCCATCGCGGTTTAATATCAACAAGCCATTGCGGGAGTAAATAACGTCTTTTTCGGAATAAGTTCCATCAGCTTCCGGGATAAATATGATACAATCGTCGTCATCGGTGTTGTCATTTTTTCCGATGGAGCCGCTGTCCTCAAACGATTCGATATCTTCGGGAGTTTTCACTCTGAAATCGTCGCCGACCGGATTGAAATCAGCGTCAAGCGCGAGGTGCATCTTCATGGACGTTTCGCCGCTTTCATCCACAGGGACCGCAATTTCTCCGGAAATTTTGAAATTGGTCACATTGTTGTCCTTATCGACGGTAATCGATATTTTTGCGTCGTTGATTTCAATTCCGGCTTCATCTATCATTGCGAATATTTCTTCGTCGCTGACGGATGAAATTTCGTATTCATCGCCGTACATTCCAATGAGAACTATGAGAAACGATTTGAGCGCTTTTTTGCTGTCGACGGTTACCTTTGCCGTGAGAGAGCCGTCCGAACCGTTATGCAGGGAAGCGGACTTTATCATATCCTCATCGAAGAAGACAAGGCTGTGCATATCGTCTATGTTGAGCGATGTAAAATCGGAAAAAACGCTCATGTCGACAGCTGTTTTTCTCTTGTCTGTTTCACCCATGACATCGGAAGCAAAATACATGGTGCCGTCTGAATAATATATTTCGGCGTTTATATTCTGGTTATTGATAATGTTTGAGCTAACACCGGAGTTCAGCATTTGCAAAGCGGACATATCAACAAGAAGGTCCATGGCGAAATATGCCGAGGGATTGGTTTTGTCTGTGACATTGAACTGCGTTTTGATGTTTACGGGAATTTCTATGGATATGAATGAGAACTGCGAATAAGAAATCGACGTTGTCACATTCATATCAGCGTCAAGCGCGGTTGCGGACGACATCTTGTTTACGCCTTCGAGAATGCGTTCGGATATCGATGCAAGCGCCGCTTCCGATATGAACAGATTTACGCATGACGAAAGCGAGAGCACCGTCATTGCGAGAGCAAGAACGATTGCGATTACTGAAATAAACTTTTTCATTATTTTTACCCCTTTATTTACTTATTTCCTTGCGTGATACGACCCATATCGAACCGCCGAAGGAAAGTGCAAACAGAATAATTGAAGAAAGAACAATATGACTGAAATCAATCTTTATTACGGATGACGCGCCGATTCCTTCGATAACCGTCGCAATTACGACCTTCATATAAGCAAACGGTGCGTACCAGCCCTGAATGAAGTTTGAAAGCCATGTAACGAACTTGCCGGGCGACGCCAGCGGTATGAGATATATTATCAGCGCGAGGAAAGGATTTGTTGAAAGTATGGAGAAGAAGACCGCCGCCTTCTTTTTGCAGGTCACGGAGAAGAACACCTGAAGACTCAGGGTTGCAAAACACGATATGACCATTTTCAGAGCGTTGTTTATCTGCACGCCGGACATTACGGCGCCGGACGCGCTCTTCGCCAGCGGAAGTCCGATGATAAAGCCGAGGAGAAACGAGACTGCAAATGCAAAAACATGAAGCACGATGAGCGAAACATATTTTGCAATGAAAACTTCAACTCTCGAAAATCCTCTTGAAACAACATTCGGCAGACTTCCTCCGTGCGAATAATCGGGGGAGAAGAACGTTGGTGCAATCCATGCGCCGACAAAGAGCACATAGAGAGCGAAAAATCCGTAAAGCAGAGAATTTACAAGCGACGAAAGCGACTTATCATTCGCCGGCGAAACCGCACGCAATACCAAGTCCACGGTGAAAATCGCGGTGATTATGTAAAGAAATTTGCTTGTAAAGAGCTTGCGGAGCTCATATTTCAGGAGTTTTCCCATCAACCTTCACCTCCCATCATGTTTATGAAATAACTTTCAATGTCGCCGGAGAGGGTTTCGATTCCACTGACGGAAAATCCGCCTTCAAAGAGTTTTTTGTTTATTTCGGCGCTTTTTTCGTTATGACCGGATATGACAACGGCTCCGTCGTCAACGGAGACACAATCATCGCCGTATTCCGCAGAGAGAAGTGCCTTGGCTCCATCGACGTTGTCCACGATTATTTTGAGGTTATGCACACATTTCTTTTCAAGGTCGGTTGCCGATATTTCTTCGACAAGAACGCCGTCACGGATGATGCCGTATTTTGTAACGACCTTTGAAAGCTCGTCGAGAAGGTGACTTGAAATAAGGAACGTTGTGCCTTTTTCACGATTGAGCCTGAGAATGAGGTCGCGCATTTCTTTTATGCCCTCGGGGTCAAGACCGTTTACAGGCTCGTCGAGCACGATAAAGTCGGGGTTGCCGAGAAGGGCAATCGCGATACCGAGGCGCTGTTTCATACCGAAGGAAAATTTGCTCGCCTTCTTTTTGCCGGTGTCTGTCAGCGATACCGCACTGAGAGCCGCGTTTATATCATCGTCGGTCGCGCCGTAAAGAATGGCAAAGCGCTTCATGTTTTCCCATGCTGAGCAATTGCCGAAAAGCGTCGGTGCTTCAATGAGAGAGCCTGTGCGCGAAAGGTTTGATTTTGTCAGCTTGCTTTCTCCGAAAAGCTCGATTGTGCCGCTCGTCGGAAAGATGAGGTTCAGAACAAGGCGCATGAGAGTTGTCTTTCCGGCACCGTTTTTGCCGATAAAGCCGTAAATATCGCCTTTTTCGATTGTCATTGAAACATCGTTGACCGCGGTTTTGTTTCCAAAGGCCTTGGTCAGATGTTCCGTTCTTAAAACTGTTTCCATTTATAGCCTCCCTTAATCAGATTATAATTATTATACATCAATCATCGGCATTTGTCAATGTCATGCACATATTATGAACAGAAAGTCATTTGCTCTGACTATTGACAGCATAAAGCGCCGATGTTATAATATGTATAAATCGTGAATAAAACAGCAGATATCTTATAATACGACATTTTGAAAGGAGACACATTATGTCGCGGGAAGCTTATTCAAGAGAAGAAATTGAGGGGAAAAAACGGGAGATTATTGAGTCGGACGACGATAAAAATTGCCCGAAACCACCGCTGCCCGAATTGGGCGAGCATTCAAATTACATATTCATCAGCTATCCGCACAAGGATTATAAACAGGTCTATTGCGATTTGTGGGATTACTATGCCGAAGGCGTCCGTTATTGGTACGACAGAGGTCTGACGGCTGGCGTTGACTGGGAGAAGGAAGTAAGGCAGAAAATCACAGACGCGCGTTGCAGCGGAATAGTATATTATCTTTCGGAAAATTCGTTTACGGACAGCATGGCATTTGAGATAGGCTGTGCGCAGGAGGTCGCGCCGGACGATAGCTATGGAAAGAGCGGAAGAAACTATTTCAGCATAAACATCGGCGGAAGACAGGTTATGGATTTGCTTTTTGAGAGCCAGACAAAGGGGCTTATAAAAACCTCGCAGGATAAGGTCGCCATAATATTCAGCACATTTCCCGAAAAATGCACGTTTATCGGAAGAAGTAAAGATCCTTCGGATAAAAAACATATGAGCGCCGTGATTGAACAATTCAGAGATCGTTTTTCGGTTGTTGACTCCGCTGAGAGCGAAGCGCCGAAGCGCGGCGCGGCGCCGGAGTCCGAAACCTTTGATATCAAAAAGCGGCAGAACGGCAGCTATGCCGTAGTTGCGCTCAAGGATAAATCGGAAATGACGGTATTCGTTCCCGAAGGGGTAGAGGATATCGGCGAGGGAGCGTTTGAAGGAAGCGATGTTATAGAGGTTACTCTGCCGGAGGGGCTTATAAAGATAGGAAAAAGAGCCTTTGCGGATTGCGAAAGCCTTGAAAAGATAAATTTCCCGTCGACCTTGCGGATTATATCCGATGAGGCTTTTTCCGGTTGCACGAGTCTTGATGTTGATTTGCCGGAAAACATAAAGGTCGGTGCAGACGCTTTCAAATGTACGCTCCAAAAGAATGAAGAACCTGGCAAGCTGGAATCCACCGAAGGATTGACGTTCAAGCTGAATAATAAAGAAGACGGGTATATTGTTAACAGGTATGAAGGAAAATCGCAGGCTGTTGTTATTCCGGAGATATATAACAATCTTCCTGTGGTCAGCATTGGAGATGGGGCATTTTCCGAATGTTCAAATCTTAAAAACATAGTAATTCCTGATAGTGTGACGAGTATAGGTTGCTGGGCATTTGATAAATGCTCAAGTCTTGAAAGCGCAATATTACCGAGCGGTGTAACAAGTATAGGCGAAGGGACATTTATGGAATGTTCAAGTCTTGAAAGTGTGGCGATACCGGACGACGTAAAAAGTATAGGAAATTACGCATTTAGTGGATGTTCAAGCCTTGAAAACATAACTATGCCTGATGGAGTGATAAGCATAGGTGATGGTGTATTTAATGGATGTTTGGACTTTGAAAGCGTAACGATACCGAGCAGCGTGAAGAGTATAGGCGCATTGGCGTTTAATGGATGTTCGGGTCTTGAAAGTGTAACGATACAGGGCGGAGTGACAAGTATAGGTGGTTGGGCATTCAGTGGATGTTCGAGTCTTAAAAAGATAACATACAACAGAACAAAACGCATGTGGAAAAATATCAAAAAAACTCCAAGGTGGAATTGTGGTATGCCATATTGCACGATTTGTTGCAAAGATGGTGACATAACAAATATATAATGGCTAACACAAAAGCTCCGCGGCGCGGAGCTTTTGTGTTGCTATAATATTGTTTTCATCCGTTCTCCGCAAGCTCGATATATCCGTAGCCGTTTTCGTGGGTGACGGTGGCGCAGAGGGCGCCGGTATCAAAGTAATAAAGCTCATAGACAAAGTTTTCGCCATC
>ULTO01029826.1_pt1 | contig 10851 bp, 9 predicted proteins | sample 1957601 | NCBI WGS metagenome assembly ULTO01 (sample SAMEA4835734, study PRJEB28245) | human gut metagenome | biome: gut microbiome; material: fecal sample | place: Denmark | collected 2008 | reverse complement strand
ATCAAGTTGTCCGGGGTTCGAGTCCCCGGTGGCTCACTGGCAGATAGCAAGCGGAGAACCTTGAAAAATAAGGATTTCCGCTGTTTTTATGTAAATTGGAAGTGGATGGAAACATGCGGATATGGCGGAATTGGCAGACGCGCCAGATTTAGGTTCTGGTGGGAGACCGTGCAGGTTCAAGTCCTGTTATCCGCAGGGCAAAGAGCGCTTGTTTTTAGCGCTCTTTTTTGTACTGTGCCGCCTTTTTCCAACATTACCCGATCTTGGATGGAAAATGCTTGTCTTACCCCTTCCAATCTGCTATAATTACTATCAATTGAGGGCTTTTGTACCGTGGCATAGCGGTTACATAAAGACCCGCCAGTAGAAAAAGTATTTTAAAGGAGAGAACACAATGAAAGGTAATATTGTTGTCGGACAGTCCGGCGGACCTACCGCCGTAATCAATTCATCCGTAGCCGGTGTTTATGCAGCGGCAAAGAAACTGGGTGTAAACAAAATTTATGGTATGGTGCACGGCATTGAGGGATTTTTGGAGGATAAGATCGTAGATCTGGCTCCTTATCTCGATGATGAAGTGGGAATCGAAATGTTAAAGAGAACTCCCTCTGCATTCTTAGGCTCCTGCCGTTTCAAAATGCCCAAGATCGAAGGCCATGAAGACGTATATGAAAAGGTTTTTGAGATCATGGAGAAGCATGATATCGAATGTCTCTTCTATGCAGGCGGAAACGATTCCATGGATACAGTCAAGATGTTATCCGATTATGCGGCAGCTCACAACAAACCCCAGAGATTTATGGGTGTTCCCAAGACTATCGACAACGACCTTCCTGTGACGGATCATTGTCCGGGATACGGCTCCGCAGCTAAATATATTGCAACAAGCGTAAAAGAGATCATCCGCGACAACGAGTCCTTCGGCGCACAGAAGCCTACCGTATGTATCGTTGAGATCATGGGACGTAATGCAGGCTGGCTGACAGCTGCAGCAGCTCTTGCAAAAGGACCTGACTGCTCCGGATGCGACGCTATTTACCTGCCTGAAAAAGTATTTGACGTAGATGCTTTTGTAGCAAAGGTAAAAGAGCTTGCCAAGACAAAGACTTCCGTAGTTATCGCAGTATCCGAAGGCGTTCATATTGCGGACGGACGTTATGTGTGCGAGCTGGCAAATGAAAATGTAGCAGTCGATGCTTTCGGCCACAAACAGATGTCCGGTACGGCTGCTTACCTTGCACAGGTTGTTGCAGGAGAGACAGGATTAAAGACAAGAGCCGTAGAGTTCTCCACATTACAGAGAGCGGCAACACATCTTGCATCCTTAACGGATATCAACGAAGCGTTCCAGGTTGGCGCCGATGCAGTGAAAGCGGCGGAAGAAGGCAAGACCGGCATGATGATCACGCTTGACAGAAACGGCGACGATCCTTATCAGTGCGGTACAAGCGCATATGATATCCATGCAATTGCAAATGTGGAAAGACCTGTGCCTGCTGAATGGATCACAGAGGATGGCTGCAACTTAAACGACGGTTATATAAAATACGCAAGACCGCTCATTATGGGCGAATTAACTCCTATGTATGTTGACGGACTTCCCCGCCATCTGGTAATGAAAGAATTATTTGAATACAGATAGGATCGGACGAAATGTCAAAATTAATTTGATATTCCTAAGATTTTTCCACGATATTCATAGAAAAGGACGGTTTACAAGACCGTCCTTTTGTTGTACAATTTTGTAGGAGAAAAATTCCCTGAATAAGAGGAGTTATCTGATATATTAGTGATGGAGGAGTTCGTATGTCATTGCAGAGAGAAATGATTGAAATGAAAATGGAAGACCAGTTAAAGGAAATTTTGGCGGTCCGTTATAACAAAGGCATTGAAGAGTGCAGCGATAAGGAACTGTACTTTGGACTTTTACAATTGTGTAAAGGATTGAGCAGCGCTACAGAGGCCATTGCCGGTCCAAAGAAGGTTTATTATATTTCGGCAGAATTTTTGATCGGTAAGCTGTTATCCAACAATCTGATCAATCTGGGCGTATACGATAAATTAGAGGGAATTTTAAAGAAATACGGAAAAGAGCTTTCAAAGATTGAAGAAGCGGAACCGGAGCCTTCCTTGGGAAACGGCGGTTTAGGACGTCTGGCGGCATGTTTTCTGGATTCCATTGCAACCTTAGGGCTGCCCGGAGACGGTATCGGACTGAACTACCATTTCGGTCTGTTCCGTCAGGTATTTAAGGACAGGAAGCAGACTGCGGAAAAGAATGATTGGATAGAGCCGGACAGTTGGCTGAATAAAACGGACGTATCCTTTGAAGTTCCTTTTGGCGATATGACGGTAAAGTCCAGATTATATGACATTGATGTCATCGGATATGATAACGGTATCAATAAGCTGAGATTGTTTGACGTAGAGTCTGTGGACGAAAGCATTGTTAAAAAGGGCATTGATTTTGACAAAGAGGATATTGAAAAGAATCTTACCCTGTTTTTATATCCGGATGATTCCGATGAAGCCGGCAATCTGCTTCGTATTTACCAGCAGTATTTCATGGTAAGCAATGCCGCCCAGCTTATTTTAAAGGAATTAAAGGAGAAAAAAGTAGATTTGCGGAAGATGTATGACCATGCGGTCATTCAGATCAACGATACCCATCCTACCATGGTCATTCCGGAGTTGATCCGTATTCTGGTGGATGAAAAGGCATTTACCGTTGATGAAGCCATTGAGGTTGTGAGCAGGACATGTGCCTATACCAATCATACGATCCTGGCGGAAGCCTTGGAAAAATGGCCCCTTAAATATCTGGAGAAGGTTGTGCCCCAGTTAGTGCCTATTATCAAGGAACTGGATAAAAGGGTAGCTGCAAAATACGATGATGAAAAGGTGCAGATCATTGATGAAGACGACAGGGTACATATGGCTCACATTGACATTCATTACGGTTTTTCCGTTAACGGGGTTGCTGCGATCCATACGGAAATCTTAAAGGATACGGAACTGCATGCTTTTTATAAGATCTATCCGGAAAAATTTAATAATAAGACTAACGGCATTACATTCAGAAGATGGCTGTTATCCTGTAACAGACCCCTTGCGAAATTGATCACGGATACCATCGGAGAAGATTATAAGAAGGACGCCGCGCAGCTTGAGAAGCTGCTTTCCAGAATTAATGATGCTCATTTCCTTAACAGGATCGAGCAGATCAAGAAGGAGAAAAAAGAAGAACTGGCAGCTTATGTAAAGGAAGCGGAAGGCGTTACCCTGAATACGGAGTCCATTTTTGATATCCAGATCAAGAGGCTTCATGAGTATAAGCGCCAGCAGATGAATGCCCTTTACATTATCCATAAATATCTGGAGATCAAGGACGGTAAAAAGCCTTCCACGCCCCTTACCTTTATTTTCGGGGCAAAGGCGGCGCCCGCCTATGTAATCGCCCAGGATATTATTCACCTGATCCTGTGCCTGCAGGAAATTGTCAACAATGATCCTGAAGTATCGCCTTATATGCAGGTGCTGATGGTAGAAAATTATAACGTAAGCTATGCGGAAAAACTGATTCCCGCCTGTGATATTTCCGAACAGATCTCCTTGGCGAGCAAGGAGGCTTCCGGAACGGGCAACATGAAGTTTATGTTAAACGGCGCAGTGACCCTTGGAACCTCTGACGGGGCCAATGTGGAGATCCATGAGCTGGTCGGGGATGATAATATTTATATTTTCGGGGAAAAATCGGAACAGGTCATCGCCCATTATGAGAAAGGGGATTATGTATCCAAGAAGTATTATGATAACGACCCTATGATTCAGAAGGCGGTAGATTTTATTATCAGCGATGAAATGCTGAAAGTAGGGGACAAGAAAAATTTAGAGCGCCTTTATAAGGAACTGATCGGCAAAGACTGGTTTATGACACTGCTTGATTTCAGGGATTATGTGGTAACCAAGGACCGTATGTTTGAAGATTATAAAGACAGGGAAAAATGGAAAAAGATGATGCTTGTCAATATTGCAAAAGCAGGCTTTTTCTCATCTGACCGTACCATAGCGGAATATAACAGGGATATTTGGAAGCTGAAATAGAATTGTGACGGGATGACCGCAGGATGATCATCCTGTCCCTAAAAGGGATAAGCGGAGAATAATATGAGGAAATGTGGCGTATTGTGCCCGGTGTTCAGCCTGCCGTCTCCTTATGGCATTGGAACATTCGGAAAAAGTGCATATGAATTTGTAGACCAATTGGAAAAAGCGGGGCAGAGCTATTGGCAGATTCTGCCCTTAGGACAGACTGGATATGGGGATTCTCCTTACCAGTCTTTTTCCACCTTTGCAGGAAATCCGTATTTTATCGATCTGGATATGTTAAAGGAGGAAGGGCTTTTAAAGGATACGGAGTGCGGACTGGTGGAGGTTTCCGGGGATCCGGCCTCTATTGATTACGAAAAGATGTATTACAGCCGTTATAAGGTTTTGCGGCTGGCTTTTGCAAGATTTGATGCAGGCAGTGAAAAGCGCTATGCCAAATTTGTAAAAAAGAACAGCTCCTGGCTGGAGGATTATGCCCTTTATATGGCAGTCAAGGATCATTTCGAAGGGAAACCGTTTACGGAATGGGATAAGGATATCCGTTTGAGGAAGAAAAAGGCGGTTGTCCGTTATAAGGAACAGCTTTCCCGGGAGACAGACTTTTATAAGTTCATGCAGTACTGCTTTTTCAGGCAGTGGAAAAAGTTAAAGAAATACGCAAACAAAAAGGGAATTGAAATTATCGGGGATATTCCTATTTATGTGGCTTTTGACAGTGCGGATACATGGGCGAACCCTCAGATGTTCCAGTTAGATGACGCAGGACTTCCCTTAGCGGTGGCGGGATGTCCGCCGGACTGTTTTGCCCTTACAGGGCAGCTTTGGGGGAATCCTTTGTATGACTGGAATTATCATAAGCAGACGGAATATGCATGGTGGATGAAGCGCATTGCCCATTGCTATGAGCTTTATGACGTGGTCCGGATCGATCACTTCAGAGGATTTGAGTCTTATTATGCCATCCCTTACGGAGATCCTACTGCGGAATTCGGCCACTGGGAAAAGGGACCCGGATATGCTTTGTTTGAAAAAATGAAGGAGACTCTGGGAGAGTGCAAGGTAATTGCAGAGGACTTGGGATTTCTGACGGATGAAGTCCGCGATCTTGTGAAAAAGACGGGCTATCCGGGAATGAAGATCATCGAATTTGCCTTCAGCGGGTTTGAAGACAGCGAATACCTTCCTATCAATTATGAGAAAAATTCCATTGTTTATACAGGAACCCATGATAATGAAACGGCAGCGGGTTTTATCATGGGACTGTCAAAAGAAGATAAGAAATTTGTAAAGGAATACTGCCATTGCTATAGGGATGGCAGTCTGGTGGAGGCATTGATCCGCCTTGCCATGATGAGTGTTGCACAGACGGCGGTTATCCCTATCCAGGATTATCTGGAACTGGATAATACCGCACGTATTAATACCCCCTCCACTCTGGGAGAGAACTGGAAATGGCGCCTCCTTCCGGGACAGATCGATGAAGAGACCGTGAAAAAGATGCGTGAATTTGCGAGGATCAGTTTCCGTCTTCCAAAAAAGAAGGGACGGGGTCAAAAACAGGACCGCCCTTGCTGATGTTGGAGTTGTGATAAGCCCTGTTGGCAGTCACGTCTTCCAAAAACCAGTCCGGCATGCGGTAAGCATTGGCTAACTCTATGGAAGGGAATTCCACTTCAGCCATAATGAGTCCTGAAGGGCTGGTAAATACGTCCAATTCAATTTTTAACTGTAGATTATCCGGTATTTTACTGATTCCCAAATCGGCGAGGGAATCCATGTCAAATGCCGGTTTTTCTATGGGGATCAGATAGCGGTCCTTTTGAATGATAAGGCCGTCCGCTTTTGTTAAAAGATGAGCATAGCCTTCTGCGTGCAGGGGCAGGTTGGCCTCTTCCCTTGCCAAAAGTCCTTTTCCCTTATAAGTGAGATAATAATTTTCGTTTTCCTTGCGGATGCGCACTACAGGGTCCGTGCAGAGATATGCCTGTTCCATATGGAGGCAGGTATAGGAGGAAAGATTTTCGGGAAGCTTCAGGACCGTAAATTTGCGTTCGATTTCCATGGGTATAGTTCCTTTCTGGTCTTTATCATTCCTGACGGAATCGTTTTTATTATTATAATGCCCTGAATTGGAATTGGAAATACATTTTTACGGATATTACGGGAAGTTCATTGAAAATATTAAAGAGATAATCCTGTAAATTATTTTCTTGCCAGCTTTCACATTGTGTGCTATTATTTCTTTATCGAAATAATCTTTTTTCAAATCTGTTTCTATTTCTTATTATTTCATGGCAGATCATCCATGCTGCCAACAAATTTCATCACAATTCAATTCTATATTTTTCAAAAGAAAGGACATATCTATGAAACAAATCACTTCTTTATCATGTATGGAATCCCGGGTTACGGATTCTAAAACTGCGGCGTCTAAAGCTGTAGATTCTAAAGCTATGGATTTTCATTCGGCAACGGGCAAACTGGAGTATACCCTGAAAAATGATTTTCTGTTTAAAGCTCTTTTACAGAAAAACAGAAAGGTATTAAAGGCGCTGATTGCTTCTTTAATGCATCTTAAAATGGAGGAGATTACTTCTATTGAGATTGCCAATCCTATTGAGCTGGGAAATTCTGTTAGAGATAAAACTTTTTATCTGGATATCCGGCTTGTGTTAAATAAAAATACGGTCATCAATTTGGAAATGCAGGTTTTAAACGATGGATTCTGGACTGAACGTTCCGTCGGATATCTTGCCAGAAGCTTTGACCACTTGGAGCGGGGAGAGGATTATGGCAGTACGAAAACGGTGATCCATATCGGTTTTTTGGATTTTGACCTGCCGGGAATCCCGCCGGAATTTTATGGCACATATAAATTGTTAAATGTCAAAAATAATGCGGTATATAGTGACAAATTTATTCTGTCTGTGGTAAACTTAAAGCATATAGACCTGGCTACCGAAGAGGATAAAAGGTATTGCATTGACAAATGGGCTGCGCTTTTTAAAGCGTCTACATGGGAGGAGATTAAAATGATAGCAGGAAAAGATGAATATTTGAATGAAGCATCATCCGAACTTTTTAAACGTCTGACTGATCTGGCGGTACAGGAGGAATGTGAGGCCAGGGAACGGTATTACAAAGAGAAACAGTATATGGTGGATTTGGAGAAAAGGATAAAAAAGGCTCAAAAAGATCTGGCGGAGAAAAACAGAGATCTGGCAGAGAGAGACAAGGACCTGGCAGAGAAGCGGGAGGAAAACAAAAGATTGAGGGAATTGTTGGAACAAAATTCTATACCTTATTAAGGATCACTTTTTATTTTTTGCTTATGATTGCAAATTTGCAGGGGAATAGTATAATATCAGATAAAAGAAACAGAAAACGGATGTAAAGAAAGGCGGAGTTTAAAATGGCAAAGATCGGCGTATTTTTGGCAACGGGATTTGAAGAATGCGAGGCACTTCTGGTAGTGGATATCGCAAGAAGGGCGGGGCTTGATCTGAAAACGGTATCGGTTACGGGAGAAAAAGAGGTTACCAGTTCCCACAATGTAACGGTAATTGCAGATCTATTGTTAGGGGAAGTTGATTTTAAGGAAATGGACATGATCGTTCTGCCCGGAGGAATGCCCGGCACAAAAAATCTGGAAGCCTGTGAACCGTTGATGGAACAGGTGGAGGCGTTTTATAAAGACGGTAAATGTATCAGCGCTATTTGCGCAGCTCCCAGCATTTTCGGACACAAAGGATTTTTAAAAGGAAGAAACGCAGTATCCTATCCGGAATTTGAAAGCCATTTGGAGGGAGCGGAGGTTTCCCGCAACAGTGTAGAGGTTTCGGAACATGTAACGACCAGCAGAGGATTGGGAACGGCGATCGATTTCGGACTTGCTATTGTGGAGCGTTATAAAGGAAAAGCGGAAGCGGACAGAATCGCAAAGGCGATCGTATATCGCTGAAAATATAAAGCGGGAAGAATGTATGATTCATTCCTCCCGCTTTTGGGATTTCAGGTTTTATGAGCGAAGCTTAATTACTTCATCTGCTCTTCCTGCTTTTTGATCATCCTTCTAACCATTTCACCGCCGATAGAACCAGCTTCACGGGATGTTAAATCGCCGTTGTAACCTTCTTTTAAGTTAACGCCAAGTTCGCTTGCTACCTCTGTTTTGAAACGGTCCATAGCTGTTTTTGCTTCCTTTTTGCTTGTTCCAGATGCCATTTTTTTCACCTCCAAATTCTTTGTTTTCTTAAGATAAGTGCTTTGACACTTACCTTAAGAAAATTTTTCTTTTGGCTCGTGCCGTCAACTTATCTTGGCTTTAGTATTTGCCAAGTCATTTTTTTTATAATGGTAACTTTTGTAAAAAAATGTGGTATGATGACTTTTAGGAAAATGAGAGAACAAAAGACATACAAAGACAGGTCTTTGGGGGTGGAGATATGTCTGCCGCTCCCACGGAGGTAATGATGGAAAAAGAAACTTTGTTTTATTTTGCACCTTTAGAAGGCATTTCATGGTATGTGTACCGCAATATGCAGGCAAAACATTTTAAAGCGGCGGATTATTATGTAACGCCTTTTATTGCGCCCAATCAAAAAAGGGAGATCAGAAATAAGGATAAACAGGATGTTCTGCCGGAAAATAATAAAGGGATGCGGATCATTCCCCAGCTTATAGGAAACCGGGCGGATGAATTCATAGATACTGCCAGGCAGCTCCAAGCCATGGGATATCGTGAAGTGAATCTGAATTTAGGCTGCCCTTCCAATACAGTCGTTGCCAAAGGGAAAGGTTCCGGCTTTCTCGCAAAAACCGTGGAGCTTGAACATTTTCTGGATGAGATTTTTAACGGTCTTTCCATGGATATTTCCGTAAAAACCAGACTTGGCAGGTATCATGAGGAAGAGTTCTATGAGATCCTTGATCTATTTAATAGATTTCCCATTAAGCGGTTAATGATTCATCCCAGAATTCAAAAAGAATTTTATAATGGAAAGCCTCATATGGAGCAGTTTGCCTATGCTTATGAAAACAGCGCAAATCCTTTGTGCTATAATGGGGATATTTTTACGGCCGAGGATCATAAAAAACTTGCAAAAGACTATCCGCAGCTGGATGCGTTCATGCTGGGAAGAGGGATGCTTTCGAACCCTGCTCTGTTAGAGGAAATATATGGAGAGGGAAGGGCGGATAAAAAAAGAATAAGGGCGTTTCATGATGAATTGCTTGCGGCATATGAAGAAATACTGTTTGGGGACATAACGGTGCTTCATAAGATGAAGGAGCTGTGGCATTATATGGTGTGTATTTTTGATCGTGGCGAAAAATACGGTAAACAGATACGCAAGGCAAAAAACCTGACGGAGTATAAAGGGATCATAAAAGGATTGTTTGCGGAATGCCAGATCGTTGAAGGGGCGGGATACAGGGTTTAAAGGAATATTCTTCCATGACTTAAAAAACAAAACCACCCACTTCGGGTGGTTTGTTTTGGGACTTCCTGTGCTAGTATACTAATATGTGTAAAAGTTATCGGATAAACACTAAAAAGCCGTTGTTCAAGGGGGGACGCGGCTTTTTTTGCAGGACTAAATATCAAACATTTCCTGCATGATCTGTTTTCCGTTTTCTGTTTTGAAAATTTTTTTATATACGTTTCTGCATACTTCCTTTGGACTGTTTTCCTCCTGAAGGTTTACAAGAAAGTCTGCTTCTACCAGAATCTGATAGTCGGGACCGTCTATGGACTGGTAAGTATGATGATGACCGATCAGGTAGCAGATCCTTTCTATATCCTCCGGAAGAAAATCCAGATCTGTTAAAAGCTTTTTTGCTTCATCGGGTCCAAGTTCTTCCTGGATCCTGCCGTCACATCTTCCGTAAAGGCGTTCTCCTTCCCGTATGCCGATATCGTGCATCAGAGCGGCGGCCTCTAAAATAAAGAGCGTGTGAGGGTCTAATTGCTCTAAAGAGCCGATGAGGCGGCTGTAGGCGTGGACTTTTGTAAAATGCTGGATCCTTCCGGCATCCTTAGACATATAAGAGATCATGGAAGAGAACAGGCTGCTTACGGCTTGTTCCATTGGAGGGATATGATTTGATAAATGCATCTGGGTTCTCCTTTTCTGATATCGTGTTTCTGATTTTTTTGATAATTCGTTAAAACGTTCTGCTACAGAGAAGTGTATCAAAAACGGGAGAAAAATTCCACAGGATCCAGGGAAATTTTACAGAACTATGGTGCAGGTAAAACGGCAGTGTGTTAAAATATGAAATGAAACAGGATAATTCGAAGGATACGTTCCGACGGAAAATCAGGAGGTTAAAAAATGAAGAGAAAATGTTTAAATATGGCGCTGGCGGCCATTCTGTCGGCGGCAGTCCTCTGCGGCTGCCAGGGGACAAGGGAAACGGACGGATCCCCGCAAAAGATGCAGGAAGTACAGGAGACGGAGGCGCCGGAAGTGCCGGAAGTACAAGGATCAGAGGAGCATGGAGAACGGCAGGCAGAGGCAAGTGAAAAGAAAGAAGGGCAGCAGGGCGAAATCAGCGACGGCGCTTTGGTAACCGTCAGGGTCGCTTCCTTAAAAGGACCCACTACTATGGGGCTTGTAAAATTATGGCAACAGCAGGATGAAGGCGCCGCCGAAGGGGATTATGAGTTCCAGATGATGATTGGAGCGGATGAGATCATGCCCCGGATGCTTAAGGGAGAAGTGGATATTGCACTGCTTC
>ULTO01052635.1_pt1 | contig 10866 bp, 9 predicted proteins | sample 1957601 | NCBI WGS metagenome assembly ULTO01 (sample SAMEA4835734, study PRJEB28245) | human gut metagenome | biome: gut microbiome; material: fecal sample | place: Denmark | collected 2008 | reverse complement strand
CTCTTCCGAAATCGCTTCTATCATCGGTGTGGCTGCAGGATTCATCATCTATTTTTTCATTTTTATCTATGCGGCTCAAGTAATGAAAGGGGTCATCGAAGAAAAGACCAACCGGATTATAGAAGTATTGGTTTCTTCCGTCAAACCTTTCCAATTTCTACTCGGCAAGATTATTGGGGTTGCTTCAGTAGGACTGGTTCAATTTCTAATCTGGATTGTTCTGATCGGAGGTTCCGTTATGGCTCTTCAGGCTGCATTCCTGCCCGATATCGATCTGGAAGCCCTGCGTAACAGCACAAATTTAGCCGCCATGGCACAAACCCAAGAATTGGGGGCGGAAGAATTAGCGGTTATACAAAGTATTGTAAAAACCATAGAACCTAAATTTATCCTGACTTTCCTGGGAGCTTTCCTTTTCTATTTTATCGGAGGGTATTTATTATATGCCTCTCTTTTTGCCGCTATCGGGGCTGCTGTAGACAATGAAACCGATTCTCAACAATTTATGACGCCCCTGTCTATCATTTTAGCCATCGGAGTGTATATTGGTTTTACCGCTATGAAAAGTCCGGAATCGCCCTTAGTATTCTGGAGTTCTCTGATCCCCTTTACCTCTCCAACGGTGATGTTAGTCAGAATTCCTTTCGGGGTACCCGCCTGGCAGATTATAACTTCAATGGCTTTATTGATCGGGGCTTTTATCTTTTTCACCTGGCTTTCGGGTAAAATTTACCGCACGGGTATTCTGATGTACGGCAAGAAAGTTACTTGGAAAGAACTATATAAATGGCTGAAATACTAAAACGGATAAAGAAAAAATAGATTAATGCTCCTGAGCTTTTGCTGATTAACGGACCCTCGGTACTGATGAAAAAATTAATCGGAAACGATATTCTCTTCCATCAGCGAAGCCTCAATCCGTTTCTGGCAAAAGGCATTAATCTATTTTTATACCTTTCTTTTACTCCCATTCCGGCGGCTCTTGATTTAAGAGCTGTTTTACAAAAAAGTCGTGCAGCCGATGCATGACAAACTTCCCTCCCAAACTATGGGTATGATTGGGCAAGTAAAGTTGTTCGAAATCTTTCCCGGCATTCACCAAAGCATTCACGACCTGTAGAGTAGAGGCCGGATCGACGTTGTCATCCAGTTCTCCGTTGATCAGGAACAATTTTCCTTTTAAACGCCAGGCATTATCCACATTCGAAGAAGTACTGTACGACTCGTCTATCGGATAGCCCATCCATTGTTCGTTCCACCAGATTTTGTCCATTCGGTTATCGTGGCAGCCGCAAAGAGCTACAGCGGCTTTATAAAAATCGTTATGGAACAACAAGGCGGCCATAGCATTCTGGCCTCCGGCCGACCAACCGTAAATACCTACCCGGGTGGTATCCATATAAGGATATTGTTCAGCTGCGGCTTTTATCCAGGCAATCCGATCCGGAAAACCGGCATCTTTCAAATTCTTCCAGCATACATCGTGGAAAGCCTTCGAACGGTTTGCCGTCCCCATCCCATCGATCATCACCACCACAAATCCCAATTCGCACAAACGGGAACTCAAATGATAATAAGCTCTGAAATCCTTTTCTACATGTGAATCATGAGGACCGGCATAAATCATTTCCACCACCGGATAAGAACGGGAAGCGTCGAAATGAGAAGGACGTAAAATAGTCCCCCAGATCGTTGTTTCCCCATCCCTGCCTTTGGCATGAAACACTTCCGGCATTTGCCAACCGGTTTGCAACAGTTCCTTTATATCCACTTCCGGCAATTCAGCTACCACACTGCCGTCACTTCCTTTGCGGATCACCGTTCCTCCCGGAAAGTCCGGACGGGAATAACGGTCTACCATATACTGGCGGTCCTCTGAAAATACAACACGATGATTGGCAGATTCCGGTGTCAAATCGACAAAACCCGTACCGTCCATACCAATCCGGCAATAATGTACCTGATAGGGATCTTCTCCTTCTTTCAATCCGGAAGCCGTAAACCATATTTCCCTGTTTTCTTCGTCTACTTTCTCTACTTCCCGTACGACCCATTCTCCCTTCGTAATCTGTTGCTTTACCTGACCGTTCTTTCCATCTATCAAATACAAATGCCTCCAGCCATCTCTTTCGGATATCCAAAGTATTTCTTTACCGTCCTCCAAATCATACCGGAAATTCCGGTTATAATAGACAAAAGTCGGGGATTGTTCATCTATTAAAGAACGTATCCCTCCGGTTTCTGCATCTACTTCTGCCACGATATACCGTTGATGTCCCCTTTGATTAAACTCAAACGTAAAAGCCCGGCTATCTTCTCTCCATCCGGTCAATTGCAGATAAAACTGATTTTCAAAAAAGCGAGTATCCAAAGGTATTTGCTGCTTTTGCTCTATATTGAACAAAGTCGGTAAATAAACGGGCAACACATCTCCCGGTTTCGCATAATCCCTCCACTGCAAAATAGGTTGTTTTTGGCTTACCGGACTGGATTCAATCAGAGGAATACGTCTTTCCGGTATATCCCGTACTTTTATAACAGCCAACTTTTTAGAATCCGGTGACCAAGCCATCTCTCCGCTATAATAAAAATCTTTTATTCCGTCCCGGCTCAGCACATATTCTTTGTCTTCTGCAACGTCTCTAACGTAAATATTATTATCCTTATTATAAGCTTCCCAACGACCATCGGGAGACGACACCCTTCTTTCAGCTTTCGGTTCCGGCCGTTCCCAAACCTTTCGTTCCGGAAGCACCGTATCCCTTTGCACCAATTTATTATGCTTTACGGAATAATACCACTTCCGTCCTTCCCATACAAACTCAAATCCTTTCCGGTCGGTATCGTAATTTATACTCCGGAAAGGTAGTTTTCGGGCTTCTACTTTCCGGCCTGTCATACGACTCATAGCTGAGGCCAGTTTTTCTGCCTGAAACGCCTTTGTTCTTTCTCCATTCTCTGCATTGACCAACCAAAATATATCCCCTTCCGGACTGTGATCCTGATACCAGAAATAATGTGTTTCCCCAATCCATACCGGTTTTGTTACGGCATGATATACCTGCAAATTCCAATTTCCCAAGGTATCAATTCGCCGATAATCCGCCTGAGTCACTTGAGCTTTTACCTCTATTCCACTCAAACTGTAAGCGCCCAGCAAACACAAAATACCGAACAATCGGGAAAAGCGAGTAAAGAGGAAAGAACTGATAAATCCGATTTTTTTCATTTAGCCTTCAATTAAAATTTCTAACGAAGATAAAAAAAGCCGCTTTAAGCGGCTTTTCCATTAGTCAATCTTGTGAATAACAAGTCCTGAGCGCAATTTCGGTTCGAACCATGTCGTTTTAGGCGGCATAATATTTCCCGAATCTGCAATATTCAATAACTGCTGCATAGATACCGGATAAAGGGCAAATGCCACTTTCATTTCTCCGTTATCTACTCTTCTCTTCAATTCTTCCAATCCGCGGATACCTCCGACAAAATCAATCCGTTTTGAAGTCCTCAAATCCTGGATATCCAGAATATCAGCCAAAACGTGTTTTGAAAGCACTGTCACATCCAATACGCCAATGGGATCCTTATCGTCATAGCTTCCCGGTTTTGCCGTCAGCTTATACCATTTACCTCCCAGGTACATACTGAATTCATGCAACTTAGCCGGATGATAAATCTCAGCACCTTTGCATTCCACTTCAAAATTCTTTTCCAACTTTTCCAACAGCTGTTCTTCTGTCAAGCCGTTCAGATCCTTTACCACCCGGTTATAATCGATAATTTTCAATTGATTATCGGGGAAATGCACAGCCATAAAGAAATTGTACTCTTCCTTACCGGTATGATTCGGATTTTTAGCTTTATATTCAGCTCCGATACGGGCAGCAGCAGCCGTACGGTGGTGTCCGTCCGCTACATAGGTATAAGGCACCTTCGTAGCAAACAGCTCTTCCAGACGTTTATTCGTTTCCGGACAATTAATGGCCCAGAAATGATGTCCGAAACCATCTTCTGCCACGAAATCGTAATCGGGTTTCTGATTCTTTACGATATCTTCCACAATAGCGTCTATTTCCGGAACTGCCCGGTAAGAAAAGAACACCGGTTCAAGATTTGCATTTACATAACGGGTCAGCACCATACGGTCCTCTTCCTTATCCGGCCGTGTCAATTCATGCTTCTTAATAATTCCGTTCATATAATCTTCGCAAGCTGCACAACCGACAATCCCATATTGTGTTTTGCCGTCCATCGTCTGGGCATAAATATAGAACTTCGGTTCTTCATCCTGTACCAGCCAACCTTTTTCCTGGAACATCTTAAAATTGTCCACACTTTTATGATATACCGTTTCAGAATGTATATCTGTGCCTGCCGGACAATCGATCTCCGCACGGGTTACATGCAACAATGATTTCGGTTTTCCTTCAGCCATCTGAGCTGCTTCTTCCGAATTCATCACATCGTAAGGAAGACATGCCAATTCTTCGCAAACTTCCTGGTTAGGTGTACGTAAGCCTTTAAATGGTTTTACTATAGCCATAATATTCAGGTGTTTAATATGATTAATTAAAATAGTCCATAAGAAAAACTTCCTACGGACTATTAAATGTTGTGCTACAACCGAAAGGGATTCTCTCTTTTCACCAGATAAAAGCCAATTATGACTACTCCCGTCAGCATAAGCAACATAGATATTCCTTCACAAAATCCCAACTGAAAGTCCGATAATTCATGGCGCAACAAACTGCTCACGGAGAAGATCAAAAGTCCTGCAGCGTAGAGCACCATCCAACATTTTTTTCTAAACTTCCAATTGTATTTCATAACCGGTTCGTATTATTTATTTACTTTGAATTTTGCATCTCCATGTTCCAGGAAAGCCACAATCTGACGGGCTGCAGCAAGACCGGCATTTACGTTTGCTTCTTCTGTTTGAGCTCCCATTTTTTTAGGAGTAAAGAAGTAGCGTCCTTCAAACTGTGCAAATTCGGCAGCATTATCCGGGGCGATATCGGAAATATATTTGAAATCCGGACGATCAGCCATCAATTTCAGGATGCCTTCTTCATCTATCACTTCCTTGCGGGCTGTATTAACCAGTACGGCTCCCTTCGGCATACGATTCAATAATTCGTAATTGATAGACTTCTTCGTTTTTTCAGTAGCCGGAATATGCAAAGAAACATAATCACACATTTCATACATTTCTTCTGCTGAATGCAACGGAGTAGCACCGGCAGCTTTGATTTGTTCGTCAGTCATAAAAGGATCGAAAGCATATACTTCCATACCGAAACCGCGAGCAACACGACCTACATTCTGTCCTACATTTCCGTAAGCATGTACACCGATTTTCTTTCCTTTCAGTTCATGTCCTGATTTTCCGTTATAGAAATTACGGGCCATATAAACCATCATACCGAAGGCCAATTCAGCGACAGCATTAGAATTTTGGCCCGGGGTGTTCATTGCCACTACTCCCTTATCTGTACAAGCCTGCAAATCAATATTGTCGTAACCGGCACCGGCCCGAACAATTACTTTCAATTTTTTAGCGGCATCAATTACTTCTTTTGTAGCCTTATCTGAACGAATGATCATCGCATCTACATCAGCCACAGCAGCGATCAATTCTGCCGGAGAAGTATATTTTTCTAATAACACGAGTTCATATCCTTGTGCTTCAACAATTTCCCGGATACCGTTCACAGCTACCGGAGCAAAAGGTTTATCTGTTGCAATTAATACTTTTGTTGCCATACCTTTATTATTTTAAAAGTTTACGTCCCCGCCTTTTATGCTGGCTTTCCGGACGTTTTTATTTCTAATTATACATTTTGAATGAAAAACAGCAAAAAAATACGATTAATGATTTACGATCCGCGAAGAACCGTAAATCAAAAATCGTAAATTACCTTTCTTATTTATGAGCAGCTTCGAATTCTCTCATTGCAGAAATCAAAGCGTTCACATCATCCATTGTACAAGCATTGTAAGTAGAAGCACGGAAGCCACCTACTGAACGGTGTCCTTTCACGCCCACGATATTTTTCTGTTTGCAGAAATCCAGAAATTCTTTTTCCAAAGATTCGTATCCCTCTCTTAACAGGAATGGAATATTCATACGGGAACGAGAACCTTCTTTCACTACCGGACGGAACATTTTGCTATTTTCCAATTCATTGTAGATTGCATTAGCTCTTTCGATAGCAAGTTCTTCCATCACTTTCACGCCACCCATTTCTTTTACCCATTTCAAAGTCTCTTTTACTCCGAAAATATTTATACAAGGAGGAGTATTATACATAGAATCCTTATCCACATGAGTCTGATATTTCAGCATCGTCGGAATAGGTCTGTCGGCTACGACATGTTTCAGGAATTCGTCTTTAATGATGACAAAAGTAACACCGGCAGGTCCGAGGTTCTTTTGGCAACCACCATAAATCATAGCATATTTAGAAACATCTACCGGACGGCTGCAGATGTCAGACGACATATCTGCCAATAAGGGCACCGGAGAATCGGGGTCTTTGAAAATTTCAGTACCGCGGATAGTATTATTAGAAGTGATGTGCATATAATCCACATCCGAAGGAATAGTGAATTCCGGATAATAAGTAAATCCGTCGGCTTCAGAAGAGGCAACGACCTGCACTTCTCCCCACAGTTTAGCTTCTTTAATAGCAGCTGTAGACCAAGTACCGGTATTTACATAAGCAGCTTTTGTCTTCAGGAAGTTAAACGGAATCATGCAGAACTGCATACTGGCACCACCTCCTAAGAAAAGTACGTGATATCCTTCCGGGATATTCAATACTTCTTTGAATAAAGCAACCGCCTCATCATACACTGCCTGAAAATCAGCAGAACGGTGAGATACTTCCATAATTGACTGACCGGTATTACCGAATTCTAATACAGCTGCAGCCGTATTTTTCAACGTAGAATCGGGCAACTTACACGGCCCGGCATTAAAAATATGTTTTCTCATATCAATTAATATTTAAGTAAAACCATGAATAAACTTTTCAGCGAAAACGTTACAAATATGCAATCTTTATCTTTAAAAACATTATTTTTATAGATAATTATTCGCTTTTTCTTTAAAATTTTAATTACACTCGTTTAATATCCGATAGGCTTAAAAAAACGGCATTTTCACAATTTTTGCTTTCAATGCTTTATTTCTCACCCGGATATAAATTTCAGTATCCAATTTATGGAAACCGCTCTTTACGTATCCCGTACCGATTGATTTACCGGTCAAAGGAGAAACGGTACCGGAACAAACAAGTCCGATCTGATTTCCTTCAGCATCTTCAATCGGATATCCCTGACGGGCAATACCTTTATCCAAAATCTGGAAACCCTTGAGATACCTACTGGGTTTTTCTTCTTTTAATCTTTCATGGAAAGCCCGGTTGACGAAATCATTTCCCGGCACGAATTTAGTAATCCAACCTAATCCGGCTTCAATCGGAGAGTGGGTATCGTCTATTTCATGTCCGTACAGACAAAATCCAGCTTCCAAACGCAGGGTATCCCGGGCACCTAAACCAATCGGTTTAATCCCGAATTCCTCACCTGCTTCAAACACAGCCTTCCAGAGTTTATCTGCATCTTTATTGTAAGCGTATATCTCACAACCACCTGCTCCGGTATAGCCCGTAGTAGAAAAGATAACTTTATCTATTCCTGCAAAAGGAATTTCCTTAAAAGTATAATATTCCATATCGACAACATTTTCAGTTGTCAATTTCTGCATAGCTTTCAGCGCCAAAGGTCCCTGAACAGCCAACTGGCAAATATCATCGGAAGTATTCTCTAAATCCACCCCCGGTTTCATTCCCATTTCCTCTGCATATTTCAAAATATGATTCCAGTCCTTTTCAATATTAGCGGCATTTACGACCAGCAAATATTTTTCAGCACTAAAACGATATACCAACAAATCGTCTACGATTCCCCCTGTCTCATTCGGTAAACAACTGTATTGAATCTTTCCGTCAGTCAAAGCTGCTACATCATTAGAAGTTACCTTCTGTACCAAATCGAAGGCTTTCGGTCCCTTCACCCAGAATTCTCCCATATGGGAAACATCAAAAACCCCTACCTTCTCCCGAACGGTCAAATGTTCGTCTTTAATACCCGTGTATTCAATAGGCATGTTATATCCGGCAAAGGGCGCCATTCTCGCTCCAAGAGCTTCATGAAAATGTGTAAATGGAGTTGTCTTCATTTTTTATATTTTTTAAAATTTAATAAACCATTGGTTTCTTATTTTTTACACTCATTAGTATATTTTTTATGCTTAAAACACATTCTGTCCGGTATCCTTTATAATTATTCTTTCTGATCAAAAAATTAAACCTTCTGCTGCTTCTTTCCTCTAAACCGAGAGACTGCGTATCAGTAAGTTATCAAAAGACGTATTGTTAGTCACTTTCATACCCGAACGTTTAAAAACGTATACGCCTACACATAAACAAATAACCCTTGGCTCTCTCGAAAGGACCGCAGGTTTTCCCGGAAACAAAATATCAACCTCGTTTCTCTTTCCCGGCAACTTTACAAAGATACAAGATTTATTCATTTTTACATTTGCTTTCAAAGATTTTTTAATTTTTCAATCTGAAATAATTTCCATACTTCCTTTGAATTTTTCACTTTTTTATTTTACCTTTAAATTTTAAATGAATTATGTACCAAACAATACAATTATAAATAAAACACACTTATATTCGACATAATAAAAGACTAAACGATAACCCATTAAAGAGAAAGAAATGATCATTAAACTGGATGAGAGAAACGGAATTAAAATTGCGACTTTCGCAAGTCTATCCCGATTTACATTAGCTGTGACAGAAGAAGTGAAAAATGAATTAAAGCCAGTATTAAGTAATCCGGGAACAAAATTAATTTTCAATTTGGAAAACATCGATTTTATTGATAGTAGCGGTATTGGATGTATTATTTCATTAGTGAAAACAGCCAAAAGCAATGACTCTGGAATTAAGATCTGTAATCTTTCCCGGGAGGTGGCGAGCGTTTTTGAACTATTACATCTGCAAATGATACTGGAGATTGGAAAAGATGTAGAAAGTTGCATGGCAAGTTTCAAAGAGGAAAATTGACAGGTTTCACAAAAATGAGAAAGGCTGACTTGAGGAAACTCAATCAGCCTTTCTTTTTATAAATTCGATCCGCCCTTCACAGGCTTTACGGACAAATTAACATCCCAGCGTAGCCACCATAATGGCTTTTATGGTATGCATCCGGTTTTCAGCTTCATCGAATACAATGGAATGAGGAGATTCAAACACTTCTTCTGTCACTTCCAGCGCTTCCAAACCGAATTGTTTATATACATCCCGACCGATAGAGGTCTCCAAATTATGGAAAGCAGGCAAACAATGCATAAACTTACAATTCGGATTCCCTGTTTCTTCCATTACTTTTTTATTCACCTGATAAGGCAACAACAGGTCGATTCTTTCTTTCCATACCTCCTGTGGTTCTCCCATAGACACCCATACATCGGTATATAAGAAATCACATCCCTTGACACCTTCTGCCACGTTATCTGTAACCGTCACCCGAGCGCCTGTTTCCGCAGCAATTTCTTTACAGCTAGCAATCAATTCCGGGTTAGGCTGTAATTGTGACGGGGCAATAATACGAACATCCATCCCCATTTTAGCGCCTCCGACCATCAAAGAATTGCCCATATTATAGCGGGCGTCTCCCAGATAAGCATAAGTCACCTGGTTCAATGGCTTATCCACATGTTCCATCATGGTCAAAAAATCAGCCAAAATCTGAGTGGGATGAAATTCGTTAGTCAAACCGTTCCATACGGGTACACCAGCATATTCGGCCAATTCTTCCACAGTAGCCTGGGTAAAACCTCTGTATTCTATGCCGTCAAACATTCTTCCCAGCACCCGGGCAGTATCTTTCATAGATTCTTTCTTACCGATCTGAGATCCGGAAGGCCCCAGATAGGTCACATGAGCTCCCTGATCATGCGCTGCCACTTCAAACGAACAACGGGTACGAGTAGAATCTTTTTCAAAAATCAAAGCTATATTTTTTCCCTTCAACCAAGGTTGCTCTGTTCCGGTATATTTGGCTTTTTTCAAATCAGCGGCCAATGTAAGCAGGTATTTGATTTCCTCCGGAGTGAAGTCAAGCAACTTCAAAAAATTTCTGTTTCTTAAATTAAAAGCCATATATTATTATTTTAAAAGTTAGTATCCCCTTTTCCTTTCTGTAACATCTACTTCAACAAGTCTGCTTTTCCACTCCAAGTTTATAAATCCCGACTCTCCCTCTTGATTTCTCTTTCTCTATTTATTTCGAGGAACGGACAAATGTATAATTAAAATTCGGAGATTTGAAATGAAACTTCGAATTTTCAGATTTTACTTTTCTCTAATCGTACTCCATTGTAATCTTAGAACCATACCGCCTGTCTTCCAGTTTTGTCGCTTCCGTAATAACAGATTTTTGTCCGCCATTTTTTATAAAATGAAGACAAGCCCGAATTTTTGGAGCCATACTTCCTTCCCCGAACATCCCTGCTTCCAAATACTTTACGGTATCAGCATAATCCAAAAATTCCAGTATTTCCTGAGTCGGCTTCCGGTAATCCTTATATATATAAGGAACATCTGTCAAAATATACAATTCATCGGCTTTTACACGCACCCCTATCATAGCTGAAGCCAAATCCTTATCGATCACCCCTTCTATCGGCTGCAACAATCCTTCCTGATCAATGTAAACGGGAATTCCACCCCCGCCGCCGGTAATGACGATACTGCCCGCACGGGCCATACGTTCTACCAGAGAAGC
>ULTO01064439.1_pt1 | contig 10899 bp, 22 predicted proteins | sample 1957601 | NCBI WGS metagenome assembly ULTO01 (sample SAMEA4835734, study PRJEB28245) | human gut metagenome | biome: gut microbiome; material: fecal sample | place: Denmark | collected 2008 | reverse complement strand
TGCATCCTCTGCCACAGGTTACAAAGGTGCATCCTCTGCCAACGATTCCGAGAGCGTTGCGGTTGCATGGGGATACAAAGGGAAAGCAATGGGTGTCATTGGTTCCCATATCGTTCTTGCTGAATGGAAATATATTGGCAGTAAAGAGGATGACAGATACGACAGAGCAGAGCAGGAAGCATGGGAGTTTGTCGGTGCGAAGATGTTCCGGGTAGACGGTGAAAAAGTGAAGCCGGATACATGGTACAGATTGGAAAATGGTGAACTTGTGGAGGTGGAGAATGCAGATTAAGAAAGAGACAGTCATTTCTGTTCTGACAACAAGCGGAGAAACAATCAATGCCGGTGACACCGTGATATTCAATTTTGATGACAAGTGTTGCGTGGGTGTGTACCTGGGACTTTCAGACCGTGGAGCCTTGAAATTCAAAGGCAAAATTGCTGATACGGATGTGACATTTCATGTGATGCCTAGAAGCATCAAGGAGATTTACAAAGCTGATGTGACAGTGCATCAGGGAGTTGCAAGTGGATTTATGAATGAGCCGGAAAGCGAGGAAAAATAATATGAGAAAATCTAATGTTTTGAAGATGCAGAGAGTTTTTATTCCCAAGGTTGGAACCTTTGATAAGAGCCTTTCTTTTGAGAATGGAATTTACGTTGTCCGTGTAGATGGCAAGGCATACAAGGAAACTGCTAATGAGTTGTTTGCTGTGCAGGCATTCAATGAGATTTGAGAAGAGAGGAAGAGCAACATGGGATTTACAGAGGTTTTAACGATCACTTTCATTGCTCTGAAGTTACTTGGAGTTATTAGCTGGTCATGGTGGCTTGTACTGCTGCCGGAGATTTTAGCATTTGTTGTCTATGCAATCATGGTGATTTCGGCTGTGTTGGTTAATGCAAAGGTTACAAAGTCAATGGAAGATTTTGACAGAAAGTGGGGACTGTAAGATGGAAAAACATAAATTTAAGGTTGGAGACAGAGTAAAAGTAAAAAAGGATATTGTTACACTCAACAGAAGAACTGTGGGGAAATGCGGAACAGTCAAAGAACTATTGACGGATAATTACTGCTCGGTTGAGTTTGACGAATTTGTAGGCGGTCATGATTGCAATGGATTCGCCAAAGAAGGGCACGGATGGAATCACGCAGAAGATGCGCTTGATTTAGTTAAAACTCAGAATGAAACCATCGTCATCTACCGCAATGACAACAAAGTAGTTGCGTTGGACAAATTCACTGGCGAGAAAGCAGAAGCAAAATGTAATCCGGCTGATGAATTTGATTTCCGTACTGGTGCTAAGTTGGCTTTTAATCGACTGATGGGCGAGGATGTGAAGCCTGATAACGGTGTCCGTGAGGTGAAGAGGAAAGCTAAAGTCGGTGAGTACATCAAGATTATAGATGCAAAACCTCTTCTTATATCATATGAAAACGGAGAGATTTTCAGAGTAATTGGTATTGGGAACGTAGGATGTAAGGTTAAAAACTCTGTTAAAAGTTGTTACGTATGGCACGAAGAGTACGTTGTACTTGAAAACTACAAACCGGAAGAAAAATCGCAGGAAGATGATGACAGCGAAATCCGTGTCGGTGACATGGTAGAGGTAACACATAGAGGTAAATGCTATTCAACATACTATACATGGAGCGGTCTTGGAAGTTATAGGCAAAATTATGTTAAGGAAGTTTCTGTTGAAGACGGAATGGTTGCAAAGGTTTTGAACATTTCGCAACACGATGACGATAAGCGGAAAACTCTTGCACTTATTCAGAATCCAAAGACAAGCCAGGTATTCATCATTAACATTGACGGCATCAAAAAGGTAGAAAGGTAGGTAGAAACATGGCAGACGAAAAGAAGCAGGAAAACACAGGAATTGTGGAATACGAATCAAATGGGGAAATTGTAAAAATTTCCCCAACAACGGTAAGAAAGTACCTTGTAAGCGGTGGTGGAAACGTATCGGATCAGGAAGTAATGATGTTTATGTCTCTTTGCAGATATCAGCATCTTAATCCTTTTTTGAAAGAAGCATACCTCATTAAGTTTGGAAACAATGATCCTGCTACGATTGTTACCGGAAAAGATGTTTTTACAAAAAGAGCCGATGCAAATCCGAATTATGCAGGAAAAAAAGCAGGAATTATTGTTCAGAAGAAAGATGGTTCCGTTGAAGAAAGAGAAGGATCTTTTGTCCTTAAGGACGAATCTATTGTAGGAGGTTGGGCTAAAGTGTTTATCAAAGGAAGAGAGACACCGGAGTACCAGTCAGTATCTTTCGATGAATATGTTGGAAGAAAAAAAGATGGAACAATAAACGGTCAATGGTCTAAAAAGCCTGCAACAATGATAAGAAAAGTTGCTGTTGTACAGGCATTAAGAGAAGCTTTTCCGGATAAATTCCAAGGTTTGTATGCGCAGGAAGAATTTCCTGATGTTTCCGATGTGAAACTTGATGTGGAAAAAGTTGTGGCAGAAGAGGTACAGGCAAATGCAAACACTATCGAGTTTCCTGACGCAACATTTGAGGAAGTACCGCAGACCGCAGAGACTGACATTTCCAGCGCAGAGACACCGGATTGCTTTAAGTAGGGAGGACACCATGAGAATTATTTCACAGGACGGTAGAACTGATATTCCATATGAAAATTTTTGCTTTGGAATTACAAAAGATAATTCCATTGTTGCGATAAGAGATACCATTGCCAGACCCTCAGAAATTGCGCATGGCGTTGTAGCTACATATTCCAAAGAAGAAAAATCGAAGAAAGCTATGGAAATGCTTAGAAAAGCATACGTTGGTATGCCGATTCTTTTTCAAAATGTTGAAATTACAGAAGATGTGGTAAAACAGTTTGAAAAATTGAAAAATAGTGGAATTATAGTTCAAACCATGAACAATGAGCCATCAAAAGTTGAATATGTAAATAACTGCATATTTCAGTTTCCAAAAGATGACGAAATTGAGGTAGAAACATGAAGCTAAAATGTTTAGGATCCGGTTCTTCAGGTAACTGCTATCTTCTGACGGCAGATAACGGTGAAACGCTTTTACTGGATGCAGGACTTCCTATCATGGACATAAAGCGTGGTCTTAACTGGAATATAAAGTGTGTTGTGGGTGCGATATGCACCCATGCGCACAAAGACCACTCATTATCCGTATCAGACCTTGAACACATGGGAATAAAGGTGTGGCAACCGCAGTCAGACCATTCAGAACGTGAAAGACAGATGGGAAAATTCCACATATTCTGCTTTCAAGTGCCACACAACGGCACAGAGAACTACGGATTTTTGATTATGGTTGACAATCAGAAACTTCTGTATCTGACAGACCTTGAATATTGTTCGTATGTGTTCAAAAAACAGCGGTTAGACCATATGCTGATCGAGTGCAACTATCAGAAGAAATATGTTGACATGGATGCACCTAATTACGTTCACAAGGTCAAAGGTCACTGCGAACTGGAAACCTGCAAAGGAATTGTTGGAGCGAACAAATCAGATGCCTTGCAAAAAGTCATATTGTGCCATTTAGGCGGTGATACAACCGATTCTGATGAATGTGTAGCAGAGGTAAAAAATATTGCTCCATTGGCGAATGTGGACGTTGCAGCAGCAGGCAAGGAATGGATTTTACAGAATGGAAAGGAGTGTCCGTTTTGAGTGACTGGAAGAAGATATACGCTAAAAAAGCAGAAGCAGTGAAACGCATCAAAAAAACTTGCCCTACAATACCTAACGATAGTGGAATCTATCTTTTTTACAGAACGGACGAAGCAGGAATAAAAAGGGGATACTGCGGACAGGCAGTTGCCTTGTGTGACAGGTGCGCTTCTCATTTGCTTGAATATGATCATATAGCACTTAGCCTTAAAAAACATGGACTTTGTACAGAAGATAATCCGTCCGGTTGGAATATTTGGTATCACTTAGTTGATAAAGAACATTTAGATGAAGAGGAAGTAAAGTACATTAAAATGTTTGGTGACCAAGGAATACAAATGTACAACATTACAGCAGGAAGCCAAGGACAAGGGAAAATGGTAACTGGTGTAATGAAGCCGGGAAAAGGTTACCGTGATGGATTGGCACAAGGCAAAATCAACCTTGCAAGGGAATTGGCGAACATTGCCGACAAGCATCTGGTCATCGGATTGAAGCCTGAGAAGCAGAACAATTCCGTGTCGCAGAAACAGTTTGCGAAGTTTATGGAACTTTTGCATGGAGAAAAGGATGGTAAAAGTAATGAATAAAACAGACTATGAAGTACTTTTACAATACGTTGAAGAAACTGACAAGGAGTTTTATGAATCTCTTTCTACTCAAAAACAGATTATGTATCTTTGCTATCAATATGGAACTGAATCTTTTAAAAAGTACTTGTTTAAGTATAGATTTCAGCAAGTCTGCAATAAATTAAAGGAGTTTTTCAGAAAATGGTGAAATACAAAGGCGAATGCTACGGATGTGCAACGAAAGCTTATCCATGTCTCGGCAATAGGTGCCCGAACATAAATGTGAAACATTTGTATTGCGATGATTGTAAGGAAGAGGTAGAGGAACTTTACGAGTTTGACGGTGTACAGTTTTGTAAGGAATGCCTGTTAAAGCAATTTGAGAAGATTACATGAGCGAAAAAAATTACGATTGTAGCTGTTGGAATGAGTACCCAAACACAATGCACTCAATCAACGGACGTACTCACAAACCGTATCAAAGTGGTAGATGGAAATGTGTTGATTGCTACGAATATGTAGGAAAATCAGAATACGGTGCTACTCATTGCAAAAGGAAAGAGCCAGAACTTGAAAAGAGGTGATACATAAAATGCCAAAACGATATGACAATCCGCAGGAAATTTTGAAAATCATGCGGCAGACAGAACTTTTGAAGCAGTCTGCGGAGAGAAGTCCATTCACCGGAATACTGACACTGTTCTGCTATACCTTGTGGAAAGACTACAAGTACTCACAGACGAGACTTTCCGACTTTTGCGGTAAATTCACCGAGTACAATGAAAAGTACGAGAATGAGCATTATACGGAGTTACAGAGTAGGCTTAACGATTTTGCAGACTGGACGATTGAGTACAAGGAATTTACCGAAGCTGATTATCCACATTACAAGTCGGTTGTAGCGCAGAAATGCATCCAGGAACAGGTCAGATGTAACAATCTTATCAATGAGTTGTCCACAAGGTACATCCTATATGGAATGGTAATTCTTATGGAAGATGGATTTGGTAAGAAGAAGCTGACGAATTTCAAGGATAAGTTTTCTGACCACATGGACAAAGCTGGAGACAAGTGCAACGGAAAGGATTTCATGGATTTATGGAGAGAACTGGTGGAAAATACCGGGATCTATATTGAGAAGCCTATTTTTGAGTAAGGAGTTATAAATGGCAGAAAAACGAATGTTCAGCGCAAAAATAATTGAGAGTGATGCTTTTTTGGATATTCCTGCTACGGCTCAAATGCTTTATTTCCATATCTGTATGAACGCTGACGATGACGGATTCGTGAATAATCCACGGAAAATCATAAGGATGTGCGGTGCTTCTGATGATGATTTGAAAGCATTGATAGACAATAGATTCCTTTTATCTTTCGATAGTGGTGTTATGCTTGTAAAGCACTGGCGCATTCACAATTACATTCCACCGGATCGTTACAAGCCGTCATGCTACGTGGACGAAAAAAGCAAAATAGGTTTGAAACTAAACGGAGCATATACTACGGATCCTAAAAAGATGGTTTCCCCAGTAGAGGGAAATCCGAAGAAAAGTTGCTACGACAAAGAAATAAAACTTGATAAGAGGTGATACAAATGCAGATGACAGGTTATGAATTGTTGGCGAATTATGAAAAAGCAGAGGACAAGGATAAACAGATTCAGATTCTTTCGGATTTGAACCACATTCCGGTTGACATGGTGTGTTTTGTGATTGACAACAGAGAAAAATTTGAAAATTTGGAGACACCATTGTCCACAGAAGAATTTGCAAAGTGGTGTGAGACGGAACTTGACCGTGTGGATGCTCATATCCATGCACAGGAAATATATTACAGAGAAATTTGCAATGTATACAGAATCGCAAGTACATACGGAAAAAGAGTGCAAAATCGTGAGCAGAGGATTTCATAGCGAGAATGAATTATACAGTATGCAAAACAGTTCTATCGTGGGGCATTTTGACCACTGGAATCATATTCCATATGACTGCAGTTATCCTCAATTTGCAGTTAGACCGAGGATTGCGGTGGAAAGGAGTGAATCATGGAAAGATTGACATACGTCACAGAAAAAGGTGAAGTTTTATTCCATCCGGAAGATTTGCCGGATGATGAAGGTGTGACCATTACGCAACTTGCTAAAGATGGCAGATTCAAAGCGTTGGAGATAATAGCTGAAAGACTTGCAAATTATGAGCAAGTAGAGAAACATGGAAGCTATGGCAAGTGGATTCCGGTGAGCGAGAGGCTGCCGAATGAATATGAATTTATAAAATCATATCGAAGAAACAAGTATGCTGCGGAATTTATAGTGATGATCAAAGGGGCAAACAGACCGACCACATTATATTTTACACATAACGGGTGGTGGACGGACAATATGAAAGACAGATACGATGTTACCGCTTGGATGCCACTGCCGGAGCCGTACCTGGAAAGTGAGAAGAGAATGGCAAATAGGAACACACTGCATAGCAACAAATTGGATGCTTTTCGCAAATGGCTTATCAAAACCGGATGGACGATTGAAGAACCGAAAGGTATATGGGAAGTATTAAGAGCGAAAAAGGCAGGAAGACAGAATCCCTTGATTGTCTATCAAAAAATGAACAAAGAGCATTTAAGCGTGCTGGACAGAGATATTGATGTCATCAAGAGATTTTTGCAAGAAAAGTAGGTGGAAGATGGTGAAGTGTAATAACTGCAAGAATTTAGAAACAAAGGATAACGGGTTTGATGCGTACTCATGGTGCGAGAAAATCAACGACTGTCCACATGGGGACATAGAAAGAGACTGCGAGCACTACGTACCTATGATCAACGCAGACCGGATCAGGAGCATGACTGACGAGGAGTTGGCGATGGCACTATTATGTGTTTTGCGGAATTTAAGAAAGAAAGCGAGGAATAATAATGAAGACAGTAACAATCGAACTTATTGACGGATATTTTATCGAGGTGGACGAACTGAACCACACTCTTAAGCAGAGATACCAGGGAGAGACCAAGGATGGCGAGAAAAAGCCTGCGGAGAGAATTATCGGATATTATTCCAGTGTCAGAGCGTGCGTGGAACGCATTGTAAAGCTTATTCCACTTGATGAAAACGATGGCAAGGTAATTTCTATGCGCGAGTATGTTGACGAGGTTGAAAAAGCCTTTAAGAGAGTTTCCGAGTTGAAGTTGTAGGAGGAAGTAGACATGATTGATGAAGTCTTCAATGTGATGAAATGCTTTCCGAAGAGTTATCTTACTCAATTTGGAGAACTTATTTTATCAGACAAAGGGAATGTATATTTTACAGCAAAAGGCTGTAAGACACAGAAAGATATTATCTGCAAACTTTTAGAGTGGTGCTCCAGACCCATTGCAAAAGGAGGACCTTACCGCCAAGAGAAGAGAAATAGAGAATGGAGAGAAATACTTCTTTTTGGATACAACAAATATCTCGGAACACAATTTACACAAGAGGATATGTACTGGATATACGATAAACTTGGTAATGCGGTCGATCATGAATTAACAATCAAATTTATAGAAAGTGGATATGATTTGAAACTTTTATATCCACAGAAGGGAGAGTAGCCATGACGGTGAATGAAAAAGCAATAGAACAGCTTGAAAGAATCAGTAAGAACCTTGGACTTATCGGAGAAGTAGAAGATTGGACAGAGGTTGCCATCCAGGCACTGGAAGAAGTGCAGCAGTACCGCCAGATTGGCACGGTGGAGGAATGTCGTGAAGCTGTGGAGAAGCAGACGGCGAAGAAAGTTACTTCGTTCGACTATCACAATGGAACCGTTAATTATGGATGTCCTATATGCAAGCGGAAAATCATATCAAAGATAGATGGCGAGTGGTGCGGAGGAACATTCAACGAGTATTGTGATAGATGTGGTCAGAAATTAGATTGGAGTGATGGTGATGGCAATTAAACCGATTTTATTCAATACAGAAATGGTGAGGGCGATTCTGGACATGAGAAAGAGTTGCACAAGGCGGCTGGTAAGGTTTCTGCCGGGAAAAAATCCACAGTGGACTGGATATATTAGAAATGGGCTGATGCTCTACAACGGCAGGAATGAGCCGTGTATCAAAAGAGCACCGTATCAGCCTGGCGATATCCTTTATGTCCGAGAGACATGGCGTGTTGGAGCATGGGATATATTCAATCAAATGATAGCCTTTGACTATAAAGACGGCACTTGCGGAGAATTAACTTACATACATGACCGGGAGCTGTTTGATAGGTTAGTAAATCAATCCAGAAATGATGCCAGACAAGCAAAATGCGAATACAACGGTGCGGATTTTGTCTGGGAGAAAGGAAAATCGCCTTGCCGTTGGCACCCATCAATCCACATGCCGAAAGAAGCCGCACGTATCTGGCTTAAGGTTACGGATGTGAGAGTGGAGCGGTTGCAGGAGATTACAGAGGAACAAGCATGCATGGAAGGAACAGATCCTTGGGATGAAGCATGCTACGAAAATAATGGATGGCATCCAACGTTTTCGGACCCAGATAGTGGTGGAGACCCTAATATGATCGATGGATTTCATAAACTTTGGGATTCAACCATCAATAAATCCGACATTGACCGCTACGGTTGGGGCGCTAATCCGTGGGTGTGGGTTATCGAATTTGAAAGATGCAAGAAACCGGAGGAGGATAAACGATGCGATTGATTGATGCGGATGATTTTATAAAAAGGTTCCGCTACGGGGAGGCGGATTAGATGGCTAAGGCAATGGGTGTCAGCCCTATCACAGATACTATTTACTATGGCAATCTGAAAAATGATAAATGGGTAGGAAAAAAGGAAGACGTTACCAAAATGGCAATCAAGGCTGTTTTCGAGTGGTTTATGCACAAGCATGAACAGAACTGCCCTGATGGAGAGTATCAGATACGTTTTCCGGGAATACCATATGTGCTAACTATGAAGAAAGAAGAAAAAGGTGGAACAGATGCAGAACATTGATTACACCGCCCTGTACGAGCAGAATGAGGACTTTAAGCGTTACGTTGACAGATATTGCACTAAGCACAGAATCAGCGTTGCAGAAGCCTTACAGCACTATCTGGTGCAGATGGCGGGCAGGATGTACAAGGAGCAGGAAGAAACGATTGTAAGAAAGGAATAACGAATGCCCGGTAAACCGTGGAGACATGAACACAGAAATATTCCCGGATTGTGGAATCATGTGCTATTTAGCACAGAAATAAGAGAAAGGAGCCGTAATGGATTTTGGATATTACAACATGGATTGCATGGATGGGATGAAAGAGTTCCCGGATGGTTACTTTGACCTTGCGATTGTGGATCCACCGTATGGCTTACATGAGCATGGTGGAAAAAATAGGAATACATATGTTAAGCAGAAAAATGGAACAAAAACATATGTAAAGGACGGACAGTACGAAAACAGAGGGTGGGACAATGAGCCACCCTCTAGGGAATACTTCGAGGAATTGTTTCGGGTATCCAAAAATCAGATTATATGGGGTTGCAATTACTTTGATTTTACTTTGGCTGGTGGTCTTATTGTATGGGATAAATGCAATGATGGTTCTGACCAGTCGGATGCAGAGGTGGCATTCTGCAGTTTGACTAAAAGGATAGACATATTCCGGTATATGTGGCGTGGAATGTTCCAGGGAAAGTCAATTACTGAAGGAACTATTCAGCAAGGTAATAAGTCGTTGAATGAAAAACGTATACACCCTACACAAAAGCCAGTGGCACTATATGAATGGCTTCTGAACCGCTATGCAAAGCCCGGAGACATTATCTTGGACACACATGTAGGCAGTGCCAGCAGCTTGATAGCCTGCTACAGAACCAACCATCCATATGTTGGCTTTGAACTGGACAAACATTATTATGATTTGTCCAAAAAGAGATTAGATGCAGAAATGGCACAAATGCGATTATCTGATTTTATGCCGGAGGTGATGCCATGAAAAATAACATTATCATTGACTGCTTTGCCGGTGGTGGCGGCGCAAGCGTAGGAATAGAAATGGCACTTGGAAGATCTGTTGACATTGCCGTAAACCATGATCCGCAGGCTATACGGATGCACATGGTAAACCACCCTGACACATTGCACCTGACAGAGGATATTTTTAAGGTAGATCTGCAAAAGTATGTTGGAGATCGCCATGTGGCTCTCATGTGGGCATCGCCTGACTGCACGAGCCATAGCAAAGCAAAGGGCGGGCAACCACGCAAAAAAGGATTGCGGATACTTCCCTGGGCGGTGTACAAGCACGCAAAAGTGCTACTGCCAGATGTAATCATAATGGAGAATGTTGAAGAGATACAACAGTGGGGTCCGCTGGATGCAGACGGTCACCCGATACCGGAACGCAGGGGAGAGGACTACCGTAAGTTTATTACAGCAATGACCTCTCTTGGATATGATTTCGATAGTCGGGAACTTGTGGCTGCGGATTATGGGGCACCTACGACACGGAAAAGATGGTATGCAATCTTCCGGCGAGATGGAAATAAAATCGTCTGGCCAGCACCTACATACAGTAAAGATGGGATACTACTACCGAAATGGAAAGAATGCGGTGACTATATTGACTGGTCTGATCTTGGAACATCCATATTTGAGCGTAAGAAGCCACTGGCGGCGG
>ULTO01053574.1_pt1 | contig 10907 bp, 25 predicted proteins | sample 1957601 | NCBI WGS metagenome assembly ULTO01 (sample SAMEA4835734, study PRJEB28245) | human gut metagenome | biome: gut microbiome; material: fecal sample | place: Denmark | collected 2008 | reverse complement strand
TCTTCCGATGAGCTTCTTAATGCTGCCATTTGGGATTGTAACAAAGTCATTTAATCTATCTGCATAACTACATCGTGTCGGAACCCACACACAATTAACAAACCTTCTAGGTTTTTGCTCATAGACACGTTCGCAACCAAACATATCAACCGCTACCCATGCCATAACTATTCCTCCACTTTTACGCCAAACGGAGTCCCGTCTACAAAGGTATTGTCTGTATAGCTATTTTTTGAAGCCAGTAGAATGGAGCTATCATACTTATCTCCCAGACCTGCATATTCGTCATTGACATAAACGACACTAAAATAACCTTCTTTACACTTTATCCACCCAAACGGTTGATGCTTTTGCATTTCTTGCCAGCACTCTTTTGCATCCTTGAATGGACGGTACTTTGGTTCTGGCTTGATGCGATAAATGTTTGAATCACAGTCAAAATGTGGCAGCATAGCAGTTTTCCACATTTTCATAGTCTTATCAAAAATTTCAATTTCTTTTCCTTCTGCGTATGCCTGAATAATAGGCAGCAGCTCTGCTGCTTCTTTACGATTCATAATCAATCCTCCAATTCTTTAAGTGCCAAGACTATCTCGTTTTGAATATGAATTGTAGTGCCTTCACTTAATTTTATTCTTTTTGAGCCAATCATCTTGGAAATATTATTAATGTGAACTATTGCTTTATCTTTGCTCATTGCTTACCCTTCTTGATGATTACCGTATTCCCTCCGAATCTCGTATGATGATGAATTTCACCTTCATCATCAAAAGCTTCTATTCTAACCCTCGTGATACCGGTTTCAATAACATTTCCTATTAGGATACGTTCATTATTGCAATTGGAAAATAAAACCTTATCACCAATTCCAATTTCTTTTCCAAAAAAATCTTCCATATTCTATTCTTTTTACCCTCTCCCTTTTACAGGAGAGGGTGGTTAGTTACTCTGTTACTTTCTTTATGCTTTCTGAAAATGTTTTGAGCCATTTGGTATCCTTTTCGGCAGCAACTACAGATTTATTATACTGCTCCAAATTATACTTCATAGACTCTATTAAATCAGTGCGATTAGTTTGTTTTTGAATCCACTCATCTTTAGGGATGATATTCTCCACATAAACATGGCTGCAATCAAAATCTAAACTATCAATTAATTGACTTTCCATAAAGTCCTTAACACCCTCGTATTCTTTGGATGGTGGAGTCCATCTTCTAACTTTGGATAGCATTGCATTGTATCTGTTTTTGAGAGCTACATTCTCTTTCAATCTATCCTCATTTCCCTTGATTACATCATTAACATAAGAAAGATACTCAGCTTCAAGTTCTTCCTTTGTCTTAGGGGATGCAAGATGCTTTTCGTACTCAGCTTTTGCCTCTTCGTATTTCTTTTTATAGTAATCACTAGGATATATCTTGTCTGGAATTTCGTATCTACTAAGGTTAGGATATTTTCCTTCAAATCTTAGGTAGATACCGAAGTTACGCAAGCAACTATTTGCAAATTGCTCAAATGTTATATCTTCACCATCATATATTGGTGCTGTAAATCCTGTTGGCATATCACTATCTTATTTATATCCTTGCGGATAGTTAATCAATCTTCTACAATAAATCCATTCTCGGTGCAAGTATCAATAGCACGAATAGCTATCCAAATAGCCTTGTCTGCTTCTTTGTCTCTAAGACTACTTCTCAACTTACACAACTTTCTTTTTGCTTCTGTTGCTTCCATTATTTATGTCTTTTGCGGATGGTTATCTTCTTAATACTATCAATTTCCCAACTCCATAGAACAAACTCTCTATTGGAACGAGTACCATCTTTCTTAGCAGGATTGACTTTAACTTCAATCTCACCATTGTAACTACTACGCCATTGTTCTGGAGTAATGCTTGAAATCCAACAGACATCACATCTAGTACAACTTACTTTATCGCCAACCTTGTATGGAAGACTATCTATATACTCCTTCACATCAGAACAAATCTGCTTGTTGGCATTATCAATGATGCTTTGTTGCTTTGCAACCTTTACTTTTAATTCTTCTTTTGTCATATCTTTAAAATTTATGCCCGAAGGCGGTTAGTTACTTTAAATAATTATTTTTAATTTATCTGGTAATTCAAATTGAATTTGAAATGTTCTACGTATAGGATAGCCTTGATTTACATACGTCTTACCAAGATAAGCAGTAGTTGCAATACTTGCATATCCTAAATTACCATTGCTCTCATAACAAGTTACATCACAATTATCATATACTGTGTCTATATCTGCTATGATTTTTCTGAGTTCTCCTAATTTCATATCTCTATACTTTTAAGTTAACAACTTCTTCTTATAATTATTATATATATCACATGGAAGAGTACAATAACAATATCTCGAATCTGATTCTTGACACTCTTTATATTTATTAAAAGGACACTTAGCCATACCTACACCTCCATTTCGTGATTAATACCAATACCAAAGAGAAGGTGCTGAAGTTCATGAACATACTTAATGTATGCAATTTGTTTACATACATTGTTGTCAGTAAACGGATATACATCAAACTCATCACCGATACCTTTTTCTATGTAGATAGGGAAATATCCATATTTTTCAATATCGGGTTTTGTATATACTAGATGACTATTCTTTACTCCTCTGCTCATCACTTCTTCCTTCCATCCATTCTTCTCTAGAATCTCGGTGGTAAGGGGAACTCCTGATAATTCTAATTGGTTTACTTGATATCTTATATAAGATAACTCATAATTATTTAATTCGAGTGTATCCATAATTGTATGTATTCTGTTGTCATACATAACAATATCGCCTTTAATATATTCCTGTGTCATATCATTATATTTTTAAGTTACTATCTATATGCAAGGCATATAATAAATTTTGGAGTTCGTGAATATACTTTATTGTAAAAAGCATGGTATTTTCATTTATGTAAGTGTATATACCATCTTCTGTAAATTCAAGTACTACATAATTTGCATTTTTTATCTTTAAAGCATACTTACCATTTATAGATTTCCATCCATTCTTTTTTTAAGATAGTACGTGTAAGTTTGATGGGTTTTAAATCTTCACCTTGAAATACGCTTTCACTACCAGTGTCAGCTATTTCATAGTAATCAATCTGTTTAGTATTTGGGTCTACTATAACTCCGTCTATCCAACTTTACGACCAAGCCATATTGCCAAATCTCCTGGAATGTATTCTAACTTATTCATACGCTTTACTTCATTAAACTAAGTTCTTTCTAGCCCAAGCTTCTGCCTTTGGCTTAGTCTTGAACTGTTTGTTTTTTACTTCATGCCAAACTCCATAAGGAGCGGTCTTATACTCAATGAGAAACAAACCCTTCTCAATCTTGACGATTCTATATTCAAAATACATACGCTTTACTTTTTAAGTTTCTTATATCTTTTATACCAATCTGGTGAGAAATAACCACATAGATATGCTGCTATAACGCTACAAATTAAAAAATAAACCGTTAAAAATATCCAGAAAGCAATTCCTAGAATTTCATTTTTTACTTCGCCCATACGCTTTACTTTTTACGATGATTAAACTTTTTGATAGCATCCTTCTTAGAAGCTGCCATAATCTTAACTCCCTTGATGGTGAACTCATGCTGTGCCTTTGGCTGACACTTCTGTCTATCAGATGGAACGCTGCCATAGCCATTATTTGGTCTATGATATTCCATACCAAAAGGATTACCATAATAGCTGACAGCAGATAAATATGCCATCTGCATTCTAGTCAAATTTATGAATGTTTCGCTCATACGCTTTACTCCTTAACTTCTTTAAAGATTACGTTTTTGCTGTCTGAACGGTTTTCAGATTCGCAATCAAAACCATCAGCCCAGCCATTTACAGTCTGGTTATGGCATGCGTCATCAAGACCAAAGAAGCAGCCATCGCAACCATACTACTCAACAACTTCAAGAGTAACAGTTACTCTTTCTCCAATTTTAAGCTCTTTCATTTTCTACCTCGCTTTCTATTTAAAAGTTTCTGACCATACTCCTTTGGAGAAGTTGTATTAACAATATCAACCTTTGACAAGGAATCTCTTGGTAACATTTGGTAAAGATAGTAACCATCAATATCACGATATATCATTGCTCACCTCCTTCCTTTGGAAATAATTCATCCACGTAGAGCCACTGAGTAATATCTAATGTCCAGTAATTTACCTGACCGCTAATATTATATGCTTCCCAATACACAATACTGTAGCCTCCATGTTTATATACAACTAATACAGGTCTTTCTTCTTCTGGTATATCTTTTGCAGGATGCAACAAGTCCTTCAGAAACTCATTGATAGCCCAATTTGCACCTTCTTTAAAGCCTTCTTCAATTAATAAGGCTTCTTGCTTATCACAATCCGTCACTTCGCTGTATCTTCTTGCAGCAGCTTCTATTTTTTTGTCATCTATCATAATCTACCCTTTCTTTTTCTAAGTTCTAACATTCTTCTAGTTCTGCGATTTTCCTTGCCACTAGGAGGATTGCCACCAAGCTTTACTTCGGGGATTTCATAATTCATATAGATGGAAGCTTCTTTATTGAGTGCCTTAACTACTTCTTTAGTCAAGGCTTCTTTTAGTGATACACCAGTTTGTGTTACAATTATCTTTGCATCGTCTCTAATCATTGCTCACCTCCTTTCGTAATAAAGATTAAACCACACCTTGTTGCTATGCTTATCCTTATAAACATTGCCTTCAAGGTCGAAATAAACTCGTTTCTTTTGATTGGACTTCTTCATCATTGGCTGATTATCCTTGTATGTCGTTACATCATACTCAATCAATGAAGAACCACGTTCATTCTTTGTTGGAGGATAACCTGATTCAGGTATGAAACGTACCTCAAATTCTTTATTCCCAATTTCAAAATTTGCTGTAGCCATATTACTTCACTCTTTTAAATTGAACAGCCTTTCCGTCTTTTCTAGTGCTTGCGCTACAGTCAAAATCTCCGCAAACATTCTCATAGATATTTTTACATATCTCATCGAAAAAACAGCCATTACATTGTTCTTTCTCTGTCTCAACCACCTTCAAGACGATTTCTGCCCCTATAGCTAAATCTTCCATTGTTACACCTCCTAATCGTTATTGCGTTTTAATTTAAGTTGTCTCATTTTTGCCTTTACTGCGCCAACTGATCGCCCAAGAGCCTTTGCGAGCTCTTCATCAGACATTTTATCGAAGTTACGTGACAGGAAGTTTACCTGGATGCCATTCCAAGGTAGGAATGCGTTATTCTGGTGTTCTTCACCATGGTAGTCAACGCCATTAAGCTTCAGGCCTTCGTCGGCAGCGTTGTCTATCCTTTCAGGATTGCATACCTTCATTGCAACCACCTGCAAAGCCCTGTAAATCTGACCGCCTTCCTTGAAGTATTCAGCATCCTTTTCCGGTATGAGGATCCTGGCAACCTCTCTCATCGATGCATACATACCATACATAGACTGTATGAATTCTCCGCAAGGTCTTATGCTGCCGGAACTGATGCCACGTTCACTCATAACGTCATCAAACTTCGTACACATATCGTGCAGCATGATTGACAGGTTATAAGCTACGCATGCATACGCCTGAAGCTTGTGTTCCTTGATGTTGTTTTTCAGAAGAATGTTGTCTGTCGTATAGAAGAGTCTCTGTATGTCAATCTTCAGGTCTTCCTCCATGCTATCTGTAATATCAAGCCAGAGTTCATACTGTGAAATCTCGGTAGTATACTTCTTGAATATCCCTATAAGTGTCTCTGAGCGTGAGAATGCCTCTTTTATGCGATACTTAAGTTCGTGCTTAAACAAATCTTTTCTTTCGCTGAGATTGTCGTGCAAATCTTTGATTGCCGTCTGCGTGATTGTAGCGAGAGAACCGATAATGAGGTAATAGAGCGAAGTGATATGGTCTACGGTTTCCCTGTCAGGCTCCTTGTAGTTGATGAAGAATGCTCCTTTTGGTGTGAAATTATATGCCGACATTCCTACACCTCCTTCTTTACTGCCAATGCGCAACTGATACAGAAGAGCATCAGGAGCGAAATGAAAATATGTTCAACCATGAAGCAGGCAAACCCGTAACCTGCGATGAGAGCTACAATAACGAGCAGGATCATCACTATTGTATGTTTGTATTTCTTCATATTACTTTGATTTAATGTTCCCGTATGCAGCCACATAGCTATCAAGCTGCTGTGTTGCGTGAACTAGTTTTTGATTGTAGTTATCTCGTTCAGCCCTAGCCTTAGAGATAAAGATAAAGCTAACGATAAATGATATTACTACCGTTACAACGATGAACAACCAAGGCAGCTTGTGTGCCGCCTTATTGATTGCTCTTCCTAGGTTTCTTACGACAACCCAAGAGTAAACTCCTATGAACACAATCGCCTGCTTGGTGGTTGCGTTAGTAACTTCTGCGATTTTACCTTTGCTTTCTACCATAATCAACTAATTTAAAAGTATTGGTAATCTTCTGAAAATCTCATTGTCTGGAGTCTTAAACTCCTTATCCCACGTACGATACAGAACGTTAAGGTTCAGTTTCTTCGCGATTGGCTTAAATCTTTCCTCGAAAAATGGAACCTGTTCCTTAAACACATATAAGCGGTTACTAGGCAAGCGAGAAATATTGTTAAAGTATTCACGAGAGGTGCTGCGGTTGGCTATTTTTTCTAAAGCCAGCCAATCTTTCATGCTTTTTGGAGAAATGCTAAGACCATCAATATAAGAAAAGAGATGTGGCAAACAGAACATAAGAATTTGTCCGCTTGTATAAACGAATATGTTTTCGATGTTCGGGAAATTTTTCTTGACACTGCTGGCGAAATCATCAATGCCGATACTTGCCATGAATGGTTCTCCGCCCGTAATACACAAAGTGTGTATTGTTTTCAATTCCTTAACCGTAGCGACTGGAATTTTCTCAATATCGTACAGTTTATTGCAGCATAATTCACATTTGTAATTGCATTTGCTAAGAATCATCAAATGCATGATTTCTGGTTTCACTTTTCTTTCTGCCATAATTCTAAAATTTACTTGGTTCGGTTGCACCAGTTATCGGTAGATTGCCAATAACCGGCCATCCATATTTCTTTCTTTGTCGCATCAGGATGTTCATTGAGCCATTCCTCTGCCATTTTACTTACATCTGCCATTTTTGTCTCGTTTTGATTCTTTTTCAAGTTTTCTCTTTAGTTTTTCAAGAGGGGATTCTTTCGGATCAACACCATTTAAGCGGCAATGTTCTTCGTAGGATATTGCATTCTTTTTTGATTCCTCATATTCTTTTTTCTGTTTCTCAGCTAACTTCTGAGAATCAATTTCAGCTCTCTTTTCATAAAGCTTACACATGTATTTTTCGAGAGCAATAAAAAGTTTTTGAGGATTTACCGTCTTTCCTACATAGATTTCTCCATACTCGCCCATCGAGAACTCGTAGAAGAACCTTGTGAGCTCACTAGGTGTGAGATGGTAGTATTCTTGTCTGATACGCTGTGCCATAGCCTTGAACTGGTAAGGAGTAGTTGCGTCGATAGCTCCAATAACCATAAACAAGTCGATGAGCATTATCTTAATCCAGAACTCGCTTGCGCCATCTTTGAAGTACTTATCAATACTAACAAACGACATACCGCCTCTAGCTACAGAATCATATACAGATGTAATTGCATCTGTTCGATTTTGCAGGGTAGGATATTTGTCCAGGAATAGCGCATATTGTCCGCCGTATTTTTCCACCGCTTGCTTACATTCAGTCGGCAAGGATTGAACTAATTTTATTGAAAGTTCGTTGCTGTTGTTCATAACTATTTACACCATTGTTTTTAGGAGCGTACAACCCGGAATAGTTGTTTCCCATAGAATGCTCAACGATAACCTTTGCGTATTCTGGATTTCCGTTCGACATCTTTAAAAGCTTCTTTTTAAGAGCCGCAAGACCACGAGGTTGATACTTCTGACGTTTCTCTTTCTTGTATGCAAGCCACATATCGAGAGCTTCCTGGCAAGGGTAAATCTCCTCCTGCTGCCCTTCTTCCTCAAAGTCTGATAAATCTTTGCCTAACGAGAACGCTGCACCCATGCAAAAGATTTTCTGCTTTTCCAAGTCATTCGGGAATAGCTCGCCTGACTTCTGACGTATATTAATTGGTAACATCATAAGCTATTGTATGTAATTTTGTTGTCTTTCTATATCATGTTGAATATGAAGTAGTGCGATATATTCATCAGAATCAGGAAAATCAAATCCAGCTTCCTCTTTTGCCCACGATTTGAAATCAGAAATTGATTTGCTCATTTCGTCTTTCGTAAGGTCAGCAGAAGAACGGAGATACTTATAGCATTCTCCTGTGAATTTATCAATCCCTTCTCTGAGGAATATATCTTTGTTCACTACCAGCTTATAGAAATGCGTCTTAACTTCGTCTAGAGTGTAGCCGTATTGGAGACCGAATGCAGATAGGAGCAAATGAAGATAGGCATTCTGCTTCAAAGAACGTCCACGTTTTTCTTTCAGCTCTACCATCGCGCCTTTGTTCTCCAACTCGGCTACTTTTTTCCTAAACGTTTCAAGTTCAAACACATTTTTCAGGTTGAACCACATAAGCGTTGAATGCTCATTTGATTAATTCTACACTAGAAGGGAAGGTCATCAGAGTTCCCTCGTTGCTGTGCTTGCTGCTGTGCAGACTGCTGTTCAGGTGGAAACAGATTTTGCTGATTCGTCGGGTTTGCCACGCCAGCAGCATTAGCAGAACTTGCCATAGCTTGTTGTGCTGCTTGTTGTGACACCTTAGTAACATTCCAGGCACGAATCTGATTAAAATATCTGCCCTGATATTCATGTGCATCAATATCAAAGCTAACGTTAATAACCTCACCACTCCAAATGTTGAACTGAGCCAGACGGTCTGCTCCGAAAACATCAAAGGCCATCTTCTTAGGATATTGCTCTTGTGTTTCTATTACATAAGTCTGAGACTTCCACTCACCTCTTGCAGAGACGCCGCTTCTTTCAGGTAAAACGGCAATAACTTTTCCTTGAATTTCCATTATTTTTTATTTAAAGAATTTTGTAAAACCAAATCTGCCAACTCATCAAAGTAGGCTGCATCCTTGATAGCGGAGTCCTGTTCGCCTGTAACCTTTGATGCTATTGAGCCTTTCAGCATAATCAAGCTATAAAGATAGCCGTCGATGGTATTTGCACCCATGAGAATCCACGATGTAACCGCATTCTTCTGACCGTTACGATAGGCACGGCATTCACACTGCGACAAGTCTGCCATCGTCCATGGGAGCTCGACGAACACAACATTGGAAGAAGCCGTAAGCGTAAGGCCTACGCCTGCTGCTTTGATGGAGCAGATGATGATTCTCTTTTTCCTAGCCTGAAAAGAATCGATAGCCCACTGCTTCTGCTGCTGGCTATCGGAACCGGTTACGGTGCAAACCTCATCCGGGAACTCTTTCTTGATTGCACTAACGACATCACGATGCTCGGCAAATACGATTATCTGTTCTTCGGTATCATGGAGAAACTCTATAGTCGCCTTCATCTTCCCTCGCCCAGATATCGAGCGAAGGTTCATAAACCTGACAAGAGCCTTCATTCTAAGCTTTTTCCTAGCCTCTTCCTCGGAGCAGCTCTTGTATTCGAGAAGGAACGTGAGCAGGTCTTTCTGACAGGTATCGTACTCTTCCTGCGTTTCAGGGTCGAGGGCGACACTGATGGTCGTTCTGGTCAGATCCGGCAAATCCTTAAGAACATCTTTCTTTTCTCTGCGGAAGTAGCAAGTTTCGTGTATCTTCCGGTTAAGCTCTTCAAGATTCTCGTTCTCACCGTACCTGTTACAAAACTCGCCAAACCCTCCGAACTCGTCGTTCAGACGACCGAGGATAGCAAGCTGGCAGGCCAGGTCTGTTGCGTGATTTACAACGGGCGTACCTGTAAGCTCATAGATATACTCCTTACCCTGGCACAATCCCATGATGATTTTAGACTGCCTTGTGGACGGATCCTTGACTCTTGCAGACTCGTCGATAATCACGGACTTGATAATCTTCAGTTCATCACGGAACAGGAAGTTGTTCAGTCGTAACGGCTTTGGCCCGAGGCTTACGACAAAGTATTTTGCAAGCGATTCATAATTGCATATCACTACATCATACAGGTTCATCTTAGTAAGATGATATCCGTATGTCGCATTGACGGAATCGGTAAGAATGAGAGGCCGGAGGTTCGTAAACTTCTTTATCTCTCGTTCCCAATTAACCTTAAGTGCAGCAGGGCAAACAACAAGGCAAGGAGTTGCCTTTGCACGTTCAATGGCGACGATAGACTGAACCGTCTTACCGGTTCCCATGTCATCGCCATTGATACAGCGCTTCATGGCAAGCTCCATGCGCACACCTTCTTCTTGATAATCGTATAATTTCGGTTTATCTGACATAATAATAAATTATAATAAACACCACATGCGGAAAGCCCATTCAAGAGCCTTCTCCCTACCACGCAAATACAACTCGTCACCACGTTCAATCTTCTTATAGAATACTTTCTTCTTGGTCTTGGAGACCGCAAAGATAAAGTCCTGGTTTCCGTATCTTGGGTCTATACTGTGCGTAAGGTCCATGTACCATGCACGGCTTCTATCCCAATCGACGAAATCGATCTGAGCCTCAAATTGCTCCTGTGACGTAGCTGCGGTGGTCTTCAAATCACCGCCGAACTCGCCGAGCCACCAGTCGAACTTGCAGCGTACCGGAAGCTCGAACTCGAAGCCCTGGTATTCCATCTTCATGTGCGGATTGATGAATGTCTTCTGACCGACCGCATTCTTCAGGACGAAATCAAGGAA
>ULTO01018763.1_pt1 | contig 10929 bp, 8 predicted proteins | sample 1957601 | NCBI WGS metagenome assembly ULTO01 (sample SAMEA4835734, study PRJEB28245) | human gut metagenome | biome: gut microbiome; material: fecal sample | place: Denmark | collected 2008 | reverse complement strand
CCGGTAAGCTATTATGATTCTTTATACAGCGGATCCAATATCCGCAAAAAGTACGAATCAGAGGTTTCCTTTGTGGGTTCTTTATATACAGAAGAAAGACAGGATCAGATGAAGCGTTTAAAGGGCATTACCCAGGAGACGGCAGGATTTCTTGAGATGCTCATAGGCCTTCAGCTGCAGTCCTATGCAATGCCAATATTCGAAAAATTTTTAAATCCTGCGATTCTTGCCGATCTGCAGAGGGTATGCCCCATTCCTTTGGAAGATGACGAAATGCAGACGGAGGGCTGGATGTACGGAAACTATTTTCTGGCAAGGAAGACTACCGCCATAGAGCGTACGACGATTCTTGAAGCGGTCAGCAATGAACATCAGTTGAAATTGTATACACCGGATCCTACGCCGCAGTACCCCAATATAGATAACAGGGGACCCGTTGACTATTGTAATGAAATGCCTTATGTTTTTAAAAATTCCAAAATCAACCTGAATATCTCCTTAAAGAGCATTTATTCAGGGATTCCGCTTCGCGCATTTGACATTATGGGATGCAAAGGATTTTTGATTTCGGATTTTCAGGCAGATTTCGGCGGTCTGTTTATTCCCGATGAGGATTATGTTTTTTATACGACCCCCGGGGACCTGTATGGGAAAATAGGATATTATCTGGAGCATGAGGAGAAGAGAGAGCGGATTGCCCGGAACGGATACGAGAAGGTAAAGGCAGAACATACCTATGACCACAGGGTGGCGCAGATTTTGCAAATGCTGTAACTTATGACAATGCCTTCAGACGATCCAGGGCAGGCTTGAAGCTGCCGCATTTTTTATAGTACTTAATTGCGGTATCCTTATGTCCGCTGCATTCATAGATAACGCCCAGATTGTGCCATGCCCGGAAAGAATTGGCGCCGACTACTTCAGCAGTATCAAAAGTGGTGGCTTTATTGAACTGCGCCACCGCATCTTCAAAAAAGCCGTTATTTAAATAGACCATACCCATTAAGAATACAAAGTCCGCTCTGTTTCCGAAGGTATTATAAACGCCTTCCAGATCCAGGGCTTTTTTGTATTGCTTTAAATTTAAAAGGGTATACCCGTAGGAAACCACCATGGTATTGACATAGTCAAGTCTGGGGTCCACATCTTCTGAAAGTCCCAGGTCATAATAATAGAGTGCCGTTTCAAAGTCTTCGACCATGTAATAGCTCTGTCCCAATTGGAATAAAAGATAGGGGTCATGAGGCTTTTTTTGAAGCTCTTCTTTTAACAGCCTGATATTGCGTTCTGATTTTGCCGCAAGCTCTTCGGGATTTCCGGAATAGGTAAAATGATCTGCTTTTATATCCAGCATGAAACAAGGGTGTCCCAGTTCACGGTTAAAAGGCTCAAGCTGTTCATGAACAGGGCGCTCAAAATGAAAATGCTTTCGGTTATACAACCTGTATACCTTAGCATTTGAATCGTACCGGTTCGCTCCAAAGCCACAGGCGCATAGCAGGGAAAAACCGCCTATGGCTTCAGGATAATTCGCAATCCGGTCTTGTAAGTTTTGCTCGTCCCATGCCGTAATAAATTCATCGCTGTCTATACAGAGGATCCAGTCGTTTACGGCACGTTCCGCTGCAAAGTTTCTTGCCGCTGAAAAATCATTGATCCATGGGAACTCATAGATGCTGTCCGTATATGCTTTGCACATTTCCATGGTATCATCCGTAGAACCGGTATCTACCACTACGATTTCGTGTCCGCCATTCTGCGCATAGGGGGATAATCGCTCTAAGCATTGTTTTAAAAGACGGCTCTCATCTTTGGTAATGATACAGATGGAAATAGAATGATTTTCTGCCATAAGCTGTCGGTTCCTTTCAGTTTATTCCCGTAAGAATCAGATATCTTATCTTTTATTAGCAGGATATTGATTTGCTATGTCAGGTATCTCGTTTTTGCAGATTTACTTATATCATAATGATTATAGCAGTTTTTAAAAAGAGTGTCGATAGCGGAAAAGTTGACGGAAAAAGGAAATCTCTATGGGAAAAATATTTGAACTTGGAATTTTCTAAGCAATAGTCAAAATATGTACGATAAATATTATAGCGGCAAGAAATAAGAGCAAAGTATAACAAAGGGGAGAATCATAAAATGAACGAAAATATTGTGGCAGAAAAGGCTTGTGAACAGGACGAATTGATCAGCGTTATCATTCCTACCTACAATCGTGCGGGATTGCTGGAACGTTCTGTTCAAAGCGTGTTGTCCCAGACTTATACAAATCTTGAGCTTTTGATCATTGATGATTGTTCCAATGACAATACCGGGGAGATTGTGAAAAGCCTTTCGGATAAAAGGATACGTTATTATCGAAATGATCATAATATGGGTCCTGCCGGGGCGAAAAACGTAGGAGTATCTCTGGCAAAAGGAGAACTTGTCGCATTTCAGGATGATGATGACGAATGGCTGCCCGATAAGCTTATGCGCCTGATGGAAGTCTGGAAAAAGGAGAAAAATGAAGAAACGGGAATGATTTACCACGAAATGCAGGAGCAGGGGGCTTCCGCATTTATTCCATCAAGGGATATTCCCTTGGAGTGGAAATCCAAAGAAATCTTTCGCCATATGCTTTTGTATCCCATGATCGGAGCAACAGCGTCTTTGATCAGGAAGTCCTGTTTGGAAGAACTGGGAGGCTTTAATGAAGCGCTGGGGAGCATTGAGGATTATGAATTTTATTTGAGAATGGCGGAGAAATACGAAATTTTGTTTGTGGGAGAACCGTTGATGACCATTTATGATACGCCCGGAAGCGTCAATAAACGGTTCAGAAGTAAAATAGATACGGAGCTGTATCTTCTGGATACCATGTATGAACCACTTTGCCGGTATGAAATTTTACAAAAAAAGGTAAATCTTATCAGGCAGCAGGCGGAGAACTATGACTGTGAAGATTATTTTTATGAGCAGGCTTTATTGCTGTGCGAACGGCTTCAAAAGGCGGATGACATAGGGCCGGGGGAACATGAAGGATACAGCGGAGAAGAAAGAGACGCTTTTCATAATTTTGAAAAAGGAGGGCGTATCAGGGAATGCATCAGGAATGCCGCAGGGGAAGTCAGCCGGACCGGAGGCGGCGACCGGGCAGAATATTATCAAAATGCGGCGGGACAGATTCAAAGGGTACTAAACGGTCTTTCCAAATTGCAGGATAACCTGAAGAAAAACCCGGCGATGCTTTCAAAGAATAGAACTGCTGTTACAGAAGCTTTATCGGATATCATAAAGAATCTGGGAGATTATTCAGACCTGGCCTTTCATCCTGTTCCAAAGAAGCAGAGAATGGACGAGCTTTCGGAAAAGCTTTCGGAAGGGCAGAATTCAAACGGAACCATAAAAAATGTTCTGGATGATACCATAAAAGAGGCACGGGAACTGTTTTCGCAGATCGGAAAAGCAAAATGCTTTTGTACGGTATGCGGAAAAGAAGTGCGTTTTCTGCCCGCTTCTCCTTATAAGCAGGTCTTGCGCGAGCATTATGGCTATAAAGGGGGAGAGGTAGATTTCCTTTTTGAAGGAGAAGAAGACCGATGCCCTGTCTGCGGCGCACCGGAAAATATCAGGTTCCTACTGGGCTTTTTGGAAGATATTCGGCCTGAGGGCAGTGAGCAATTAAAAATATGCTGTATGGAAGCTGCAGGTAAAAATGATTTAAAAATGCAGGAATGGGTCAGAAAGTATGCTTCCATTAAGGAATATCTGGAATATATTCCGCCAAAGAATATAGAAGAAAAGTATGGAAATGAAAATGGAACGGACGTTGAACAAAGGGAAGAAAAAGCGGATGTGCTGATATGTGCGGACATACTTGAGCGTGCGGAAAACGATTCCGAAATATCGGAAAGAATCAAGGGGCTGTTGAAAGAAAGCGGCGTATGCATTGTCATGATACCGGCACTTTTGAAGGATGACCGTGCAGACCTTTTGGAAAAAACGTTTGCAGATTTCCGGGAAGAGGGAAATACGGATATATCCGGAGATGAAAAAATAGAAATAGAAAGAATAAAGAAATTTGGCTTAGAAGGGGTCAGACGGGTTTATACAGAACGCGATATAAAGGAGAAATTTGAAGAAGCCGGCTTTAGCGTTGAAATTTTGGATGAAAACTGGTTTGGCAGGGATTATTACGAACAGTGCGGATTTGGAAAGAAAGCGAAAATGTTTATGCTGACAAAGGAAGTATAGAGGGGAATATGAAATGTTAATCAGCCAACGGATTTTTGAATTGCTGGAGGAGAAGAAAATATCCCAGAAGGACTTTTCTTTAAGGACAGGGATTGCCCAGAGCACTATCAGCGACTGGAAAAGAAAAAAAACGAATCCCGCCGCAGATAAAATCATGCTCATATGCGAGGTTTTAAAGGTAACGCCCTATGAGCTGCTTTCCGATACACGGAACGGATGCAGCGGAACGGATTATGTGTTGATCGGAAAGGGCACGGACGAGCATATGCTGATAGAACAATACCGTTCTCTAAAGCAGATGGATAAAGGAAGAATTTTAGGATATATGCAGCTGCTGCGGGAAATCAATGAGCAGGAGAAGAAGCCGTAATATGCGGTATGAAATATGTTAAGGTAAAATTCCGGTTTCGGCGAAAAATCAAAGAAAATATTCAGATATACTATTGACAAAGGTAAAATAATAAGTCATAATACGTATATACGTATTGAAAATGTTTATACGTACAAGATATTATAAAATTTACCTAAAAAAACTATTTTCTCCCATAATTCCTATATACTTCTGCCTTCAAATCCTATATAATAAATTTGCCCTAATCTGTTTAAGGGGCGTTGCACAAGGATATTGGAGGAAAATAGTATGACAGCATTGGCAAAATCAAAAATTTTAAAAAAGGAAATATTAAATCAGTACAAAAGCATCAGACAGTTTGCTTTAGAGATGGGAATTCCTTACAGCACTTTAGTTACTGCACTTGACCGGGGCATAGAAGGTATGGCGTACGGAACTGTCATCAGAATATGCGATAAATTAAATTTAAATCCTGTGACGTTTAAGGCATTGGAGGATACAACTGTTTCCGAACAGCTTCTGGAAAATCAGGTTATGTCCTATTATGTAAAATTAAATCAGGAAGGTAAAGACAAGATTTTAGGTTTGATGGATGACTTTATTTCCATTAAAAAGTATAGGTTAAAGTAATGCATTATGATTATCTGGTAGTTGGTGCGGGTATTTTTGGTGCAGTTTTTGCTCATGAAATGAAGAAACAGGGCAAAAGTTCTCTTGTGATCGACAAAAGAAGCCATATTGCCGGCAACATATATACGGAAGCTGTAAACGATATTCAGGTACACAAATACGGCGCCCATATTTTTCATACATCCGATAAAGAGGTATGGGATTATGTGCAGCAGTTTGCACATTTTAATCATTATGTTAATTCTCCTTTGGCAGTTTTTGAGGATGAATTGTACAATCTCCCCTTCAATATGAATACCTTTTCCAAAATGTGGGGGATATGTACGCCGGAAGAAGCAAAAAGGATCATTGATTCCCAGATTGCCGAGGCAGGGATCACGGAGCCGCGGAATCTGGAGGAACAGGCTGTTTCCCTGGTGGGTTATGATGTGTACAGGAAACTTATAGAAGGATATACAAGAAAGCAATGGGGGCGGGAATGCCGAGAACTGCCATCGTTTATTATTAAACGGCTTCCCCTTCGCTTCGTGTACGATAATAATTATTTTAACGACCCTTACCAGGGAATTCCTGAAGGCGGTTATACACAGATCGTGGGAAAAATGTTAGAAGGGACTACGGTATTATTAAATACGGAATATAAGGCTTTTATCAATGATTCCGCAAAATCCGGTAAAGATACCTTTGGAAAGGTCCTTTATACAGGGATGATTGACGCCTACTATGATTATTGCTATGGAGCGCTGGAATACAGGTCCCTTCGTTTTGAAGAGGAAATCCTGGAGGACTGCGACAATTACCAGGGAAATGCCGTGGTAAATTATACGGAATGGAAGATCCCCTATACGCGGATCATAGAGCATAAGCATTTTGAATTCGGAAAAGGAAAAGGAACAGTCATTACCCGCGAATATCCTGCTGCGTGGCAGAAGGGCGATGAACCTTATTATCCTGTCAACAATGAGGAAAATAATGCTTTGTACCAAAAATACAAAGAGCTGGCAGATAAGGAATCCGGCGTTATATTTGGCGGCAGGCTGGGGCAATACCGGTATTTTGATATGGATCAGGTAGTCCGCTGTGCACTGGATATGGTAAAGAAAGAAACCTGTTTATAAAAACCCCCTTGCAAAATCATTTATTTTTGCTATAATAGTTTGAGAATCAAAATATTTGAAAAGGAAATAATATGAAATTCAAATTATGGAGGCTTGACAGATGAATTGGGATGATGCGATCAGGGAGCTGGATATGCGGAGGGAAAAGGCTTTACTTGGCGGCGGAGCGGCAAGGATTGAAAAGCAGCATAAAAGCGGTAAGCTGACAGCGAGGGAAAGAATAGATATCCTTCTGGATAAAGATACATTCGTGGAGGTCGATAATTTCATTGAGTCCCGCATTGATGATTTTGACCTGGATAAAAGGCGTGTACCCGGAGACGGCGTGGTAACGGGATACGGTAAGATCGACGGAAGGCTGGTGTTTGTTGCCAGCGAGGATTTTACGGTCATCGGCGGGACGTTGGGAGAGTATCATTCCTTTAAGATCACAAGGATCCAGGACATGGCAATGGAGATGAAGGCGCCGCTTGTCTGCATCAATGACAGCGGCGGAGCCAGAATTGAAGAGGGGATTTCCTCTTTAAGCGGTTATTCGGGAATGTTTTTAAGACATACCCGCGCGTCGGGCATGATCCCCCAGATCGCCGTTATTTTAGGGCCCTGTTCGGGAGGCGCCTGCTATGCTCCTGCCATTTGTGATTTTATCTTTATGGTAAAGGATACTTCCAAAATGTTTATTACCGGTCCTAACGTGGTAAAGACGGTCATTAATGAGGAAGTAACGGTGGAAGAGCTGGGGGGAGCGGCGGTCCACGGAACAAAATCCGGCGTATCCCATTTTACATACGAGAATGAACGGGAATGCCTTATGGGCGTGCGGAAGCTTTTGTGTTATCTTCCGGGAAACTGGGAAGAGAAGCCCCCGGTTGTAAAGATGGGCGGGGAAGAGAACAAAAACGGCATTCAGAGAATGCTTGGGAAATTAAACAGAAATGCCGGGAACGCTGCCAGGGCCTGTACAAAGATCCAAAAGATCGTGCCGGATAACTCCCGTCATGCCTATGATGTTCATGAGGTTTTGGAATGTATCGTAGATAAAGATTCCTTCTTTGAGGTACAAAAGGATTTTGCGCAGAATGCGGTAATCGGTTTCGGGAGAATGGAAGGGAAAAGCGTGGGCTTTATCTGCAACCAGCCGGCGGTAATGGGAGGCTCCATAGACTATCATGCTTCGGATAAAATGGCCAGGTTTATCCGCTTTTGCGACTGCTTTAATATTCCGTTGATCACTCTGGTAGATGTGCCCGCATTTTTGCCGGGGACAAGGCAGGAGCATAACGGTATCATCCGCCACGGTGCAAAGGTTTTGTATGCATATTCGGAGGCAACGGTTCCCAAGATTACCCTGATCATGCGCAAGGCATACGGAGGCGCTTACATTGCCATGAATTCCAAGGAAATGGGCGCGGACCTTGTATTTGCGTGGCCTATTGCCGAAATAGCGGTAATGGGAGCTGACGGAGCAGTCAATATTGCGTTTAAGCGGAAGATCAAGGAGTCTTATGATCCCAGGGCTGCAAGGGAAGCTTATAAGAAGGAGTATGAAAAACGTTTCCTGAATCCTTACGTGGCAGCTGCAAGGGGATATGTAAATGAAGTGATCAGACCGGATGAGACAAGGGATAAGCTTCTTAAGGCCTTAAACGGATTAAAAAATAAAAAAACATTAAATCCACAAAAGAAGCACGGCAATATTCCTCTATAGAAGCCGGTGGTATATTGTTCATGCGTGAAAAGCCTATTGAAAAATAGGCTTTTCTATTTTATAATGCAACCATGCCGGAATTATGACCGGCTGGGATCATGGGGCGGGGCAGATAGAGATAATGACAAGAAGCAGAACGATAAAAAGAAGATTGCGTAAAAGCGATAGAGATAAAAGCAGATAAATAATGGACAAATAATAGAAAATGAAAGAGAAATAATAGAAAAGTAATAGAAAAATAATAGAGAAGATTGAGGAAGAAAGAATGTTTACGGATAAGAAAATTTTGGCGGTCATTCCCGCCAGGAGCGGTTCTAAAAGTGTGAAAAATAAAAATATCCGGCTGATCAACGGTAAGCCTATGCTGGCGTATTCCATCGAGCATGCCAGGGCCAGCAGGTATATCAACCGGATCATTGTTACCACGGACAGCGAAGAGTATGCGGCGATAGCAAGGGAATACGGGGCGGAAACCCCCTTCATCAGGCCTGCCGAATTGGCTACGGATACGGCCCTTGATCTTGATGTTTTCCGTCATGCGTTAACATGGCTTAAGGAAAATGAGGATTACGAGCCGGATATTGTGGTACAGCTTCGCCCCACCGATCCTTTCCGGGATGCGGCGGATATTGACAGTATGATCGAGCTGATGATAGAGGATGAGACGGTGGATGCAGTCAGGAGCATTAAGGAAAATGAAGTGGTGCCCCACAAAATGTGGTACCTGAAAGAGAACGGATTTATTGAGCCGATCCTGAAGGATATTCCGGAAGCCTATAATATGCCGAGGCAGGAGCTTCCAAAGACATACTATCAGAACGGAAATGTGGATCTGCTCCGTCCTTCCAATATATGGAAGTATAATTCCATGACCGGGAAGAAAATAAAAGGCTATGTGATGAAGGAAATGTATGATGTGGATTCGGAAAAGGATTTTGACCGGGTTGCGGACTTTATGAGGATCAAGGAGGGAGGCAGACAGTTTGTTTTTGACATTGACGGCGTGATCGCATTAAAAAGGGAGGATCTGGATTACGGACAGGCCCTGCCCAATGAAAGGATGATTGCAATAGTCAACAGGCTGTATGATATGGGAAACCGCATCGTGCTTTTTACGGCAAGAGGCTATGTGACCGGCATTGACTGGAGGGAAACGACAGAACGCCAGATGATGGAGTGGGGGGTAAAGTATCACGAATTGAAAATGGGAAAACCCAATGCGGATTTTTACGTTGATGACAAATTCCTGGATATGAATTTTCTTTACAGAGAGTTTGAGGAATTATAGGAAGGGCTTCCGGCCGTCGGATGCGCCTTAAAAAACGAAAAACAAGGGGAAATGAGCAGATCTGATGTCTCATTTCCCCTTGCGATATTCAGGCTTCCTATCCGGATTTTAAAAAGTATCAGCAATAGCTGTTAAAAAGCATTCCGCTGTATGCGCTGGTAATATAAGGCGAAGCATAATTCCTGCCGGGATTTTTGTAAGCCACGATGGTTTTTTCCACATAGGACATGGGATTTAACGATACCTGGCCGGATTTGCGGAACAGGGCCTTCGTAAAATTCTTGATCTGATCGAAGTCCTTTTCGATATTTCCGGCTAAAACGGACTGCTGCAGCATATCTTCGTCGATTTCAATGGCGCCGCTCTCGTCAATGTTCATACCGATCTCGGATAAAGGCTCTGCAAAGCTTCCTGCAAGATGCCACATCTCGCTTACCAGCTGGTTGCTCTTAGGGTGCTTTTGGGTGTATTCGATCGCAGAACGGAGAAAATGATTATAACCGCCTGCTAACTGGCGCAGATTAGCGGTTAAGCTTTCTATATCCGTCTTCATACCGATCTGGACAGGCGTACCGTCTTCGGGAGTAAGGCCGTTTAGGGTAATGCGGTAATTTTTGTCCAGTGTAAAGGTGTTGGAAGTCTCGGAATGGGGAACGCCGTTAACGGTAAATTCCGCATTGGAGGCATTGCGGGTCGCATCGCCGATACCCAGATATTCAACAATTCCCGAAGTGCGGCTGGTCTCTCCGTCAGAAACATGAAAAACCTGTTTTCCGCCGGAAGAAAGACCGCTTTTCTGAGAGGTAAGCTTTAAACTGGAACTGCCCTCTCCATCTTCTATGATCTCTGCCTTAAGACCGATGTTCGCATTGTTGATCAGCCGGGTAAGGCGTTTTTGTATATCTGCATTGGTGTCGTTACCTCGGACATCAAATTGGAATTCATAGTTTAAATCATTGATGTTCAAATCAAAAGAGTAAGTTTCGGGCTTTAAGGCAGCCGGTAAATCGGAAGGAACAAAATTACCCATATTTACCTGCGGGGAAGCCAGAGAATGTACTTCTAAGGCAAGGGTAGGCGCATCTATAGCGTTTTCGCTGTTCCCGACATAAGAAACAGTGGCAATGGATTCGTCGCTGGAAAAGGCTTCTTTCTTTTTAAGAAGCGCAGCTTCATCCAGACCGCCCAAAGAAGCAATGGTGCTTTGGAGCTGTCTCGCATCTTCTTTTAAGTCGATGGCAAAAATCTTGGATTCGCTGCTGTTGTCAAGAAGATATAAGGGAGACTCTTTATTGAGCTTGATAATGGAATTGTAGATATTGCGCAATTCGCTTTTTTTATGGGTATCAAAAGACGTAGTGCCTTTTGATGCATATGAAGTAAGATAGTGGTTGTATACACTAAGCGAAACTAAATCAGCCATAATGCCCCCTCCTTTCTTCCTTGAATGAATATAGACAGTAAGACAAATCCTTTGTCCTGCCCGGGCAAAATTTTCCTATTTTCTTATGATTATAATAGCACTTTTACCTGTCAAATGCAAGAATCATATGAAGAGATTTTCTATAATTTATATAGGGAAACGGTTGCT
>ULTO01031083.1_pt1 | contig 10941 bp, 7 predicted proteins | sample 1957601 | NCBI WGS metagenome assembly ULTO01 (sample SAMEA4835734, study PRJEB28245) | human gut metagenome | biome: gut microbiome; material: fecal sample | place: Denmark | collected 2008 | reverse complement strand
TTGAAGCAGCACATCAGGTTGATTTCTTCCACGGTAAAGTTATTCATATCAGAGTTCCATATCCTTTCCTTTGGATTTTTGGGGTTTCGGTGTGTGAGGTGGTTGAGCTTTTTGCACGGATTTCAGCTTATCGCGGATGGATTCACGAGCAACGGGCTTCTTTGGAATGGTGTCATAGATGGCAGTCCCGGCATCCTCCACATACGAACGGACATACTGGATGCTTTCAGAAAAGCGGATTGGCCTGTTCTTGTCCTCAATGTTAGTCAGCCGGACTTCATCGGCAGCAAAATCAACCGAGTCAATTCTGCACCTGATTCCATCCACATTCAGCGTCGCGCCGACAGGGATGTAATCTGTGGCTTTGAGTTCCTTGAAGGTCTCGCCGTCCTTGCTGAGAAAGACATCCGTGCCGGATTTCCAGAGCATGTGAGAACCAGCTACCCACGCGGTTTCACGGAAGCCCGTGACCGGCATGGAGGGCTTGCCTCGCACCTTCTTCTCAAGGAGCTTTGTGCCGAGAAGAGGGGCGGCTTTTTCGGCATCCTTGCCGTACAGCTCAAAATAGCCGTTCTGGGCAAAGCAAACCAGCGCGTCCGGGTAAGCCTGTTTGATTGCCTCATACTTTCTGAGTTCTGCAACGGGCAGAGGTGCAAGCACTTCCGTCTTGTCTGCATCCGGCAGCTTGTCACGGCGGCTTTTCTGCGTGGACAGCACTTCCGTCAAAGCATCCGCGTCTTTCGGAAGCGTCTGATGGGTTACGACACCGCCATGCTCACCGACCAGAGCCATTGCTTCATCGAAGCTGCTGCGGCAGAGTGCGTCTAACACATAGCCGTCCGCAAAGGTCAGCCGGTCATGATCCGGCTCAACTGAGTTCCGCGCTACATTTGCCGCCTGTTCCCGGTAATTGATCTCAAAGACATCCCCGTACACCTTGCCGCGCTTAACGTCTTTCGGGACAATGACGCGGGCAATGCACTCGTCGTAGGTCTGTTCCGCATAAAAGCGGAAGGTGTTATGATCCCGCGTCCCCTGAATAAAGACCTGATTTTCATTGAGGCAGTGTGTCCCATGCGGACGGCAGAACCACATAAGCGTCTTGCCTTCGGGATTCTGGATTTCGGCAGCGCGGCGGATGATGCGCTTGTCGATGTCGAAGTCTTCCTTGTAGCTGTCTACATGACTATCCACGAGCTTCTGAAGCTCCGCGATGATGTCAACGTCTGTGTATTTCTTCATGCGTCTCCTTTCTCACAACTCCATGTCGTGCGATTTAGCCTTGGCCGGAGCTTTCTTTTCCGGCTGCGTTCTGGCTGCGGCTTTGAGCTGGTCACGGATGGAGGGCTTTTCCTGCTTTTTCTCCTGCCGGATATACTCAAGCGTAGGTGTCAGCTCCCGATAGCAGCCCTGCGTTTTCTTGGCTGAATGACGGCGGTGAATGGCAAACAGCGGCTCACCGTTCTGCGTAACCGTATTGCCCTCAATCCTGACTCCATTCCGAGCCAAGACACGGAAGGACTGTTCCGATGACCGATAGGTGGAAAGCATCCCGTCGTTGTTGTGAGCGATCTGCGCCTTGAGGGTGTCCATAACAGCATCCCTGATCTGTTTTTCCTCCGGCGTAAGGCGGTGCTTCGGAGCGGCGGCCTCTTGCGGTTGCTCTGTGGTTGGTGCCTTGACATCTACAACAGTTTTCTCAATAGAGACAACCTCGTCGCGCTCCCATGCTGCAACCTCCGGGTCCTGCGTCTGAGCCTCGGCTTCCTGTCTGCGCTCCTGCACATCCATCTGCCGCATAAACTCGCTGATAAAGAGATCGGTCAAACCGGGGTGTGCCTTATCCACGATGAACCGGGTAGAAAGCTCCGGGCAAACAGGAATATCCTTTGCCCACGTCTTTGCTTTCTGCGAGATCCTTCCGTCCCAATCCTTGTGCTGGATAGTGTTTGCCAGAACATATTGCACTCGCTCCGGCGAGAACTTTTCAAGAACGCTCGTAACCGCAGATTCAGCAGCAAGGCGGTTATTGCCGTAATACTCGCTGATCGTCCGCTCAATGGTGTCTCTGCAAGCAATATTCGCTTGGGCGGAGAGCCTATAAACATCCGTTTCCCCGGCTGCATGAGCGTGATCCGCCGTTTCGGTGTAAACGGGAATACCGGCATCACGCAGAGAAGGAGCTACTTCCGGCTCTTTGGCGGGAGTATCTGCTTCCAGCGCCGCAGTCTGGGTTTTCTCTGCCAGCAGCACCTTGAGCTTAGCGTCAATGCTGTCGATCATCTCAGCGGCGGTCTTGCGGATGGTTTCCAAAGAGCCTTTCAGCTCCTTAGTCTCCTTATCTGAGGACCAACCGGCGATATAGCCGAAGGAATAATCCGAAGTCTCAATGCCGTACCGCTGGCAGACGGTGTAGGCCACGCTCTCGGCTTCAACCTCTTTGGTATGGCGATCTTTCCGCATCTCCTGAACAGCGGAGGTATCTTCCTCAACCTCAAGCCGCCACTCAAAACGGTTTTCATCAACGAAACGCCATCCCTCGCGTTCAGCAGCCTCATTCGCTTTTGTCTCGGACGCAAAGCCTGAAAGAAAGTCCTGTTTCGTGCCGCCATCGCTGATCATGAAAATTTTCCATGTGGGTTCCGGCTCAGGCCGATCAATAGAGTGGAGCTTCGCATGGGCAATTTCATGGATCGCCGTCTTGATGGTCTGGATTTCGCTCATGCCTTCCTGAATGGCGATTCGGTTCTCTATCGGAGAAAAGTAGCCCTTTGCACCACCGGGAATATTCTCAAAAGTGATGGGAACGGGCGATTCCTGTTTTAGAGCTTCAAAAAAGGCAGCGTAGTTCTCCACGCTGCCGGAAAGCTCATCCACAATGATGTCCGGAAGCTCCTTGCCGTCGGTCTGGGAGATGTCAAAGACGCTCACCACCTTGAATGCGGAATGCATAACTTCCACAGTCTCCGTTACGGGCTTTCCGTCTGCATCCAGCACCGGCTTCTGCGTGGAAGGATCAATCATTTCTCGCTCTTCCTTTGCCTTGTATGGGGCAGGAGCGAGTATCTTGATACCTTTCTCTCCCTTCATGACCTGACGATCAAAGTTGCGCTGCCATGAGGTATATCCGGCAACATAGGTGGCCTCCGGTTTCTGCATGGCGATGAGAAGGGTATTGCTGAATGAATAGTGATAAAACTTGGACATCGTGCGGAGGTATTCCTTGAACCGCTCGGAATCAAACAGTTCCTTGATGCCCTGTTCCAGCTTGTCCGTGATCTCGCGGACTTGCTGTGCGCTTTTGCTTTCGACCATGTGATGCCTCCTTATTTTTCAAACTCAATTTTGAAGCTGACATATTTGCCGCCGGTATCATTCAGCCGGATGATCGCGTCATAGAGCTGGGGCTTCTTCGGGGTATAAAGCCCGGTCACCCGGCACCAGCCCTTGTCCAGTAGATCTTTGACAATCTTCTTGGTCAGCTTCTTTTTCTTGCCGGAAAAGAACTTGTTGTCCTCCCACATACAGAAGGAACATTCCCTCCCGGAACAGTAATAATTGCCCTTTCCCACATAAACCGGGGAGCCGCAGCGGGGGCATTTGCCTATGACCTCCTTATCGGAGTCGAAGCGGTTTGCCTCGGCATCTGAGAGGAAGGGGTAAGCCTTGACAAGCGAGGCGGTCATATCCACGATCCCGGTGAGGAACTTGTCCCCATCGGCCTGACCGCGTTCGATCTGCATCAGGGTATTCTCCCACTCCGCAGTCATGGAGGGAGAAGTGATCTGCTCAGGCAGAACACATACGAGGTTCAGGCCATCCTTGGTAGGCACGATGGATTTTCCCTTGCGCTCGGCATAGCCGCTTTTGACCAGCTTCTCAATGACACCGGCGCGGGTGGTAGGAGTGCCGAGACCCTTTTTCTCGGTATCATCATCAAACGCTTCATTTCCGGCAGTCTCCATCGCAGAAAGCAGCGTATCTTCGGTGTACTGCTTCGGGGGCGTAGTGTAATGCTCGGAGACGCTGGCAGAGACGAGACTGAGGATGTCCTTTTCGTTGACGGCAGGAAGTACCTTCTCAGGCTCTTCCTTGTCCTTGCTCTTGAGCGCATCCTTGAAACGCTGCTCAATGGCTTTCCAGCCTTCCTGAGTGACGGTTTTTCCTTTTGCCTTGAACTCATAGCCTTCGCAGGAGAGTGTGACCGAAGTTTCATCATAGATGTGTTTCTCTCCGGTAGAGGACAAGAGACGCATAGCAACGAGACGGATGATCTTCTGCTCGGATTCCGGCAGCTCAGAGATGTCCTGCTTTTCAAGCTGGACGGTGGGAATGATCGCATGGTGGTCAGTGACCTTTGCGTTGTTGGTGATTCGCTTGATGTCAGGCTCATGCTTCATGCCGTCAAAAATCGACACTTTCCGACAGATAATGCCGATGACTTGACGGACGGTGCTTTCCATGTCATCCGTGATGAACTGACTATCGGTGCGGGGATAGGTCAGCAGCTTCTTTTCGTAGAGGGACTGCACCAGATCGAGGGTCTGCTGTGCTGTGAAGCCGTAATACCGGTTGGCTTCCCGCTGCAAGGTGGTCAAATCGTAGAGCTTCGGGGGACGGACCGTCTTCGTCTCACGCTTGACAGAAGAAACGACGGCCTGTTTCTTATCACAAGCCGCCGCAATCGTCTTTGCCTCTTTTTCGGTTTTGACCTTCTCCATATCAGCGGTGAGATTGCCGCCACTCACATGGACATTGAAGTATTTCTCTTTCTTAAATGTGCTGATTTTCCCGTCGCGCTCTGCCAGCATTGCCAGCGTGGGGGTCTGGACACGGCCAACCACCAGCTTCTTGTGATAGAGTGTGGTAAACAGCCGGGTGTCATTGATGCCCACAATCCAGTCTGCCTTTGACCGGCAGAGGGCAGCTTCATAAAGCCTGTCGAACTCACTGCTGTCTCGCAGATGAGCGAATCCCTCACGGATGGCTGAGTCTTCAAGAGAGCTGATCCAGAGGCGCTTGAAGGGCTTTGTGCAACCGGCCTTGTTGTAGACCAGCCGGAAGATCAGCTCACCCTCGCGCCCCGCATCGGTGGCACAAACCAGCTCGGTGACGCGCTTATCCTTCATCAGATCGCGCAGCACCTTGAACTGCTGTGCTTTGTCCTTCGGAACCTCATACAACCATTCCTCCGGCACAATGGGAAGATCCTCGTACCTCCACTTGGCATACCGCTCATCATAGGAACTTGCGTCCGCAAGCTCCACGAGATGCCCGACACACCATGATACGATGTAGTTGTTTCCTTCGAGATAGCCGTCCCTGCGGGATGCCGCACCCAGCACCTTGGCAATGGACTGTGCTACACTCGGTTTCTCAGCGATGACTAATATCAATAAAAGTACCTCCTTTAGAAAAACGTGTGCTTCAATGCCTGATTATGTCAGAAAAATGTGTGTGATTACTATTGAAAAATTCAGAAAAATGTGTTATACTATATTCGATCACGCAGAAGGGAGTGATTTACTTGAAGCGTAACGCGATTCAAGAGCTTATAAAATGGAAGTCCAGCGAAGAGCGCAAGCCGTTGGTTATGCGCGGCGCACGACAGGTAGGCAAAACATGGCTGATGAAGGAGTTCGGGCAGAACTACTATGATAACTATGTTTACTTCAACTTTGATGAGGAAGATGAACTGAAATCCATCTTTGAAGCAAATAAGAATCCTCATCGCATTATCGAGCTGCTGTCCATGATCGCCGGAGAGAAGATCCTGCCGGAGAAAACACTGGTCATCTTTGACGAGATTCAGGAATGCCCGGAAGCACTCAACACACTCAAGTATTTCAAGGAAAAAGCCAATGAATATCATGTCATTGCTGCCGGTAGCTTGCTGGGAACGCTGCTTGCAAAGCCCAAGTCCTATCCGGTTGGAATGGTCAACCTGCTTGATATATTCCCCTTGACCTTCGATGAGTTTCTGGAAGCAACCGATGGAGCATTGTTCTCCTACTACGAGAGCATCCAGAAGGAGCAGCAAATTGAGGAAATCTTCCATAACCGTTTGCTTGAGGCATATAACAACTACCTCATCATCGGCGGTATGCCTGAGTGCGTGTCTTCATGGGTGAAGTACAAGGATCCTGCAAAGATTTCTCAGATTCAGCGAGAGCTTATCGAAATCTACGAAAACGACTTCTCCAAACACAACGGGAAGGTGAACAGCGGACGCATATTGATGGTGTTCCGCAGCATCGTTGCCCAGCTTGCAAAGCCAAACGAAAAGTTCATGTACGGAGCTGTCCGTGAAGGCGGCAGAGCGCGAGACTTTGAAGAGGCTATTGAATGGCTCATCTCAGCCGGAATGCTTAACCGTGTCTACAATGTTTCCAAGATGGAGCATCCTCTTTCAGCCTTTGACAAGCTCGATCAATTCAAGCTCTTTGTATTCGACACCGGACTGCTCAAGCACATGGCTGGCATCGACAACAGTGCAATCCTCTTGAAGAGCGACTATCAGTTCAAGGGACCTCTGACTGAAAACTATGTCTTGCAGCAGCTTCGCGGTCAATTTGAGGTTGAGCCGCATTATTTCTCAGACAAGAACAACGAGATTGACTTCGTTCTGCAATACGGCACTGAAATCATCCCCATTGAGGCTAAGGGCGGCGAGGATAAATCCGCGCCTTCCTTCAAAAAGTACATTGCAGACCATGAGCCGGATCACGCCATCCGCTTCTCAAAGCGCGGTTATCGCAAGGACGGATATATCACCAACCTTCCTTTGTATCTTGCACGAAGAACGAAAGACCTTCTATGATGCAAGCCCCTCACAGCCGTTGTGAGGGGCTTTTCTTAGTGTTAATCTTACTTATCCTCCGTTTCAGTTATTTCGTCCTCATCATCAGCAGTGATGTCAGGCTCTTCGTCCTCGTTGATATACGGCTCTTCCTCGTAGCCTTCATCATCGAAGAAGTCCATGTCTTCGTCCTGTTGCTTCTTGCCGCGAACGAACTTGAAGTAGTAATAAGCCGCGCCGCCGATACCCACAATAGCAATCACGCCGATGATCATGCCCATATTGGACTTTTTCTCAGGTTCTTCGACGGAAGTATCTGCCGGATCATCCTCAACGGGAGTCTCAGGCTCAGGAGTAACACCGGTGCATTCGCTCATATTGGTTTTGCAGACAGGACAGTCAATGTTGACCGCACCGGTTTCACAGTGTTCTTTGCATACGCAAGTAGTCAGTGCTTCCACGGCTGCTTCATCCATCAAGGCAAGCAGATCGGCTTCATCCACCATGTTCAGGAAGTATGTCTGATACTGTTCCTCTTCGTCGTTGACCGGAGCATCATAGTCGATGATGATGTAGAAGGTATTGCCGCTTTTCGTCTGAACAGTAATGAACTGCTTATTGGTTGCCTTGTCATAGAGAAGATCACGGGTATAGGCATTGCCCTCATCGTCGATAGGTTCACGTTCGGAAAGTACCGAAGATGTGTCCTCCGGCTCGGTGGTATCGGTCATATCCTCCGGCTGAGTTGCCTCAGTGATGGGGAGATTCTGGTCAGTGTCATCGGCATAAGCAAATGCCGTCATGGAGAAGCTGCTTACCAGCACCATGCAAAGTGCCAGAACGGTGAACAAACGGAAACCTTTTCTTTTATTCATTCTCAGTTACCTCCTGATGCGTAGTAGTAGGCTGCTTCGTAGGCTTGCGGCCCTTCATGGTAGAGAGGAAAGCCATGACCTGATCCTTGTCCATGACCATAGCGCGGACGGTGTTGATGATTTCAAGGTTTTCCAGCTCAGTTTTCTTGTCGTACAGCTCATTGAGCTGCTTTTGAATATCTGCCGCCTTGCCTTCGAGCTTGGCAATATCGGCGCAGACCTTCTGGTATTTAGGATTCATAGAAAATCTCCTTTCGCTTAATAGTTCGGTCTTCCGAAGGCATAGAAATGAGACTGCCAATAGGAAGTGTTGATTGATGTGTATTGGATGGGATCGCCGCAGTGCAGCATCACGCCATCACCGACATAAATGCCAACATGGGAAACGCCGGGAGTATCGTATGTGCCAACAAAGAAGATGAGATCACCGGGCTGTGCGTTTGCCCTTGATACGGGAGTGCAGACATTGTAAAGCCCTTGCGCACCGAGCCTTCCGGTATTAACGAGTCCGCTGTTTGTTAGAACATAGGACACAAAGCCGGAGCAGTCGAAGGAGGTACTGGGATTGCTGCCTCCCCACACATAGGGGTAGTTCAGATACTTTTCAGCCTCTTCGATGAGTGTTGCGAAGGTTTCATCTGCCAGATACGCCGAATTGACCATGTACTCATCCGGTGGGTTGTCAATGTACTTGTCTACATAGGGTGAGCTTGGGAACAGATCCTCACGGTTGCCGAGTACAGACATATAGGTGGCATACATGGAGAGCTGATCCTGAGACATGATGTAGACCGGCACATGGCTCAAATTGAAGTTTTCCAGCGTCACATTGCAGATGTAATAAGAATACGGGACCTGAACGGTGTACTCATATTCCTCTTCATAACTTTCACCGGTGTCCGGGTCTGTGACCGTCCTCGTGCCGGTCCGGGTTTCCGTCCGGTGTCGGGTTTCGACGATGACCTCTTCGGTGAGGATGTACTGCTTCTCAAAGAGCATATCGAGCGTCCCCTGAACCTCGGAGAGCGTCCATTCGCCTTCATGAAGGGTAGAGAGAATGGAGATCAGCACATAAGGGTCATGCTCAATGTCATCAAGATCGAAGTGATACTCGTCATAATCGTGGGTGGCCTCGTAGTTATCCAGCTTATCTTGCAGCTCTGCCTCCATCCAGCAATACTGTTCCTCAGCCCCCAGCATGGCATCATCCTCGCTGAGATAGGAGGACGCGATCACCGCCTGACCGGTAGAGGAAAACATCGCAGTGCATGAGCTGATACCGGCAGCAAGCAGAACGAGAATGCCCAGCCCCACACCGAACCAGATAAAGTATTTCTTGTTCTTGGAGAAGAACTCTTTCACCTTATCGGCAGCTTTCTCTCCGGTCTTCTTGGCCGTGGAGGCAGTCGCGGATCCGGCAGTCTGTGTTCCGGCCTTTCGAGCCGCCGCGTACTCCTGCTTGATCTGCTGCTTCTGATAGTGCCTGTTCATGTTCCGCTGCTTTTTCATCTCAGGATGATCCTGCTGAGTCTTTTCATAGTGCAGCTTCGTGTCGGCAATTTCAGTCTCATGTTCCAGCTTAGACACCTTCTCATAGGGCTTGTTTGCCTGATTCTGCCTGTGATGACTGTAATGACGGGCAGCGGATTCCGCAAGGATTTCGGTCTTGTGGGCGGCTTCCACGGCAGAGTTGTCCTGCTCGGCCTCGTGGATTTTGCCGTGAACGACGGCAGCAAGGGAGTCTCCGACCTTGTTTACCGTCTTTTTCGTCTCGAATTGGAGCTTACTCGGCTGCTTGGGAGGCTTGATCTCATCCTCAAAGTGAAGACGGGTTTTGCCTTTGCCGGTTTCCTCATCAAAGACGCGCTCCTTTTTGAGAACCTTGTGCGTGGGCAACTTATCACGGGCGGCATCCAGCCGCTCATGCGCCTTTTCCGATTTTCTTTCGAGCTTCTGAATCCGCTTCGTGGGCGGGACAGCATCGTCCACGACCGGCTTTGCGGAAGTAGTTTCAGCCGCTTGAGAAAGTACAGCATCCGCGTCAACTGCCTCAACCGCAGAGGTCTTGCGCAGCTTGTGCGTGACAATCGTTTCTGCAATAACCGTACCGGTATGAGAGGAAACGCCGTGCGGCTCCAAAATCGGAGGTTTGAATGGTGCTTCTGACGGAGGCAGCGTTTCGGGTACATTCTGGGGTGGTTTTTCCAGCTTTTTCTCTTCTGTGACAGACGTTTCGGAGGACGGCTGAGTATTGCTATCCTCGGCGTGTTCCGCTTGAAACTGACGCTGCTGACTGCGCATTTGCACCTTTTTCTGTTCCTCCGCAGAAATTGCTTCGGAAGGCGCATCTGTCTCAACCGGCTTGACCAGCTCTGCATCTTCCGGCCTCCCTGAAACTCGCTTCTCTGTGCCAGCCGTCAGATTTTCCTCAACCGCACCGTCCTGCGTCATTCTCACGACAACCTTGTCCTTGGGCTTCAACTGTTGCTTTGCCATCAGATTTCACCTCCAATCCGCGCATAGGCAAGCTCTGTGAACTCAGGATTCAGCTCAATACCGACATAATGCCGGTCAAGCTGCTTTGCGACCATGCCCGTTGTTCCACTCCCCATAAATGGATCGAGTACAATGCCGCCTTCGGGACAACCGGCAAGCAGACAAGTCTCAACCAGCATCGGAGGGTATGCAGCATAGTGACCGCCCTTGAATGGGACAGTATTGATGATCCAGACATCACGCTTATTGCGGAGAGGCTTGATCATATCATCGGTGATCGTGCCATACTCACGGGGACGATTGATGGTCTGAACTTGCTCCTGACCGGGGATAGCTTTACCGAACTTGTTGCCGCCCTTCATGCCGCGCTTGAGCCGTTCAGCCGTTGTGGGAGCAATCGGCTCAGAGATCGCCTTATGGTCAAAGTGGTATTTACGGGATTTTGAGAAAAGAAAAACATGCTCATAGCACCGAGCGCAGCGGTCTTTGACACTCTCCGGCATCGGGTTTTCCTTCATCCAGATGATGTCATTTCTCAGATACCATCCGTCATCGCGGAGGGAGAACGCCAGCATCCACGGAATGCCGACCATATCCTTCGGCTTGCAGCCCTCAACCTTGTAGTTGAGAGCCACAGCCTGACCGCTCCTACCCTTGGGATTCTTGGGGTCAACGAAATCCCCCTGATTGCCTTTCCCGGCATAGGTATCTGCAATATTGAGCCAGAGTGTTCCGTCGGAACGCAGAACGCGCCTGACTTCGGTAAACACT
>ULTO01069820.1_pt1 | contig 10943 bp, 7 predicted proteins | sample 1957601 | NCBI WGS metagenome assembly ULTO01 (sample SAMEA4835734, study PRJEB28245) | human gut metagenome | biome: gut microbiome; material: fecal sample | place: Denmark | collected 2008 | reverse complement strand
GTCTTGCTGCTATAGTAAGGAGCTTCGATTTCTACCACGCCGTTGTTTTCGCTGATAATCACTCCATCCTTGGAGGTTACCCGGAAGAGCTCCGGACAGGTATCCTTCTCGAAGGCATCATTCCAACTCTTGTAGCCGATGTGCTTCTGCGTCATCATGCCGTTCCACTTACCGCCAGACATCTTGTGGTTGTAAACATCGCAGATGAGGGAATCGCGCTTGAAGAGGCGCTCGCATTCATCCGCCCAGATGTTCGCCTTCGGATTGTTCTGCTTGTAGAGAGCATGGTTCTGAGCCTGGGCAAAGTACATCTGATGCAGATTGCTCATCAGCTCAATAGGGAAGAGGATGATCTGACGGTAGGCATCGTGATAGGCTGCCGGCAGACTGTTGTACTGGCGCAGCGCATCAGCCTCGAGCTGGAGATACTGATTCACCACCTCCTGCCATTCGCCGTTCTCCAGACTGTAGGTGTTCTTGTCGAGCATCTCCGGAGTGCAGCGGCCGTTGTATTTGCATACGAGGTTCAGGATGCGTGCTGCTTCGTCAGCCTGCGATTCTCCGAACTGCTGGGCGCACCAGTCGCGGGTGTGGCGGGTGACGTTGTTCACCGAGTATTTATGAGGATTCCACGCCATGTCCATAAACTGGCTGATAGGATATTCCATCGGCTTGAGGTCGCCCACGTTGAGAATCCAGAGACGATTAATTCCGTTCTCGTAGGCTAGGGTGAGCTGCTCCCAAGGGTTCTGCACTGGAGTTACGTTGAGCATCTTGGAATTTCTAGGCGCACCCACGTAGTCTACATGATAATACAATCCCCATCCGCCCTTGTGCTTGCGTTCCTGGGCATTCGGCACACGGCGCACGTTGCCCCAGTTGTCATCGCAGAGCAGCAGGGTTACATCGTCGGGAACCTTCATTCCCTTGTCGTAGTAATCCAGCACCTCTTTATATAGTGCCCAAACCTGCGGTGTTTCGCTGGTCTTCTTTCCCGTTACATCAGCGATGATCTTGCGCTGGTCGTTGATGATCTGGGACATCAGCTTTGTATCAGCCTCTGCACTCATCGCCTCATCGCCGTCGCCACGCATTCCGATGGTTACGATCTGCTCGGTTCCCTTCATGCGCTCTATTCCCTCACGGAAGAACTTCTGCAGGTTAGCCTTGTTCTTCTGATAGTTCCAAGGTCCCCATCCCTTTCGGTTGCGGGCGTATTCCTGATGGTTGCGTGCCATCGGCTCATGATGGGAGGTGCTCATCACCACGCCCATCTCATCTGCCGTCTTCTCGTTCTCTGCATCGTCGGCATAGAACGCCCAGCCCCACATGGCTGGCCACATCATGTTGCCCCTGAGGCGCAGCACTAGTTCGAAGACGCGCTGGTAGAAGCGGTGGTCGCCATATCCGGTGCCGTAGGTGTTCTTGACCCACGAGGTGAGACAAGGCGCCTCATCGTTGAGGAAAATGCCACGATAGCGCACGGCTGGTTCGCCATCAGTGTAGGTTCCACGTTTCACGAAGATGGAGTCGTGGTGCTCTACGGGAACGTCTGCCCAGTCGTACCATGGCGAAACGCCCATCTGCTGGGAGAGTTCGTAAATGCCGTAGATGGTTCCACGGCGGTCGCTTCCGGCGATGATGAGCTGGTTGTCCACCACGGTTATGATGAATTTCTCGCGCTTGCCCTTGAGCAGATTTCCGTTGATGCGTTTCTGCTTGACGAGCTGGTCGATGGCAGCAGAATGTCCGATGGTTCCCACGAGGATGGTTGCCTTGCGGTTGGAGGTGATGGTGGCTTGGGAGCCGCTCACGTTCCTGATGTCCTTGACCAGGGCATTGGCAGCATAGCTCACGCCGCGGCAGTCGTTGGCGTCCATATAGATTTCTACCTTATCATTACCGTTGATGAGTAAGTCGCCCTGCTGGAAACTTACGAATCTCTCTGCTGCGCTCATGCTCATGGCTGAGAGGAGGGCAGCGGAAGCTAAAAATGCTTTCTTGATGTCATTAAGTCTCATACTTATTTAATTGTGTTTGTTGTTTGATAGCTGCAAAGGTAGGAATATCCTCCGGAAAGTTCTTTATCAGATGTCCCCTTTACTTTATTATTTGTTTCATTTTGGCTTTCCATGCGGTTTCTGTACGTCTTTTCCCCTAAATGTTTTGTGTTTTCAGAGAAAAGTATTAATTTTGCATCATAAAAATAAGATAGAAAAATATGATAGACAAACCGACCATAGCCCGTATTATGGACTCCACCAAGATAGAAGAGGTGGTGTCTGAATTCGTGACGCTGAAAAAGCGCGGCATCAATTATATCGGCTTGTGTCCTTTCCATAACGATTCCCATCCGTCGTTCTCCGTTTCGCCTACCCGAGGCATCTGCCACTGCTTTACCTGCGGCAAGGGTGGAAACGCCATCAATTTCCTGATGGAGCTGGAGCAGATGACCTATCCCGATGCGCTCCGATGGCTCGCCAAGAAATACAACATCGAGATTCAGGAACGCGAGATGACCAGCGAGGAGAAACAGAGGGAGAGTGAACGTGAATCCATGTTCATCGTCAACGAATGGGCTGCGAAGTATTTCCAGGACATTCTGCAGAACGACGTGGACGGACGCGCCATCGGAATGCAGTATTTCCGCAGCCGTGGATTCCGTGACGACATCATCCGGAAGTTCCAGCTGGGATTCGCCCTGCCACAGCGCACGGCACTCTTCGACGAGGCAGTGAAGAAAGGATACAATCCGAAATATCTCACCGCCACCGGACTCTGCTTCAAGGTGGACAAGGACGAGGCTGGCAACAGGAGCGGACAGGACCAGTACCTGGACCGATTCTCCGGCCGTGCCATCTTCCCGTGGACGAGTGTGAGTGGCAAGATTGTGGCATTCGGAGGACGCGTGCTGGACTCCCGGACCAAGGGCGTGAACCAGAAATACGTCAATTCGCCCGACAGCGAAATCTACCATAAGGAACGGGAGCTCTACGGACTGTATCAGGCAAAGAAAGCCATCGCCAAGGAAGACTGCGTCTACATGGTGGAGGGCTATACGGACGTCATCTCCATGCACCAGTGCGGCATTGAGAACGTGGTGGCAAACTCGGGAACAGCCCTGAGCATCCATCAGATAAGACTGCTCCACCGATTCACCAGCAACATCGTATTGCTCTACGACGGCGATGCTGCGGGCGTGCATGCGGCGCTGCGAGGAACCGACATGCTGCTGGAAGAGGAGATGAACGTGAAGGTGCTCCTCCTGCCCGAAGGCGACGACCCGGACAGCTTTGCCCGCAACCATACGGCAGAAGATTTCAGAAAATATATTGAAGACCATCAGGTAGACTTCATCCAGTTCAAGACCGATATTTCGCTCAGGGGCGTCACTGACCCCGTGAAGCGCAGCCAGGCAATCAATTCCATTGTAGAGAGCATCTCGAAAATCAAGAATCAGATTACCCGTGCAGCCTACATCACCGACTGTGCCCATCGCCTGGGTGTGAACGAGGCAATCATCGTCAATGCCCTGAACAACTTCGTGCGCAACGGAATGAGCGAGCAGGTGAAGGCTGAGCGCAGAGCAGCCGGACTCAGAGAACCGGTGGCCGGAACACCCCAGCCGGGACTGCAGCAGGGGATGAGGGGAACCTCGCCGCTGGACAAGCTGCTGGAGGTGGAAGACCTGCTGGTGAAGCTGATTATCCATTATGGCGACAAGATCATCACGGTGAAGGATGTGGACGAAAACGAGGTGCAGCTGCCCGTGGCTCAATACATTAGCCTGGATATGGGCGGCGACGGATTCAAGTTTCACAAGGACTTGTATAATCAGATTCTTCAGGAGGCTCTGGATCATCTCGATGAGGAGGGATTCGTGGCAGAGACCTATTTCACTACCCATTCCAATCCGGAAATCAGTCGCATAGCCGGAATGCCTTTGGGCGAACAGGAGATTGCCACGGCCAGCCTGCAGCTGAAACTGAGTCCGGAGAAGCTGCGCCAGTACGTGTTCAAGGACCTGCTCAGCTTCCGCACCCATTACATCGCTCAGCGCATCATCGAAGTGCAGCAGGAGTTTGCCAAGAACCCGACCAACCGCGAGCTGCTGCAGGAGTTTGTGAAACTCAAGCAGATGAATGCACTTGTGGCAAGTCAGACGAACTCAGTATTTAATTAGAATAAGGATATGATTTATTTCCATTGGATTTATCTGTTGCTCTATGTCGCAATCATGATTCCTGCGATCATCCGCGTCTTGCTCGACAACCGACAGCCGGCGAAGACGATGGCTTGGATTCTCGTGCTCGCCTTCATGCCGTTCGTGGGAATCATCTTCTACATCTTCTTCGGACAGAACACCCGGAAGGAGCGTCACATCAGCGACCGAAGCATGGACCAGCTGACCAAGCGCTCGATGCTGGAATTCGTAGAGCAGGAGAATCTTCACCTGCCTGCCAACAACAAGCCGCTGATGAATCTCTTCACCAACCAGAACTGGGCGTTCCCGTTCAAGGACAACAGGGTGGACATCTTTACCGATGGTTATGAATTCATCTGTTCCTTATTATATAATATAGGTAAGGCCCAGCATCACATCCACCTGGATACTTACATCTTCGAGGACGATGCACTGGGCTATCTGGTGGCTGATGCGCTGATAGACAAGGCGGAGCAGGGAGTGGAAATAAGAGTGATTTATGACGACGTGGGCTGCTGGAAGGTGAAGGACGCCTTCTTCGAAAGGATGAGAGATGCGGGCATTGACGTGCACGCCTTCATGCCCGTGCGCTTCCCGGCTTTTACCAGCAAGGTGAACTATCGCAACCACCGCAAGCTGTGCGTGATTGACGGCAAGGTGGGATTCATCGGGGGCATGAACATTGCCAAGAGATATGTGAAGGGAACGGGAAAGCAACCATGGCGAGATACGCATCTTCGCATCGAGGGTGGCGGCGTCTATGCGCTGCAGCGTGCGTTCCTCATCGACTGGTATTTCGTGGACCGCACGCTGATTACTAACCGCGTCTATTATCCTCCGGTGGATATTCATATCAGCAACAGCTGTCTGGTCCAGGTTGTGACGAGCAGTCCTATTGCTCCATGGCCTGACATCATGCAGGGTTACGTGCGCATCCTGCTGCAGGCGCAGAAGTATGTGTATATGGAGACTCCTTATTTCCTGCCAACCGAACCGGTATTGTTTGCGATGAGAACGGCGGCATTGGCGGGAGTGGACATCAGGTTGATGATTCCCCGCAAGGCGGATGCGAAGCTGGTGGAATGGGCTTCGCGTTCGTATGTGATGGAAGCGATAGAGGCTGGAGTGAAGGTTTATCTCTATATGGGTGGTTTCAACCACAGCAAGCTGCTGGTGAGTGATGATAATCTCTGCACGGTGGGAAGTACGAATATCGACTTCCGCAGTTTCGAGAATAATTTCGAGGCGAATGCCTTTTTCTATGATGAGGAAATGGCGCAGCGCATCAAGGCGATTTATCTGAAGGATGAATCGCAGAGCATCCTGGTGGATGATGTTTCCTATTTCGTGAAGCGCCCGTTCATGAAACGATTGTTCGAAAGCATCGTCAGATTGCTTTCGCCACTGCTGTGATTAGGCACGGATTTTTGTTTAAGTATGGGTTTATTTAGGCACGGATTACACGGATTACACGGAGTTATGAGCAAAATTCAATATCCAGAATTTATAATCTCATACAAAATCCGTGTAATCCTTGTAATCCGTGCCTAAAATTTGCTTTTATCTGAATATCGAGAAGTTGACGCTTCCGTAACTTCTGTGCTCCAGGAACCTTGGATGTTCGGAAAAATCATAATTCTTGCCATGTTCGAAAACGAAGATTCCATCTTCGTTCAGCAGGTCGCCATTCAGTACGAGGTCTGGAATCTCCGGAAGTTTCTCCAGCGCGTATGGCGGATCGGCAAAGATGAAATCAAACTTCTGCTTGCAGGTCTTCAGGAAGCGGAACACATCGCCACGAATCAGAAGATCCTTGTCTTCGCCCAGCTTCTTGAAACACTCGCGGATGAAGTTGGCGTGGTCGCGATCTGCCTCTACGCTGATGACGCGTTGGCAACCTCGGGAAACGAGTTCCAGCGAGATGCTGCCAGTACCGGCAAAGAGGTCGAGGGCGGTTGCATCCTCAAAATCGATGTAACCCTGCAAAACATTAAAGATATTCTCCTTTGCAAAATCTGTTGTAGGGCGCGCCTTGAACGAACGTGGAATGTCGAAATGGCGACCCTTATATTGTCCTGTTATGATTCTCATATTTTTACTTTGAACTTATTACTTTGAACTTTGAACTTTGAACTTTGAGCTTTGAACTTTATGATTAGTTATGCTGTTGAATTGGCTTTCCCTTCGGCCGCCGAACGCTGTTTCTTCACTCTTCATTCTTCACTCTTCACTTACTCAAGTACAGTGCCAGCAAGTCGAAAGGCATTCCCTTGATTTCCGTGATTGGAGCACGGTTGAATTCTGCGGCGGGATTCAGGAGGAAAGTCTTCCTGATGTAAAGCTTACTGTTATAAAGGAACCAGTCCTTGTCAGGAACTTCGCCCGAAACGTGTAGCTCGTCCTGCATCTGGTCCAATCCCATCTGCTTCCATACGTAGAGGATGAAATAGAGTGCATCCTTGGCATGAGCCGCATTGAACGAATTGAAGAACTTGAAGCGGTTCTTGTCGAAACAGAAGAGGTCCAGCTTCTTGTCGTGGAAATAGGCATAGAGCTTGCGGTGAATGCCCGTGAAACTGCGCTGATGCAGATAGTGCCACATCGGCTGCATGATAGGAGTGAAGCGCACATCCTGGAAATTATCTTCCACCACCATCTTGAAATCCTTGTTGATAGGGAACACAGCCACTACGTTGAGAGCCGGCTGGACGCGGTAGAGGATGGCGTCGGAATGATGACCGGCAAAGGCGTGCTGATAGAGCACGTCAAGGTCTTCTTCATGAAATTCCTCTATCGGAACCAGCAGGATAGGAGAGTCGATGTAGATTCGCACCTTCTGATAACCACGTTGTAGGAGATCGCTTTCCTTGAAAGCCTGACGCAAGTTGGCTGCCATGGATACGCCGCTCTTCACGGTATAAGGCTCGTAAATGACCTGATGCTCAGCTTCGCGGTCAACTACCGAAAAGCTGAGTGTATTCTTGCTCACTCTTATCGTGAGGCGTGCCTGAAGTGTTTTATTGCCTGTTAGCTGCATGATCATCTTGTTGTTTTACCAGTTGCCTGTGTTGTTATTATCTGTTGTTATGTCGCCAATCTTCAGTCCCGGATATTCTCCGGCATAGTTGGCCTGCTCAGTGATTTCCTGAATGGCATTTTCATCTAGTCCGTCGAGGAAATCTTCATAGGCTGCTCCGCATTCCATGAGCGGAATCTGCTTGCCGCTCTTACTGACAATCGTGGTAGCGGCGAGCGAGAATTTCTTGCCGTCGGAGTAGGGGATGAATTGGTCGTCGGCCTTCAGATACTTTCCCTTGATGAGGGTATTGAAATCGCCCGTATACACCCCATGCTTATCCTTGTATTTCTCTTCTGCTTCACGGATGAGCATCAGCCTGGCTTTCACCTCCGCCTCTCTTCCCTTCATCCGTTTCTGGAAGATGAGGGGCTGGCAGATGCTGAGTACGCAGAGGGTCATCATGACGATGACGCATGCTCCCAGGACCGCATTATTGTTTATTTTCCTTAATTTCATTCTCATTTCAAAAAGTATTATTACTTTTGCATTTGCATTTGCTTCTGCAAAGATACTGCAAGCGAGCGCAATGAAAGCTTGCTTTCAAATTGCCGAGTGCAGCTTTTGCTTCTGCAAAGATACTGCAAAACCGAGACAACACAAAATATTTGGTGTTGAAATTATTAAATATTAATTATAAATTGTACATTCATGATTGTAGATGAACTAAAATATAAGATATTGGAGCAGTTTGGCTTTCCGCCAACTCCCGAACAGGCGAATGCGCTGGATGTCTTCGCCCGCTTCATGACCGATCGCAATCCTCATGCTGTGATGATATTGCGGGGTAGTGCGGGTACGGGTAAGACTTCGCTTTCGGGTGCCATCGTCCGCACGATGAAGGCCATCGGTCAGAAGGTGATGCTCCTGGCTCCTACGGGCAGGGCTGCCAAGGTCTTCTCCCTGAGCAGCGGTTCGCCTGCCTTTACCATCCATCGCCGCATCTATCGCGAGAAAGCATTTTCGGGCGTTGACGGCCAGTTCAATCTCAACGACAATCTCTATACGGATACGCTCTTCATGGTGGATGAGGCTTCGATGATTTCCAATCTGGGACTGGGTGGAACCACTTTCGGAAGTGGCTGTCTGCTGGATGATCTGGTTCATTTCGTTTATCAGGGTCATAACGACCGCCTGATGCTGATTGGCGACAAGGCGCAGTTGCCACCTATCGGCGAGGAGGAATCGCCAGCCCTTCATGCTGCCATGCTCGAAGGCTACGGTTTGTCGGTTTATGAATGCGATTTGAACGAGGTGCTCCGTCAGAGTGAGAAGTCGGGCATTCTGTATAATGCCACGATGATTCGTCAGATGATTACGCACGATGACATTACGCAGCTTCCGAAAATCCATTTCTCCGGATTCTCCGATATCCAGCAGATGCCTGGAGCCGAACTCATAGAGGCGCTTGCCGACAGTTATCATCATGTGGGGCTGGACGACACCATCGTCGTGACTCGCAGTAACAAGCGTGCCAACATCTTCAACCAGGGCATTCGCAATATGGTGCTTGACAGGGATGAGGAACTTTCGCAGGGCGACATCCTCATGATTGTGAAAAACAATTATTACTGGATGGAAGAGGAGAGGAAAAAATTAAGTGAAGAACGAAGAGTGAAGAGTGAAGAAACAGCGTTCGGCGGCCGAAGGGAAAGCCAATTCAATTGCTTGGCTAATCATAAAGTTCAAAGTTCCAAGTTCAAAGTTCAAAGTAAAGAAGTTCAAAGTAAAGAACTTCCTGCTTTCCTTGCGAATGGCGACCGTGCCAAGGTCTTGCGGGTTCGTCGCCGCATCGACCTTTACGGTTTCCATTTCGCCACGCTTCTGCTGCAGTTCCCCGATTATGACAATTACGAGTTGGAGGCAACGGTTCTGCTGGATACTTTGACGAGCGAGGCGCCAGCCTTGACCCATGAGCAGCAGGAGCAGCTCTTCCGTCAGATAGAAGAAGATTATCAGGACATTCCGCTCAAGGCGGATAGGATGAAGGCGATTCGCCAGGACCAGTTCTTCAATGCCCTGCAGGTGAAGTTTGCCTATGCCGTGACCTGCCATAAGGCGCAGGGCGGACAGTGGGCGCATGTTTATGTGGATCAGGGTTACATGACGGACGACATGCTCACGCCCGATTATATCCACTGGCTCTACACCGCCTTCACCCGTGCCACCGAGAAGTTGTATCTGGTCAACTGGCCGGAGACGCAAACCGTTACTTCTTAGTTTCAAATTGGTTCAATATCAGCGATTTCGGCAAATAAACATCAGAATGTTTGATGGTTTGAAAAAAAAATCGTACTTTTGCATCCGGATAAATATGAAGTGTGTTCCGCACGCCATGAAAGGGCGTGTGGGGTTTTTATGCAAAGGTATAAGAAATTTATTAATTTATCATATATAAAAAATAAATGGAAAAAAGAAAAGTAGCTTTAATCACGGGTATTACAGGTCAGGATGGCTCTTATTTGGCAGAGTTGCTGCTGAGTAAGGGGTATGATGTTCACGGAACTATCCGACGTTCATCTACCGACTATCGCGAGCGCATCGCTCATCTGGAAGGTACCCCAAATTTCCATCTTCATTATGCCGACCTCGGTGACTCCATGAGTATCATCCAGGTGATGAACAAGGTGAAACCTACAGAGGTTTACAACCTTGCGGCACAGAGCCATGTACAGGTAAGTTTCGACTCTCCGGAGTTTACTGCCGATGTAGACGCAACGGGCGTTCTCCGCATCCTGGAGGCTATCCGCCAGTGTGGTTTGTCAGAAACCTGCCGCATGTATCAGGCTTCTACCTCCGAGCTTTACGGTAAGGTAGAAGAGGTCCCACAGAACGAGAACACTCCGTTCCACCCTTATTCTCCTTACGCTGTTGCCAAGCAGTATGGCTTTTGGATTGTCAGGGAATATCGTGAGGCTTACAACATGTTCTGCTGCTCAGGTATTCTCTTCAACCATGAGAGTGAGCGCCGTGGCGAGACTTTCGTTACCCGCAAGATTACGCTGGCTGCAGCCCGTATCAAGCAGGGCAAGCAGAGCAAGCTCTATCTCGGTAACCTGGATTCTCTCCGCGACTGGGGGTATGCTAAGGATTACGTAGAATGCATGTGGCTGATTCTCCAGGCAGAGAAGCCGGAGGATTTCGTCATTGCTACCGGTAAGCAGCACTCTGTCCGTGAGTTCGCCCAGCTAGCTTTCCACTATGTTGGAATCGAACTGAAGTGGGAAGGTAAGAATGAGAACGAGAAGGGTATCTGCGTTGAGGGTCCTGAGGAACTCATCGGTAAGACACTCGTTGAGGTTTCTCCTGACTTCTATCGTCCTACCGACGTGGTGAACCTTTGGGGTGACCCAACAAAGGCTAAGGCTAAGCTCAACTGGAATCCTAACACCACATCTTTCGAGGATCTCGTCAAGATCATGGTAGAGAGCGATATGGCGAAGGTAGCTGCCGAGGATGCTGGCGAGAAGGTTCGCTGCAATCTCGTGGAATACTTGGAAAAGGGAATTGTTAAGTAATTATGTTGGATAAGAATTCAAAGATTTATATAGCAGGACACCACGGACTTGTGGGGTCTGCTATCTGGAATAACCTCGAGAAGAGAGGCTATCATAATCTGGTGGGTCGTTCTCACAAAGAACTCGACTTGACCGACCAGTATGC
>ULTO01024226.1_pt1 | contig 11026 bp, 14 predicted proteins | sample 1957601 | NCBI WGS metagenome assembly ULTO01 (sample SAMEA4835734, study PRJEB28245) | human gut metagenome | biome: gut microbiome; material: fecal sample | place: Denmark | collected 2008 | reverse complement strand
CCACACCGATGCACGAAATAAAATGTTTCACGTGGAACACAACACCAAAAGTTAAGAAAAGTTAAAACGAAAATAATTTGTGCGCTTATGCTTGTAAGTTAGAAAAATGTTGTATCTTTGCAGTGTTCAATTAAACATTTTGAAATTATGAAAGAGTTTATACAACATTTCAAAGAGCAACCGAAAGAAGCAATCAAAGAAGTTGCAATGTGTGTTATGATTTTCGCCGTATGTGGTGCGATGTTGTTTTTATCTGCAATCTTACAGGGTTGCACCGTTTCAAAGGGTACAACGGTACGGGGCAAAGCAACGATAATCACAACCGATACAACGATAGTCAAACACAACGGCACGTTGAAATTTAAGAAGTCTATGTTTAACAATTAAAAGTTTACTATAATGGAAGAAAAAAGAAACGCATTTGACGAGTTTTCGTTTGCCGCTTTGTCGGCGTTGGGTAGCCTTATGGCGTGTAATGAAGTTTGCCGCAACCAGCGTGCGGTTATGAAAATAAACCGCTTTCGTGCGTGGCTTATGGACTTGAAGCCGCAAGACAACCGCAAGGACAGACAGCCGAATAACAATTAACACCAAGTTTAACAATTAAAAGAATTACTACAATGAAAAGTTTTGCAAGTAAATTTAACAAGACCACGTTTGGCATTGACACAACCGATTTTCAGTACACCAAGTTAGCCGATATTTTCAACTCGGAAAATGAGGGCGGCAAAGATGTGGTACACAAAATCAATGGGCTTTATGTCCACAAATCACAATTAGGCGACAGCCCCGTAATTATTGACGAGGAAAACAAACGGCTGGTGAACCTACCGAGCCACACCGCCGAAACGGTGCTTGAAATTCTTGCCGATGAAGAGGCGGTACAAACTATCAAAGACGGCAAAGTCGGTTACACGATTTACGAGTACAAGAGCCACGGCAAGAAGTGTTACTCTATTTCGTTTGTGGACTTGTAAGATTTTGGAAAGTTATGTTTAACTTTGTAGGGGTTGCGGTGTTTGTAACCCCTATTTAATATAACAGCGTTATGGTAAAAATCAAAGTTAATTTTTCGCCGTCTGTATATGCGAAAACCAGCAAGCTAAAATTAAAGAGAGAGATTTTGCAAGCCGTTGAAAGCAGCCCCGAAATGCGAAAAGAGATTGCAAGGGTTTTCCAAATGGCAAACCGCCGTATTCAGAATATAGAGCAAAGCGGACAACTTTCGCCAGCCGTGCAAGCGTTGAACAAAGGCGATATAGAGGGGTACACAAAGTTTTCAATGAAAGGCGATTGGAACACCTTAAAAGTTGAGTACGGCAAGGCGATTTCATTTTTACGCCAGCCAACCAGTACGGCGCAAGGCGCAAGGCAGTACGGGCAACACCTACAACGTGTGTACGATTTAACGCCCGATGAGTACAACCTAATGGCAAGAAGTTTGCAAGGCAAGTTAAACAGCGTTTCGGATAGTGATTTCGTGGAACGGTATTTGATGCGATACAAGGATTTCACGGGCGAAATGGAGCAAAGCGCACGGGATATAAGCACCCAAATAGAGAGCGAAGCCGAAAGCATTTCACGGGCGATTGATGACGAAATAGAGAGATCCGCAAATGAAGCGGCAAACAAAATGGATGATGATATAGACCGAATACTACAAGGTTTTAATAAATTCGGCTTATGAAAAAAATATCTTTTGAGTTACAAGAAAGAATAAACAGCCCGACCGAAATAACGAGCATCCTGCAACGTGCCGTAAACGAAAAAAACATTATAGGCAACAGCAAGGGGGAACGCTTTTATAACGTGCCGTGTGCGTTTGATATTGAAACCACGTCTTTTTATAGGGACACGGACGGACGGGCGTACACATACGAGCAAGTGCAACGTATGCAGGACAGCAACGGGCGCAAGGCGAAATTAGAGAAAGCCGCAATAATGTACGTTTGGCAGTTTGGAATAAACGGTTATACGATAATGGGGCGCACGTGGGGCGAGTTTGTTACGATGATGCAGGAAATAACAAGCATCCTGCAATTATCCGACAAATTACGCCTTATTGTGTATGTGCATAACCTTTCATACGAATTTCAGTTTTTGCGCAAGTGGTTTGAGTGGCAACGGGTTTTCAGTATTGATTTGCGCAAACCGATTTACGCAATAACAACGGGCAACATTGAGTTTAGATGTAGTTACTTGCTTTCGGGTTATTCACTTGCAAAGTTGGGCGAACAACTTATGAAATACAAGTGTGCAAAAGCCGTGGGCGATTTGGACTACCAGCAAATAAGACACGCCGAAACGCCGCTAACCGATGCGGAAATACATTACTGCATAAACGATATTAAAGTAGTGATGTGCTACATACAAGAACGTATCGAGGAAAGCAAGGGGATAACGCACATACCGATAACAAAGACGGGGTTTGTGCGCAAGTATTGCCGTGCGCATTGTTTGCGTGAAAAAAGCGATGCAGGCAAGACCGTGCCGAATTGGGATTACGTAAACTTGATGCAGGAACTACAAATTACGGGTATGAATGAATTTAATATGCTGCAACGTGCCTTTGCAGGTGGATTTACCCACGCAAACGCCGAATATACAGACGAAATAATGTATGACGTGGATAGTTACGACTTTACCAGCAGTTACCCGTATGTAATGATAGCGGAAAAATACCCGATGTCGCAAGGCGTTGCAATCACGGTTAAGAGCACCGCGCAATTTGAGTTTTTAATATCAAAGTATTGTTGCGTGTTCAATATTGAGTTTACCAACATATTTGCCAGCGAAACGCAAGACAACCCTATAAGCGCAAGCAAATGTTTCGTTAAAGAAAACCCGTGCGAGAATAACGGGCGTATTGTGGCGGCCTCAAAAATTGCACTGACAATAACCGATGTTGATTTTAATATAATCAAGAACTTTTATACGTGGGAAAGTATGAGAGTTGGCGAAATGTATTGTTACAAGAAAGACTATTTGCCGACCCCGTTTGTAAAGTCTATCCTGCATTTGTACGAAAGCAAGACGAAATTAAAAGGCGTTGAGGGCAAAGAAGTGGAGTACCTAAACAGCAAGGAAATGTTAAACAGTTGTTACGGTATGAGTGTTACCAACCCTTTGCGTGATGAGTTTACATATAACGGCGAATGGGATATTAACTCAATGACAGCCGAACAAAAACAAGAACTTTTATACAAGTACAACACCAGCAAAAACCGTTTCTTGTTTTACCCGTGGGGCATTTTCGTAACCGCATACGCACGGCGAAACCTTTTCACGGGCATACACGAAGCGAAAGACGATTACATATACAGCGACACCGACAGCATTAAAATAATGAACGGCAAGGCGCACGAGCCATATTTCAAGGCTTATAATATGCAAGTGCAAATGAAATTACGGGCGGCGTGTAAGTTTCACGGTTTGCCGTTTTCGCTTTGCGAGCCGCAAACGATAAAAGGCATAACAAAGACTTTGGGCGTGTGGGATTTCGAGGGTACATATACGAGGTTTAAGACTTTGGGCGCAAAACGCTATATGGTGGAAGAACCGAACGCACTCAAAGCAAACGGACGGGCATATGATTTCAGTTTAACCGTTTCGGGCGTGAACAAAAAGGCGGCGATACCCTACCTCATTGAAAAGTACGGGGAAAACGGGATATTTGATGCGTTCACTAATTATCTGGATATACCGCCAGAGGCAACGGGCAAGAACATACACACGTACATTGACTACGAGATACAAGGCGAAATAACCGACTATCGAGGAACGCCGGCGCACTACAACGAACGCACGGGCGTACATTTGGAGCCAACGGGGTACAGCCTTTCACTATCCGTTATGTATCTGAATTATTTACGAGGTATCAAATTTAAGGACTAAATTTAAGAATATGACAGCAAGAAAGACAAAGCAGGAAAAGCCGAAATTTTACGACTTGAAAGCGATTTTAAGCAAGAACGCCGACTATAATGTTATATTTGGCGAACGGTCAAACGGCAAGACTTATGCAGCCTTAAAATATGGTTTGGAAAACTATATCAAGACGGGCAAGCAAATGGCGTATATACGCCGATGGCGTGAGGACTTACGTGGCAAACGTGCCGAAAGTCTGTTTGCAAACCACGTGGCAAACGGGCTTATTGAGGAACTGACAGAGGGCAAATTTAACGAAGTCTTTTATATGTCGAACAAATGGTTTTTATCTTACTACGATGCAGAGAAAAACAAGCGGACACCCGACCCGACCCCGTTTTGTTACGGGTTTTGTTTGTCCGAGCAGGAACACGAAAAAAGCAGCAGTTACCCGAATGTCACAACGATCGTGTTTGATGAGTTTTTGACACGCAGGTATTATTTGCCCGATGAGTTTATGTTGTTTATGAACCTTTTGAGTACGATAATACGCCAACGGAACGATGTTAAGGTTTTTATGCTGGGGAACACGGTAAACAAGTTTTGCCCGTACTTTACCGAAATGGGTTTGAAGCAAGTGCCGTTCATGGAGCAGGGAACGATAGATATATACCGCTTTGGCGAACACGGCGCAATCGTGGCGGTTGAGTATTGCAGCACGATAGTACAGCACAAAGCCAGCAACAAATACTTTTGTTTTGACAATCAAAATTTGCAGATGATTACGGGCGGTAAGTGGGAACTTGCAGTTTACCCACATTTGCCGTGCAAGTACAAGCCGCAGGACGTTTTATTTGTGTACTACATTAAATTTAATGACGTGATTTTGCAAGGCAACATTATACAGGTAGGTAACGAATGTTTCACGTACATACACGCAAAGACAACCCCGATAAAAGATGAGGAAAACAGCCTTATTTATTCGCTGGAGATGAACGGCAAACCGAACTACAAACGGAAGCTATTAAGCACCGCCACGTATGTGGAGCAGCAAGTGGCACGTTTCTTCGCAATAGACAAAGTTTTCTATCAAGATAATGAGGTGGGCGAGATAGTACGCAATTATTTAATTACGAGCGCAAAGACAAACATTGTTTCGCTTAAATGAAAATTACGGGCGGTTTGGTGCAAATTTCGTGCCAAACCGACCGTTTTACGAAATAAATGCCTATCTTTGCAAGTAGTAACTAAATTATAACGATATGGACGCAAATACTATTATTCAAATCATTTCAAGTTTGGGTTTCCCGATTGTGATGTGTGGCGCATTGTTTTGGTATATGGTGAAACAAAGGCAGGCGCACCAAGAAGAAACGGAACACCTAAAAGATACGATTGCGGAAAATACGAAAGTGTTAGCCGAATTAACAACGCTTATTAAAGTTTTGACAGATGAAAAGGAAAGATAACATTTACAAGTTGTATCAGCAACAAATAAGGGATAAGGACACCGCCGTAACCGAATTTATTGCGAACACGTTGGCGAAAACTCAAAGTATGTTTGAGTACGAGGGTTTGCCCGACAGCATACCGCAAAAGGAATTGGAACGGCTTTTGCAGACCACGGGCAACGCCTTTGTTACCAGCGTGGACGGGGTTTTGTATGCGCTTTCGGGCGGCAAAGGCGGCGAACCCGATGTTTACGGACGGGCAACGCTTTACACCGTGGCGAACCCTGCAATAAAGTTAAACAAGACCTACGATATACAGAAAGACGGGGTTTTGATTGAGAATGACAGCAACGGCGAAAGCCTTTTGCCGCTTATCGGGCGTTATGCCGTCTTACATACTGACGGACTTATTTCGTTGAACACGGCAAGCATTTTGACCCGTATCACGATGCTTATAAGTGCCAGCGATGACAAGACGAAACAAAGTGCCGATGAGTTTTTGCGCAAGATCCAGGACGGTGATTTTTCAATCATTGGGGAAAACGCATTTTTCAAGGGCGTAAATATGCAGACAGCCCCGACCACCAACAGCGTGTATATTACACAACTTATTGAACTGATACAATACTACAAAGCGAGTATGTACAACGAATTGGGGTTAAACGCAAATTATAATATGAAGCGTGAACGCCTTAATTTGGGCGAGGTATCAATGAATGTGGACGTACTTTTGCCGTATGTGGATAATATGCTAAAAGAAAGACAAAATGCAGTTGAGAAAATTAACGAAATGTTCGACACCGAAATTTCGGTTAAACTTTCTTCTTCGTGGGGTTTGGAGCGTGATAATTACAACGCTTTGGCGGCTGATTTGTCAGCATCCGCAGAAACGACCGAAGAACCAGACCAGCAAGACGGAAACGACACCGAAACAGAGGAAACAGAGGAAACAGAAGAAACAGAAGAAAACGAAGAAAACAAAGATAAACAATGAAATACAGCGAACTATTTACAAAGGGTAACGGGATATTCGCAACGGTTTTCAAGACCGAATATCCGACAGAGTACGCCGCAATTTTCGGCGATACCGACCCGACAAAGTTAGACGCTTACGCCTTACTGATGTACGGCGGCAAAACCGTTGTAAGCAGCATAACCAGCGACAACGCAAGCGATGTTGTTTCGGCGGTGATTGCGGTAAACGTGCAAGGCTGGGAACGCGAAGCGGCGGCGATGCTTGCCGATTACGATGTACTGACACCCGTAACGGGGCAAGTTGAACGGACGGAAACCGTAACTTTGCAGGAAAGCACGGACAACACCGAAACGGGCGCAAACAAGGCGTTCAATGACACCGATTTTTCAGACAGCGACCGAAAGACCGCAAACGATGAGAGAAACCGCACAGAGGAACGCCAAACAACCGAAACCAGCAAAGGAACGGGCGCAAGCAAATCAATTTCAAGTGAAATTGCAAAAGAATTGCAGTTAAGGCGTGATAATTGGAGAAAAAACATTATCTTTGCGCTTGTAAGTGAGATAACAACGGGTATTTACGAATAACTAATTTAATTTTTAGCAATATGGAAGTAAAACAGATTTACACGCTTATTAACAGCGTATCAAGTGAAGTGTTGGGGCGTACTGACATTGTAACCGAGGATTTGACGGGCATTGTGGATTTGGGCAAAGAAGTGTTTAACCAAAATGCAGTGGATAATTACGTTAAATCACTTGTAAACCACATTGGCAAGGTGATTTTCGTGAACCGACCTTATGCGGGCAAAGTGCCATCCGTGCTTATGGATGCGTGGGAGTTTGGCAGCGTGCTGGAAAAAATTTCGGCAGACGTACCCGAAGCCGAAGAAAACGACACGTGGAATTTGACGGACGGCACAAGCTACGACCAAGACGTTTTCCACAAACCGACCGTTACCGCCAAGTTTTTCAACTCTAAGGTGACGTTTGAAGTGCCTGTATCAATCACCGAACGGCAGGTTAAGGAAAGCTTCAGCAACGCCGCACAACTCAATGGATTTATTTCAATGATTTATGCAGCCGTTGAAAAATCTATGACTATCAAGGCAGACGCTTTGATTATGCGCACAATTAACAACATGATTGCGGAAACCGTGTTGGCTGATGCGCAAGCGTTTGGAGCAACGGCGGCAGGTGATATGGCAGGGGCAGACCTTGCAAGCGCAAGCACTGCAAGATGTGTAAACCTTTTGAAGTTGTACAACGATAAAACGGGCGCAAGCACAAAATTAACCGCTGCAAAGGCAATAACAGACCCCGACTTTATCCGCTTTGCGTCTTACGTTATGGGTACGTATGCCGACCGTCTGCAAAGCATTTCCACCGTGTTCAATGTTGGCGGCAAGGAACGGTTTACCCCGAAAGATATGTTGCACGTTGTACTTTTGTCCGACTTTGCAAAGGCAGCGCAAACCTATCTTTATTCCGACACGTTCAACCGTGGCGACGTGCTTTTGCCTCAAGCCGAAACCGTACCTTTTTGGCAGGGCAGCGGACAGAACTACGAGTTTGCCAGCACGGGAAACATTAATATCAAGGAAAGCGGAGGCAAAGCCGTTGAAATTTCGGGCGTGTTGGGCGTAATGTTCGACCGTGATGCGTTGGGCGTTTGCAATATTGACAGACGTGTCACGATCAACTACAATGCCAAGGCAGAGTTTTTCAACAACTACTACAAGTTTGATGCAGGGTATTTTAACGACACGAACGAAAATTTTGTAGTATTCTTTGTTAAGTAATACAACGGTTTAATTGTTTAACGTTGGCGGTGTGGGTGCAGTTGAAAGCGCACCGCACCGCCTTTTTTTCTTACTGATATGACAACGATAAACTTTTATACATACAACGGACACCCCAGCACGGTAAACAAGCAGTTGGGCGAGTTTACGGCGATTGAGGGCGATTTGCGGCAAACTTTCAATGTGTTGCACCCGACCGTAACACTACGAAAGCAGCCCCGACCGACTTTCAATTATTGTTATATCCCCGATTTGGGGCGTTATTATTTCGTGGATAGGGTAAGTTTTGAGGGAAACAACGCCTACGAACTTTCGTTGCGTGTTGATGTACTTAAAACCTACGAAACCGAAATTTTGGCGGCAACGGGGCGTGTTTCTGAAAGCGACAACCCCGATCCGTATATTTCAAACCGTGAAACGATTTACAGGCGCACCCCGAATTTCGAGAAAGTACCGTTTGCAAATACGGGCTTACTCAATGAAACGGGCGGCATTATTATGGTAACATTAAAAGGCAACGACAATGACACTGAATGATACAAAAACCGATTTTACGAGCGTTAGCGCATACCTTACGGGGTTTAACAGAGAATATGCCCTAAAATACGGCGTTGACGATAACGGGGACACGATATTTTTTCTATATATAAGCCCCGATTATGAATTAACGCCATATTCAGAAGCAACCGCACAATATCCGCACGGTTATATGTGGTCACAAATACCCGGAACGATTGGGTTTGAACGTATGGAGCAGTATGACGGGTTGGTATCCGAAAGTCCATATACAAAGGCATACGGGGTTAATGTGGGTACAAATGTTCCACGTAAAAACGATGCGATTACTTTCAACGCCACCCGTAAAGAAGTAACTACCGAACCCGTTCCAACGGTTACTAACAACATAGACGGGACAGAGGAAAGCCACGAGTGGGACGGCGAAACGCTCACCATAACCGTAAAAACACCGTCTTATATTAGCGCAAGACTTGATAAACCGCAAGTGCATTACACCAACACGGGCGGCGAGCCGATAACGCAAGATATGCAGGTAGAAAGCACGTCAACACGAGTGACGGCAACCGCCGTTATTACTGATTTGGGCGGCGATTATTCAGTGACGGTTACGGGGACTTATATACGTACTTTGCCGCTTACAAAGTCGCTAACGAATTGCGCGAGCAAAGATCCTTTACCCGATTATGTGGACTTTGACAGCCTTATAACGGTGGAACTTGATGCGTACCCAAACACCGAATTTCACACGGACGAAACGACCTATTTAAGCGTTAAGACAAGGATAGGCGGACGGGAAACCAAAACCCCGTTTACGATTTCGGGAGACAAGAAAAAAGCTACAATTTCGTACCAGCTTGCAAATAGCGGCGATTATAGTCGGGTTAATATAGTGGGCGAGTGTTTTCCCGTTGAGGTAGTTGGCGAACAATACGGCTCTATTAACGTGTATCTTGTAACGCTTGATAATCTGAAAGAATTTGCCGCAAAGCGTTATTTCACGGACGGCGGCGGAAATGTGGATTTGGGCGAGTATGTTAACCGTATCAAAAGAATTTACACGGATATAACGCCGTTTAGCACCGATGTAATACGATGCGGCAACTACAATACGGGCGTATCTTGCCGCCAGCCAGCGCAAGACAAAATAACGCTTGATTTCGGCACGGCGGTAGTACCAGCGCACAATGAGGACAACACCGACTACGAAAGCGAAATACAACTCTTTTTGCCGTTTGCAGGCTTTGTAAACCTCAATACAGATTATGCAGGCAAAACGATAGCTTTGCAGTACGTTATAAACGTGGTAACGGGCAACGGGGTTGCGCTTTTGTCCTGCAACGGCGTTGTATTTCAAGTTGAGGAAACAGAGCCAAGCAGCGAAATAATATACCTCTCGCCAAGTACGCAAGTCAAAACCGTTGGCGGCGATGATTGGAACGAAATGTTATATTATGGGTTAGAACCTTACATTTACTGCAAGTGGTACGAGAGCGCAACGGGCGGGCGAAACAATGACAGACAAACGGGCATTTTAGGCGATTTCAGAGGGTTTAACGTGTTCGATGATGTTACACCTATCCACACCGCCGAAATGCTTGCAGACGAGCAGGAAATGATTTACACGGCTTTGTCTGACGGCGTTTATATTGAGTAACTGCAAGGCAGGACAAAAAGAAAGGCGGCAACTTGATCGTCACCGCCTTTTCTTTTCGCTTGCTGATTGTTATTTGTCCTGCAATGTTTCAACGCCCGTTAAACCGATGTACAAGTTTGTCGGATAACATTCGCAAAAGGTTTTGAAACGCCCGATTAACTTTTCTGCGGCTATGAAGTCGTATGCTTGATTTTTGCAGGCGACCTCTTTTGCGAACTTGTTGCGTGTATCACGGTTGAACACGATTTGATTTTCCAAAATATCCACACCCGTTTGCAGGCTTTCGGCGATGCTTTCAAGGTTTGTGTGCATTTCGGGCGAACCAGCCGCCAAAAATTCAACGTGTTTCTTAGTCTGCAATAACATTTCTTGCAATGCGTTCAACACTTTTTGATTTTGATAAAGTAAGTCAGTTGTTTTCATTTTGTTTAAGTATTTAATTGTTTAACTTATGCTTTCTTTATTTCAACTAATACGCAATCCATAGGGCGGTATCTGCAAGCCTTTTTATAAACCACGTGAAATGTACCTGTAAAAACAAGTGTACATCTTTTGCCGCAGATATGTTCATAAACACAAATGTAAGTATATTCTTTCTTTTCCATATTGATAAGTATTTAATTGTTTAACACGCTGCAAAGATAAGCATTTTATTTTAATTACAAGCGGTTTGCGTGTTATTTTGTGTTAAATTATTCTTTTAACTTTGTTTAACAATGTGTTCCACGTGAAACATTTTATTTCGTGCATCGGTGTGG
>ULTO01079552.1_pt1 | contig 11049 bp, 12 predicted proteins | sample 1957601 | NCBI WGS metagenome assembly ULTO01 (sample SAMEA4835734, study PRJEB28245) | human gut metagenome | biome: gut microbiome; material: fecal sample | place: Denmark | collected 2008 | reverse complement strand
AGCTGCTCTTATTGGAAGCAAAGCTCGGAATGGTTGCGTGGTTCTGCATCTGCGTAAGAAGCCAGTTGTAGCACTTCTCGGCAGGTCTGCCTTTGATACCCTTGAAGTAAGTGTCGGCAGGAACCCCGTAACTGTTTGCTTTGAGAGTAGGAAGAAATACCTTTCTGACACTCGTTTTTGTCTTTGGCGATTTGAGAACCAAGACGGTGTTACCCTTTTTAATTAAGTGAGGGAATGTCAAGATCACATCTTTGTTATCCAAGACCTCCAGCACATCTCGTTTAACTCTTTGCAGTTCTTTATTGATGTAAATGTACGCCGTGTTTTCCTTGATGCTTTTTTCTGAAACATCTATGCAGTCCCAAGTAAGTCCAAGCAGCTCCCCCATTCGCAGAGAGCAGGAAAAGGCGAGGTTGATTGCAAGCGATATGGCTATCTGTCCTGTCGGCAGCCTCTCATGTTTGCTTTACGCAGGTCTGGTTTAACTGACCGAAGTGTTTCAAAGCAAGTGACCTGATAAGGATTTAGTGCGGCTCTGTTTCAGCCCGACCTTACCGTCGTTTCGCCGTATTCAGTTTTAAGCTTCTTAAATTACGCTTTCCTGTCCCGGAGGAGCGAACATCTCAATCGTGTCGTGCCTTCTGCCTTTTCGCACCCGCACGAACTTGACCATACATCGGTCACATTCGTATTTAATCTTTTCATCAATGCCTTTATATCCGTAGTTCATCTTTCCGCAGTTGGGGCAGAACATCGGTATCGGCTTCCAAGTTTCTGTCATCAACGCTATCACCTCGCACCTCGTATCATTTTGTTGTTCTGTATATTCGCAAGTTTGCGAATATACAGGGTAAAAAAATCCCGCAGGATTTTAGATTAGGGCAAAGTCCTTCAATCGGATTTCCATTGCCTGTTTTGACACTTCAAAGATTTCTGCCATTTTGCAGACATACGCGCTTTTTGTCTTGCACACGGGGCGGAGTGCGTAGAAACAGCGTTTGATCTGACCGTTTGGCATAAGAATAGCCTTTGCAAGATAATTTGCCTGCCATTCTGTTGCATCCTCGTCGGTATCATTGTTATATAAAGCGGCGGCAACGCCTGTCCCGCTGAATATCTGCTTGTGTATAATGTAATGTGCCAGCTCGTGAGCCAAGGTGAACCGAAGTCTGCCGTATGATTTCTCATCCTCCAGCAAAGCCGCTTCAATAAGCATAGTACCACCTTCAACTCTCATCAGGGCATAGTCCATAATCTCCCGGTTGTAATAGGTTGTAATACCGCTATCGTAAATCATTCTGCCAAGCTCACGGGCATCATTGGTTAGATATTGGTATTCTATTCTTAAACCGAAAGTCTTTTCGATGATTGTTTCAATCGGCACTGCACGGGGACTGCCGTTCAGATACATTGGATCATATTCACTTAATGTACGGCGGGCAATCGTTTCAAGCGCCTGCGGTCGATAGAATACTGTTGCCACTGCTGCGTCCTTTCTGTCCGAAAGATTAGTCGGACTCCTTTGTTATGCGGCGGATAAAATCCTCCCACTGTTTGTCGGTTACATTGTGTTTCTTAGCGGTTCTCAGAGCAGCCCGGACAATATCTTTTTCCATTATGTATTCCGGCAAATCTGCACTGACAGTATTCCTTGACCTTGCCGCCAAGTCGTACATCTCCTCCGTTTCTGCTTCGGTCAGATGGAGAAGTGCAGGAAGTTTTTCAAGAATATCGTCAGGAACCGGTCTGCGGTCTTTTTCAATATCACAGATATATACGGCTGAATAATCAAGGGCGATGGCAAGTTGACGAGCAGACATTTCGTGTTCCATACGCTTAGAAATCAAAAACCTCCCGAAAGTCTTATTGTTTTCCATAAGGTAGCTCCTTTCAAATTCGCTCTTTTGCGAATACCGTAAGTATATTATATCCGAACACTTGTTCACAGTCAATGCTTTTGGGGAAAGTGAAAATGAGTTGGGCGTTTTTTCACCCAACTCATTTTTTGAACCGTTCGATATTCCTTTATTTCAAGGCGTTTTCAAGCATTTCACGGTATCTTGAAACAACCGCTGACGGATTTGTGACTTTAACCTCTCCGTTAAACTGGAATACCCACGCAAAGAAGGTTTGGCTTACGGACACTTCTACGACTGCCTTGAAATGGCTGTTATCCGTTGGCGAGGTTTCAACCTCATCTCCAAATTTATCTACGATGTAGTTCATCAGCTCGTTCTTGCAGAGCAGCGTAACTTTCTCTTTTGTGCCGTCGTACATATCAAATACCTGACGGGTAAAGTCCGGCAGATTAAAGTCCTTTGGCTGCGGTACTGCATCAGAACAAAGAATACTGATTGATTTCATCCTGTCCACTCGGAATGTTGTAATGCGCTGATGTTTTTCACAAAAGCCGACCACATAGTAATGATCTTCATTCCACACAAGGTAGTAAGGGGAGAAATGATAGCGCTTGCCGTCATTATTCGGGACTTCCTCCCGATATTGATTATAGTGATAATACAGGAACGAGATTTGTTTGCCCTGATTGATTGCTGTGTTGATATTATCTACCAAGTAGTAAATCTGCTCATTCATCGGTTTGACACGCTGGGAAATATAGATATTCCTTTTCAGTCCTTCCGACTGATACACGCTTGTCATCTGCGACAGCTTATTCGCAAGCTCCGAGCTTTTCTTTGCCGTAATGAATTTCGAGGATTCCACCGCATCAATCAGCAGCTTCACTTCCGGCAGGGTAAACAAATGACTGCTAAGGGAATAGCGGTTCTCACGGCTTCTTTCTTCTTCAATATCAATACCAATATCACAGAGCTTCGCAATGTCGCCCGGTATTGTTTTTCTGTCGCAGGAGATGCCGTTCTCCTTCAAGTATGTAAGAATATCTCCGGTTGTGGCGTAATGCTCGGCATCCGTGTTTTGCCATAGGTATTTTAGAATATATAAAATTCTGCTCTTTATTTCCGCCATAAGTACCTCCGTTGTATTTTATCTTATTTGCTCTACACCTATCACAACCATTCTGCTGTCTTTACTATCTCCGAAACAGGTGGAAAGGGTTAGTAACTGTTCTTTGTACTGCGGCTCAATTTCGGTATCATAAAGCGATCTGCTTTTAATTTCCGTAATTGCCTTTTGATACTGTTCTTCGTTCTCGAAACAGGAAAAGCCGTACCATTCATCTGTTTTCTTCAGGCAAACCACCGCAAAGACTTGATATACTTTCAATCCGTCTGCTGTTTCAAACTCAATGGACGGATGTTCCTCACAGTATGCTTTATCCCTATATTGCGTAATATCAGAGAACATCGTGCCGTTTTTCATATTGTGACCGTAGATAATCAAATTGTCACATTCCGGGGTAGAATTGCCGTCCAAAAACGGAACGCCGGACACACTGTATTCGCCCTCGAAGTTTTTACGAAGATATTTTTGAGGTTCCTTGGGTGTAAACATAACCGGATAATTTACTGCGGTATTCGGAATACATATCCAGCCGATACAATCCCTGTTTGCTTCAAATAACGGTGTTAGATTGCGTGTGGACTGTTTCTGTTCCTGCGGTGTTTCGGTCTGTTCAACATTATCCGTCATTTCCGTTTGTTCAACTTCGGTTATAATATCCTCTAATTTTTCAAACCCTTTTATATCTTGTTGGCGTTCCCGATACTCTTTTGCTATCATTCCGACAGAAAAGAGCATTATAGCGACAAACAGGAGCGAAATTAACGGTAATACTTTTTTAGTTTTCATATAGACCTCCGTTAATAGCTACTGTTGTGTTTAGCACGCTTCATTCCTGTTTTGTCAGCTCATAAACCTTACCGGGTTCAACGGTGCCATTACCGCCCACAAGAGTCAGTTTGTCACCGTCAACGGTGTAGGTATATTCGCAGTCGGTCACATAATCAAGTGCGTAATCCACCTTGAGTGTGTCTCCGTCTATGTCGTATGTAAATTCATAGTGATTGGTTTTATCAATACACATACATCCGTTGCCTTTGCCGTCAAACTCATATTCTGTGTATTGGTCGTAATACCAAGTCCCCTGTAAAACAGAGAGGTCTTTTTTACCGCCTGCGCAGCCTTTACAAATCAGCACAACAATAAGAATGACGATAAGGAGGGCAAATAACGAAACAATCACAGCCCTTTGCCTTTTTCTGCGCTTTATTGCTGCCTTGCGTTTAGGCGAGAGATACCTGCCTTTACTTGACTGAGGTTGTCTTTTGTATGCAGTATGATTTGATGTGCGGGCAGTCCGTTCGGCGTCAATTGGCTTTTGGGAAATCTGCCGAGACTGCAAATTGTTCTGCCGCATTTGAGCTTGGTTATTTCTTTCTGACGAAGGCGAGGGTGCTTTGTCAAACATTCTAAGTATTTCTTCAAGTTCTTTTTCTTGTTCGTCCATTTGGTTTCTCCTTATTCGATTTCTTTCCGAAAAACGGCAAAGCAAGCGTCTTTCTTTACCGCCTTTCGGAAAGGGACTTCCGAAGAAATCCTTTTCGTAAGGAAAAGGCGGCAGCGGAAGCTCCGCCACCGCCCTCCTTAATTGGTCAGTTATCCGTTATTTTACAGATTTTCTCTTTTTACCGTAAACGGTAGTTGTTACAACGCCGAAGCCGCTGACGAACAGCAGAGCGATCCAAAGACCCATCATGCTGTTATCGCCGGTCTGCGGTACATCGGCGCCGGTGCTCGGATTGCTTCCCGTTGGAACGGTCGGCTTGGTTGTGGAACCGGTAGCCGGAATCTCAACTGCCGCCTTCTTGTAGCCGCAAACCTTGCACTCCTCATGCTTGGAACCCTTTTGGGTTGCAGTTGCTTCCTTATCTACCACCCACTTAAAGCTGTGAGCCGCAACATCGGCCTTATCTCCGCAAGAGCACTCATGCCAGTGGTTCGTAGCATCGTTCTTCCACTCACTGCCGTAGCTGTGAGTATGCTCGCCGCCGCCGGTTGCCGGGATAGTTTCGGTTGCCATCGTATAACCGCAGACGGTGCATTCCTTATGCTTTGAGCCGTCGGTTGTAGCAGTTGCCGGGGTGTCGATGATCCATTCGCCGGCGGTATGCGCTGCTGTATCTTTCTTATCGCCGCAGGAGCACTCATGCCAGTGGTTGTCGGCATCGTTCTTCCACTCGCTGCCGTAGCTGTGAGTATGCTCACCGCTGCCGGTTGCCGGGATAGTTTCGGTTGTCATCGTATAACCGCAGACGGTGCATTCCTTATGCTTTGTGCCGCTTGTGGTAGCTGTTGCCGGGGTGTCGATAATCCATTCACCGGCGGTATGAGCTGCTTCCTCAGACTTTGCGCCGCAGGAACATTCATGCCAGTGCTTGTATGCGTCGGATTTCCATTCGGTGCCGTAAGTGTGGGTGTGCGAAGCTCCAAGTGGAGTCAGCATGAAGCTGTACACTGCGTTGTTAGGTTGCATAAACATAGCTACACCCGCTGTTCCGTCTAACGTTACATTTTCTTCCTTCAAACCCAAAAATGTATAGCCTTCGTCAGACTTAATGTGAACCTCGAGGAAGTATTCTACGCCTTCCTTTATAAGCTCATCCGCACCAAGACGCTTTACTGTTTCGCCTTCGAGATAACATAACACGTAGCTACCACCTAAAGCAACACCATCCTCATCATAACAACGATAGGTATCGCCATAAGAAAAGTCTACTACATCTGGTGTAATGATTTTTACAGAAATATCGCTGGCTTTTTTGCCAACAGCATAGTTGCCCAGTGTAAGTTTGACAGCCTTAATTGATATATCACAAGGGATATAGGTTGCTTCTGCGGTTACATTACCTTCCGGCATAATGAATTTCGCAGTCATGTTGTTTTCAGCATCAACGGTAGCACCGGTAACAACCCACTTCTCAAATGCAAAACCTTCATCTCGTCTATCGTCCGCCAGCAGCACCACTTTATCACCGGGTTTCGCTTTTGTGATGTCTATATAACTTACATTTTTAGCCACACCGTTTGTTACGGTAATATCATACATCTGCGGCAATGTTGAGGATGTCACCTCATATTCCTGAGAATGAAAATAAGCAAGAGATACAAAGTGGTAATCATCAAAACGAGATTTCGATTCAATCTGCCACTCTACTTCATTGACGAAAAACCGCGGTTTTTCCGACAGCTTGTGGGTTTTGCCGCCTTCACCGTCTATGCGGACTTGGACAGAAAGCCTCCATGTTCCCTCTGTAAACGTATTCCCAGAGGAAACATTATCCCATTTTCCTGTCACTGTGTTTTTCTTTTCCCAGTGAGTCATCATAGCAGCAATATATGCAGGGCTGCCTTCTGTCACTGTAAATGCCGGATAATTGGTCGGTTCGCCATAAGATGGTACATTAATTATCGCTGTGGCTTTTATGGTGTCAACCTCTTCGCGGGTACCCTCCGCAAACGCCGTCATCGGCATCAGTCCCAGCATCAGCACAAGGCAGAGCATGGCGCTCAAAAACCTTGCAGGCGCTTTTTGTGTTCCAATCATAAATTGTTCACCTCGTTTTCTTATTTTTTCGCCTTTTTGATTGGCGGAATGACCGGCGGCTCGTTTCCGCACTTCGGGGGATCGTCCGTTCTGGGCGGGGTTACAATCTTCGGCGGCTCATTTCCGCAACCGTAACCGGGGGCGAAAGCCACTCTGTCGCCCAGCTTATCTTTTAGCTTGATTTCCGCTGACGGTACGATGCCCTCTTTTTTCAGCATTTCTTTTTTCTCAATCTTAATTTTCTCTGCCATATTCTCTTCCTCCGTTCCCGTCAGATAATAGTTCGTGCAAAGCGATGCCATACATAAATAGGGAAAATCAAATGATTTTTACAGTGTATCCAACAGTGCCACAAGGTAGCTGGTACTGATAGAGCCGTAAATGAATTGGTCGATCCTCCCGGCTTTTTTCGCCCGTCGCACCTCCTCGGCTACTTTTTTCTCTGAGTTTTCGTCAACCACAAGAACAATCTTGCAGTCGGGATTGACCTCTTTGATTGCATCCCGGATTTTTAACCGTTCTTCCAGCACATAGGGCGGATAGCCGTTGACCTCCATAAGTACGGCATACGGCTCGCACAGCTTACCGTATTGCAGCAATTCTTCCGTCGTGGTTGTCGGTACTACATTAAAATCACCTTGTTCATCTGCCTGTAACGACTTTGCAACAGCGTCGGCAAAAATGTAGTCCTTCATGTTCAAAATCACCCTGCGCATACATTACCACCTTCTTTCTGCTTACGCATAGAGCCACTTTCACGATTCCCAATTATAATTATAAGGATATTTCCAAAAAGCACCCTATCAGAAATGATAGTTTTTTTCGATTTTTTCGGATAAACGCAAAAAAATCCGTCTCCGCATAATCACGGAGACGGATTTCGGCTCGATATATACTTTTTACAGACCGGGAACAATGAAGTCCTTATTGATTAAATCTGCAATCAGCTTGACGCGGTTTTCGTAGCCGGTCTTTTGCAAAAGCTGGGTGATATGGTAACGAACCGCCGGTACGCTGACGCATAGCTTTTCGGCAATGACCGCATCGATATTTCCCTCTACCATCAGTCTTAATACCTCAAACTCACGCTCTGAAATTTCGGCGGTGGTCATATTGCCGATCTGCACGATGGGTGTTTCATTGGGATAGATATGCTCACCGGTCATTGTGCGATCCATCACATCCAAAAGCTCATCGCCCTCGATTTCCTTATACCAAAAGCTGTCTGCTTTTGCTGCTCTTGCCCGGTCGATCAAGTCAATGGTCGTCATGCCGGTGACGATAATGACTTTGATATTCGGGAAATGCCGCTTGATAACAGCGGCAGCCTCAATCCCGTCCTCATTGTTTGCCGTGCATACATCCATAAGGACTAAATCAATGTGGCATTGCATACAAAGCATTTCCGCCATGCCTGCGCTGGCTGTCTGCGCCGCAAGCTCATAGCGGTCAGAGCCTTTCATATAACCGATGATACTGTCACGGGACATTTTTCTGTCCTCTACCAGAAGAACCTTTATCATTCCGTACCCTCCTTTCCGGGAAGAATCAGTTCCAATTTGAACGCAGGAACGCTTTGTATCCGCATCATGCCTCCTGCGTTTTCTGTTTTGCGGCGCAGAGAAGAAAGTCCGCCGCCCTCTTGAATCTCACCTTCGGGGATATTTCCGTTGTTGGTAATCACGGCGGTGAGGGCGACATCCGTTCTTGTAAGCTCTACCGTCATTTCGCTGCCTTCTGCGTGGCGCACGGTATTGACGGCACATTCACGAATAGCAGCTATCAGCAAATTAGCGGCGCTGCTCTTTTGCGGAAATTCGCCTTTTATATGAAGCGTTACACCGATAGCGGCGATTACCTTGGTAAGCTCTGTGAGCGTTTTATCCACATCAAAGGTTTCCTCATCGCCCTCCGAGGAAGCGCCCAGGGTAGAGGAAACCTGCCCCCAGCGTTTTGCAACGCTTTTGCGCTCGGCAAGAGAAATATGCTCCTGCGCTATCAGATTACGGGTAAGTCCGAGCAGTTCACCCATTTCATCGTGAACACGGGTTTTGACGGCGAAGTTTTCCTCCTCACGCACAATGTTGTCAAGCTCGGTATAGAGCTTTTTTGCACGGGCGTTTATTTCTTCAAGGCGGGCATTTTCCCGTTTCAGCTCTTTTTCTGTTTCATAAAGTGCCGTTACATCAAATGCCTGTATCTGCGTATAGGCATTTCCGTCTGCATCTGTTATATTGCTCTTTGTAAACTTCCACACCTCACCTGACGTAAAGTGGAAAACATCCGTATCGGCGCTTACGGTTTTTACTCCGTTTTGAGGACGATTCATTGCATCCTGCAACTCGGAAATATACTGCAGATCTCTCCCCAGCAGGGTGTGGCATAGGCGGTACATTTGTTTGTTGCACAAAACAATCAAGCCGTTTTTATCTATAAAGCAAATACCGCACGGCAGATTGTCGAAGCTCTCCTTTATGGAGGCTCTGCCTATCTTATTCCTGTGAAATAAGCTCATACGGCTTCACCTCCCTCGGCAATCGTCAATGTACAATACCAAACGCCGTCCTCGTTTGTAACCGAAGCGTTTGCAAATTTTTCTGAAAGCACAGTCATATCGGTATTGCAGGAAAGAATCATCGTAAAGTGCAATCCGGCCGCACTGCCTGCTGCAAAGGCGGTCATATCGGTAAGGGTGTCCAAAGACAGTTCAATGACAGCCTCATAAAAATCGAACAGTGTTCCTGCTGTGTGAAAGGGCAGTTCTTCCGAAAGATCAAAGCGCAAAGCGCAGCTTACGCCATAAGGACGCAGATTGGAAATGGATTCCATTAAGCACAGGTGAAGTTCTTCTGCCGGGATTTGCCCTGACTTCTCGGCAAGCATAATCAGATTGCTGCGCCGTTTCAAATATGCGCCTATAACCGCCAACTTGCCCATCGCCCGTTTAGCATCAGACTCCGTATCAGCCGCCTCAAGCTCCTTTGTTATACTTGTAAGCAGAGCAATATGCGGTTTTATGGCTTCCTGTACCATTTCAAAAAGCCGCTTTTGTTCATCCAGTTTTTTTCGGCGGCGTTTCTGTTTGTTTTCTTCTTCTAAAAGACCGCCGTAGGTTTTCAGTTCTTCCTTTGTACCTGAAAGCTCATCGAGTACCGCAAGAAGGGCTGAAATATCCTCCTGCCAGTATACATAGCCGCCGCGAATGGGTACTGAGCAAAGGCGGGTATTTTTGTCTATCATCACAGCTTCCTTTTTTGCCTGCTGCAAAACGGCACCGTCCATCGGGCTTGCGTTTTCAGCGGCATATATGACGCTGCCGTTATCGTCGGTGATCTGTGCGGCAAATGTGGACGCCTGAAACAGCTCGGTATAATAGCTGTTTGACTGAATCAGTCCGCCCCCGATACAGCTTTCAAAAATCAGCACGATCAAAACGCAATAAACCGACGTCATATCTCCGGCGAAGGGAGCAATCACCGAATGTGCCGTAATGTAGAGGATCCCATATACGATCATCAGCGCAAACGGGATTACCGGAAGCCACAGGAATGTTCGGCTGCGCGGAATACGGCACTTATACAGGATCATGCCAAGCGCAAGGAGTGTGTTTATCACAAACCACGCAAACACGATCCAGTACATGCCCCCATAGCTGTAACGGTCGTCTGTCCAGGGCGTATTCTCTGCGGGGAAGGAAAACACCGTCTGATGAAGGTCGTTTGTCAGAACGGTCAAGGTAAGAAGCACTGTCGGTATCCACAGCAGCCGCAAAGGAAGCGGCGTTCGGTACTGCTCCGGTTTTCCCAGCGACACGGTGGCAAACAGCGCAAGCACAGGGAGCATAAGCATCGGAATATAGTAGGCGTACCAAATATATCGGGTAATGTCGGGCAGGGCTTCTGTCGGAATGAGGTGGTGTTTCCATGTTCGCAGCAGAAACCAGAACACCATTACTCCCGAAATGCCGATCATATACCGGCGAATCTGCGTCTGTATGATCCTCCTGTCAATCAAAACGCCCCATGCGACAATCAGGAAAATGTAAATGCCCGAACGGACAAGCCCCAGCGTCTTTGGATAAAAGCCGTTGTTACCGAGCATACGACAGGTAACGGCAAGTGCAATTAACACCGCAGCAATAATCGCTGCCTGTTTGCCTTGTTTATTCAGCTTTTTCATTTTGCCGCACCTCCTGTCTTTGATTTTTGAACTGACAGGGGTATACCCCTGTCAAAATATTTGTGTGCAGGCAGGCAATCTATTTTTGCGCATAAATATACATAATAATTATAGCATACAAAGCCACAAAAAACAAGTAGTTTTCGGTAAATCCAAACTATTGCCAATAAATTCTTTTACGGCAAAGATGTATCGATGGCTGTCCGTGCGGGCAGCCATCTTTCGTTCTCAGCACAATATTAAACAATCTAATACCGTGGTACTCCATACCCAAGCACCTCGTAATGTCCTATGCTGTACTGATTGACACGGCAGCTATCGCCTGAGTTGCCTTCGACGGTATC
>ULTO01040235.1_pt1 | contig 11125 bp, 11 predicted proteins | sample 1957601 | NCBI WGS metagenome assembly ULTO01 (sample SAMEA4835734, study PRJEB28245) | human gut metagenome | biome: gut microbiome; material: fecal sample | place: Denmark | collected 2008 | reverse complement strand
GTGAAGAGCACCGAAAATGCGCTCGGCGACTTCGTTTGGCAGGTCGAGCTGGTCAACAAGACCGCGCAGACGCTCGTATTCAGCATGGACCATGTGTATGTGAACGACTGCAAGCTCGACCCCTATTGGGCGACCGAGGTCACGGCGGGGCAGACCGTGCAGTCCGAGGTCTCGTGGGCACGTTCGGCGGTCGATGCCTGCGAGCTGACGGCGTTTGTGCGGGTGGATTTTGTTCTGACCGTTTATCCGTCGGGCAGCTACGGCGAAAACCTTGCCGAGACGCAGATCACCGCCTACCCGAGGGGGGAGGACGCGTACTTTGCGGAGGTGCGCCCCGCGCATCCCACGGATGTCACGCTGATGGAGACGGGGGAATATACCGTCATTGCCACGGGGCTGGAAACCGAGGGAGAACAGGGGTGCACGATGTCGCTTTACCTGCTCAACAAGAGCGGCCGGGACGTGCTGTTCCGCTTGGATAATGCGCGGATCAACGGGCAGTATTTTGACCCGGGCTGGCTGTCCTCGCTGGCGGGCGGCAAGCGCAGCTTCGAAACCGTCTCGTGGCAGGCTGCCGATTTGAAGGCAAAGGAGATCACGCAGATCACCGAGCTTTCCTTTGATGTGACGGTCTGCTCGGCGGACGGCAGCCGCATCCTGCGGCAGGAGCACGCCACCTTGAATCCTTGAATAACAAAGCCCCGACTGCAATCAGCAATGCAGCCGGGGCTTTTTGCACACCTTGACAGCGATTTCATTATGCTGTAAAATGATGCTGTAAAGCACGGAGGGAGACGGAACAATGGATATGAAAATCGTGGAGCAGTGCCCGCACTGTGACCCGAGAGGGGGAAAACGGCTCCGATTCCCCGCAGTGGAGCAATCGGGCAGCGGTCCGTTCACGCGCTGCCTGCACTGCGGTACAATATACGCGCCTTCTGTAATGCGTGTCGTATGCATTGCCGTTGCTGTATGGCTGCTCGATCTGCTCAACTTGATATTCGACATTGATTACTTTTTCTGCTATCTTCTCGGCATGGGACTGCTTGTCGTCGGCAAGCGGATGCCGAACTTTCTGTGGTGGCGGGCGCTGCCGCGGGAGATTCCCATGGAGCGGCAAAATTGGTGGCTGCGGGATCAGTTGATCTTCCTTACGATCACGCTTGTGCTGCCGCTGCTGACATTTGCCGTGACTGTATTGCTGAAGTGAGAGGAGGAGGGAACGTGGAGAATCCTGCTGCTGTTCTGCAACTCAAAAATAACAGGGCATATTTTCGCTTTTCCGTGAGCTTCTGGTCAATCGGCGGCGCGAAGCTTTCGTATACCGTCGGAGAAAAGACCTATTGCGCAACGGCGGTACAGCTCCTGCTGGCTTCCGTCGGGGGTGTTGCGGCGGGTGTCGCAGCGGCGGTGCTTTTGGTGATGTCGATCAAGCTGCGCTTGGCGATTTCCTCCGTCGGCGCATTGAGCCTTCTGCCCTTTGCACTGCTTGCTTCCTTCCTGCTTCTGTCCGTTTTGCAGTGGCTGCCGTTTCGACTGCTTCCGTGGAAACTCCGAGCGGAGGGAAAAGAGAAGCCCCGTAAGCCTCGGCTGGAGAAATTCATCATTGCCGTGCCGGAGCTGTGTTTCCTCCTTGCGACGGCTGTCATGATTTTCTTTGCGTCGCAGTGGCGGCTGGCATAAGGCGGAAATCGGCGCGCATTGTCGAAGTCTGACGTGCAAAAGTGTATAATGAAACCCGCCGGAGGCACGGACCTGCGGCGGGGTTTTGATATATTTATTCGAATTTTTCGGGGAACATCTTGCGGAAGCTGTCCTCGAACGGCGGGCGGGCAATGCCGCGCTCGGTGACGATACCGGCAAGCAGCGTGTGGTCGGTCACGTCGAAGGCAGGATTGTAGCACTTGACCTCGGGCAGCGCCATCGGCTTCTCATAGAACAGCTCCTTGATTTCCTCGGGCTTGCGCTCCTCGATGGGAATATGGTCGCCGTCGGGACAGGCAAAGTCGATGGTCGTGGACGGACCGAGGGAGTAGACGGGAATGCCGTAATACTTGGCAAGCACGGCAAGACCGGACGAGCCGATCTTGTTGGCGACATCGCCGTTGCGGGCGATACGGTCGCAGCCGAAGAACACTGCCTGTACCTTGCCCTGCTTCATGACGATGGACGCCATGTTGTCGCAGATGAGGGTGCAGTCCACGCCCGCCTTGGTCAGCTCATAGCTGGTCAGACGTGCGCCCTGCAGCAGCGGGCGCGTCTCATCGACCCAAACGTGCAGGTTCATGCCCTGCTCCTTGGCAAGGTAGAACGGACCCTGCGCCGTGCCGTAGCGCGAGGTGGCAAGGGGACCGGCGTTGCAGTGGGTAATCACGCCGTCGCCGTCCTTCAGAACGGACAGACCGTACTGCGAGATCTTCAGGCACATTGCCATGTCCTCCTCGTGGATCGCCTTGGCTTCCGCCATCAGCGCAGCCAGCAGAGCCGGACGGTCGTCGGTACGGTGGGCAAGGACAACGCCGTCCATCCGACGCAGCATACACGCGAGGTTCACGGCGGTCGGGCGGGAGGAGTTGAGGTACTCGGAAAGGCGGGTGTATTCCGCGTAGAAGCCGTCAAAGTCCGGCGCTTTGATCTTCGCGGCAAGGACTGCCATGCTGTAGGCGGCGAAGATGCCGATGGCGGGTGCGCCGCGGACTTGGAGCTTATAAATGGCTTCCCACATGTCACCGGCTTCGGTGAGAGTGAGGTATTTGGTTTCGTTGGGGATGAGCGTCTGATCGAGGATCACGACGCTCTTTTCGTCGTCGCCGAGGCGAACGTTGACCGCATGGGTCACGGACTGCATACTCATAGCGCTGCCCCCATTGCGACGATGCTCTCGCGGACGAGCTTGCGGAAGTACGGCGCGACACGGTTGGCGGTGTCAAAGACCTCCTGATGGCTCAGCGGCGTGGGCGAGATGCCGGCGGCGAGGTTCGTGATGCAGGAAATGCCGCATACCCGCATACCCGCGTGACGGGCGGCGGTGGCTTCGCAGGCGGTGGACATACCGACGCTGTCCGCACCGAGAATGCCGAGCATTTTGATCTCCGCGGGCGTCTCGTAGGTCGGACCGGTGAGCTGACAGTAAACACCCTCCTGCACGCCGATGTCCAGCCGTGCGGCGGTGGTGCGGATGATCTCGGACAGCTTCGGGTCGTAGAGGTCAGTCATATCGGGGAAGCGCGGACCCAGCTCGTCAATGTTCTTGCCGAGCAGCGGGTTCGGGAAGAAGCACATGATCTGGTCGCGGATAATCATGAAGTCGCCGACGTGGAAGCTTTTGTTGATGCCGCCCGCGGCGTTGGTCAGGAACAGGACCTTTGCGCCCATGAGTGCCATCAGGCGGGTGGGCAGCAGGACGTCCTCAATGGAATAGCCCTCGTAGTAGTGGACGCGCCCCTGCATGATGACGACCTTGACATCGCCGAAGGTGCCGAAAACGAAGCGACCCTTGTGACCTGCGACGGTGGAAACGGGGAAGCCCTCAATGTCGTGGTAGTCGATGGTGGCAACGGCGTCGATCTCGTCGGCAAGCGCACCGAGACCCGAGCCGAGGATCAGTGCCACGTCCGGCACAAAATCCGTTTTTTCGCGCACACAGGCGAGGCATTTTTGCAGCTTTTCGTAAGCAGTCATGTCAGTTCCTCCGATAAATATATTGTTTATATGAAATCTTGCGATGGGGTTACGGGATGATGGGATATGGCAGCGTGGATGGGCGTTCGTAGGGCGGGCTGCCCTCAGCCCGCCGCGTGCAGGCAGTATCGTTAGAATCCGCAGGGCGCGATGCGGGCATCTCGCCCTACGGATGATTTTCGGGGTTATTTTTGGTGAGACAAAATGTACAGCGCGTGTTGAAATTCTTGAGGGAGATCACACGTGAGGGTCATTTCCTCGCCGCTGCGGGGGTGGATAAACGTCAGCTCCCGTGCGTGGAGACACTGGCTCGTCAGTCCCAGCTCCGCCTTTTTCACGCCGTAGAGCGGGTCGCCCGCAATGGGGTGTCCGAGGTACGCCATATGGACGCGGATCTGATGCGTCCGCCCCGTCTCCAAGCGGCAGCGCAGGTGCGTGTAGTTGCCGTAGCGGGCAATGACCTCCCAATGGGTCACGGCGCTGCGGCTGTTTTTCTCCGTGACCGCCATGCGCTTGCGGTCGGTCGGGTGTCGTCCTATGGGGGCGTTGACCGTTCCGCTGTCCTCACGAAAGCCGCCGCGCACGATACACTCATAGGTGCGGCGGAGGGTATGGTCCTGAAGCTGTGCGGAGAGGCATTGGTGGGCAAGGTCGTTCTTCGCCACGATCAGAAGTCCGCTTGTGTCCATGTCGATACGGTGGACGATGCCCGGGCGCTGCTCGCCGTTAATGCCGGAGAGCGTGTCGCTGCAGTAGTGCAGCAGGGCGTTGACGAGCGTCCCGTCCTCGTGACCGGCGGCAGGATGCACGACCAGTCCCTTCGGCTTGTTCACGACCAGCACGTCCGCGTCCTCGTAAACAATGTCCAGCGGGATGTCCTGTGCGACCAGTGCGGTCGGCTTGACCTGCGGAAGCGTCAGCGTGTAGACGTCGCCCGCAGCGGTTTTTGCGTTTTTTTTCACGGGCCTTCCGTTGCAGGTGACCAGTCCCTGCTCCAACAGCCGCTGCACGGCGCTTCTCGTCAGCTCCGGCACCGCCTGCGTGAGAAAGAGATCGACCCGCTGCCCCGTCTGCTCAGCCGTCAGTGTCATTTGCGGTATCCTTGCGCGGCTTCTTTTTGCCGTCCGAGATCAGGACGCAGAGGACCAGCGCCGCACAGCCGACGGTGATGAAGATGTCCGCGACGTTGAAGATCGGGAAATCGACGAAATCAAAGCAGATCATGTCCGTGACCGAGCCGCTTGCAAGGCGGTCGATCATATTGCCGATGCCGCCGCCGAGGATCGCGGCAAGGCAAAACAGCTCGGTCGGGCGGGTGATGATCTTTTTCCAAATCAGCACCGCCAGCACCGCGACGAACAGCACCATGACCAGAATGAACAGCCAAAGCTGCCCCTGAAACAGCGACCACGCACCGCCGGTATTCTCGGTGTGGGTCAGGTGGAAGATACCCAAAATGCTCTTGCTCGGCAGCTTGCCCGCTGCGTCGGCGGCAAGGATGAGCTGCTTTGTCCATTGGTCGAGCGCGACGATCGCGGCGGCAAAGACTGCCAAGAGCGAATAGAAAAACGCCTTTTGTTTCATGCTTAAAGCCCCTTGTAACGTTGACTTTCCGCCACGGCAAGCCTGTCGCAGCGGTTGTTTTTTTCGTTTTCGGCGTGCCCCTTGACCCAGTGCCAGCGCACCTCATGCCGTTCCAGCAGCGGCAGAAGCTGCTCCCACAGGTCAACATTCAGCGCGGGCTTTTTGTCGGACTTGACCCAGCCCTTTGCCCGCCAGCCGTAGACCCAGCGCTTGTCCACCGCGTCGAAAACGTATTTGGAATCGGTGTACAGCTCGACGGCGCACGGCTCCTTCAGTGCCCGCAGCGCCTCAATCACGCCGGAAAGCTCCATGCGGTTGTTGGTCGTGTCCGCAGCACCGCCGGACAGCTCCTTTTCCATGCCGTTCCATTCCAGAATCGCGCCCCAGCCGCCGGGACCGGGGTTGCCGGAGCACGCGCCGTCGGTGTAGATGGTAACAGTTTTCATTCGTCCATTTTCAGAACCGCCATGAACGCCTCCGACGGTACCGAGACCGTGCCGAAGGTGCGCATCCGCTTCTTGCCCTCCTTCTGCTTTTCCAGCAGCTTCTTCTTGCGGGTGATGTCGCCGCCGTAGCACTTGGCAAGCACGTCCTTGCGCAGCGCCTTGATGGTCTCGCGGGCGATGATCTTGCCGCCGATGGCAGCCTGAATGGGAATTTCAAACATCTGCCGCGGGATATTCTCCTTGAGCTTTTCGCAGATTTTCCGTGCGCGGGCGTAGGCGTTGTCGGCAAAGAGGATGAACGAAAGCGCATCCACGATCTCGCCGTTGAGCAGAATATCGAGCTTGACGAGCTTCGACGGGCGGAAGCCGTCCATCTCGTAGTCCAGCGAGCCGTAGCCGCGCGTGCGGGACTTCAGCGCGTCAAAGAAATCGTAGATGATCTCGTTGAGCGGCATGAAATAGCGCAGCTCGACGCGGCCCTCGTCCAAGTAGGTCATGTCGCGGTACTCGCCGCGGCGCTGCTGGCAAAGCTCCATGATGTTGCCGACGTATTCCGGCGGCGTGAGGATGCCGGCGCGGACGAACGGCTCCTCGCTGAAGTCAATGTCCGCAGGGTCGGGGTAGTTCAGCGGCGTATAGACCTCGACCGTCTCGCCGTTGGTCTTTGTGACGCGGTAGACGACGTTCGGCGCGGTCGTGATGAGGTCGAGATTGTACTCGCGCTCCAACCGCTCCATGATGATCTCCATATGCAGCAGCCCCAAGAAGCCGCAGCGGAAGCCGAAGCCGAGTGCAATGGAATTTTCCTGCGTATAGCTCATGGACGCGTCGTTGAGCTTGAGCTTTTCCAGCGCGTCGCGCAGATCGCCGTATTTACTGCCGTCGGCGGGATAGACGCCGGAATAGACCATCGGCTGGACGGATTTGTAGCCTGCCAGCGGCTCGGCGCACGGGTCTGCCACGGCGGTGACGGTATCGCCCACGCGGGTGTCGGCGACGGTTTTGATCGAGGCGGTCAGATAGCCGACCTCACCCGCACCGAGCGCGTCCGTCGGGGTCATGCCGAGCGGCGAGAGCGTGCCGACCTCGACGACCTTGTATTCCGCGCCGGTTGCCATCATGCGGACGTCCATGCCGGGGCGCAGCACGCCGTTTTTCACCCGCAGATAGACGATAACGCCGCGATAGGAGTCATACTGGCTGTCAAAAATAAGCGCCTGCAGCGGGGCGCTGCGGTCGCCGCTCGGGGCGGGCACGTCCCGCACGATCGCCTCCAGCACGGCGTGGATGTTGATGCCGTTTTTTGCCGAAATTTCGGGCGCGTCGAGCGCGGGAATGCCGATAACGTCCTCAATTTCGTGCTTGACCTCCTCGGGACGGGCGGCGGGCAGGTCGATCTTGTTGATGACCGGCACGACCTCCAGCCCCGCGTCGATGGCGAGGTAGGTGTTGGCGAGGGTCTGTGCCTCAATGCCCTGCGAGGCATCGACGACCAGCACCGCGCCCTCACACGCCGCCAGCGAACGGGAGACTTCGTAGTTGAAGTCCACGTGTCCCGGCGTGTCGATCAGGTTGAGGGTGTAGGTCTCGCCGTCGTCGGCGGTGTAGTTGAGCTTGACGGCACGCGCCTTGATGGTAATGCCGCGCTCGCGCTCAAGCTCCATCGAATCGAGGATCTGATCGGACATCTCGCGCTTGTCGATGGTGTTGCACTCCTCCAGCAGACGGTCGGCAAGCGTGGATTTTCCGTGGTCGATGTGCGCAACGATGGAAAAGTTGCGGATTTTGGATAGTTCAGTCATAGCAGAGTTCCTATTTTATAAAAGAATTAGCAAGTGTCGAAAATCGTTCGTAGGGCGGGATGCCCTCATCCCGCCGGTGCAGAAAGTGCCGAGTCTGTCATTGCGAGGGTGCTTGCACCCGTGGCAATCTCGCGGGGGTTTTGAAATTTTGATAAATTTCGGCGAATTCGAAGCGTTTCACATGAGATTGCCGCGTCGGGCTACGCCCTCCTCGCAATGACACGAGGGGAGGTTTTTCGACACGCTGACAGCTCCCCTTGCACAGGGGAGCCTTGGCGCGGAGGGTGAGAAAAACTATTTGATAAATTTATCGATCGCGTCGCAGAGGTCCAAAATGGCGTTGTCGTCGCCCTCCTCGACGGCATCAACGATACAGTGCTGGATATGGTCCTGCAAAATGACCTTGCCGGTGTTGTCCAGCGCTCCGCGCACGGCGGCAAGCTGCACCAGCACCTCCGAGCAGTCATAGTCCTCCTCGACCATGCGGCGCACCTTTTCCAAGTGCCCGATGGCGCGGGAGAGACGGTTGATGACGACGCGCTTGTTCTCATGGACGTGGGGATGGTGATGCGGGTGGACGGAAACGCCGTCCTCCTTCGGCAGATGCATAATCGTTTCCTCCGGGTAAATATTATAATCGTTATAATACAAGAATCTGTTAAAAGGCTTGAAAAGCGTTTTATAGCGCTAAGGACGCGTCAGATTCTGCATGAGACGGCGCAGCGTGCCTTTGCACGATGTGAGTGTGCGCAGGACATGGGATTCCTGATGAAATATTTTAATCAAGAATCAGTATAACATAAAAACTTCGAATTGAAAAGAGAAAAATCGGCGGCTTTGCGCGCGCGCGAAAACCGTCACAAATTATTCACAAAAAAATCTTCTCCAACTATTGACAAACCGCAAAAACGGTTGTATAGTGAGTTTAGCACTCGTGGATATAGAGTGCTAATCCTCAAAGACAGTGAGTGCCAAGGTAAGCGAAAGGAGGCGCGGTCATGGAGCTTTCCGAACGGAAACAGAAGATTCTCAAGGCGATCGTCGATCTTTATATCCGTACCGCCGAGCCGGTCGGTTCAAAGACCATTGCCCAGCTTCCCGATATGGACTTCTCCTCCGCCACCATCCGCAACGAGATGGCAGAGCTGACGAACCTCGGCTTTTTGGAGCAGCCGCACACCTCCGCCGGACGCATCCCGAGTCCTACGGGCTATCGGTTCTATATCGACCGCCTGATGCAGGACTACAGCCTGTCCGTGGACGAAACGAAGTCCATCAATCAGGCAATGGAGGTGCGGATGCAGGAGCTTGACCGCGCGATGAGCCGCGTCGGTAAGCTGGTGTCCCAGCTGACGAACCTGCCCGCCTACACCCTGGCGACGCATACCGACACCGTTCGTGTCAAGCGCTACGAGGTGCTGCCCGCCGATCGCGGGAGCTTCATCCTCGTGGTCATGACGACCGACGAAACGGTGAAAAACAAGCTCATCAAGCTGCCAATCAATGTGACGAAGCAGGACCTCAAGCTCCTGTCCGCCGTGCTCAACGCGGGCTTGACGGAGCTGCCCCTCGAGGGCTTTACGCCGGAGCTGCTGGAGCGTGTGACGCGCAGTGCGGGCGCCGCCTCGGGACTGGTGCCCGTGGTGGTGGACTTCACAACGCACGTGCTGGAAAGCTGCCGCCGCTCCGAGGTCTACGTGACCGGTCAGAACCGTCTGCTCGGTCAGCCGGAGTATCAGGACCTTGCCAAAGCGCAGGAGATCCTCGGTGCGCTGGATGAGGATACGATCTCCAATCTTCCCGCAAAGCTCGACGGCGACAATCCGGTGCAGATTTTGGTCGGACCGGAAAATGTTGCACAGGAGCTGAAGGACACCTCCGTTGTAATGACGCGCTTCGACATCGGCGACGGGATGCAGGGAATGATCGGTGTGGTCGGTCCGCAGCGGATGGACTACGCACAGATCACCGCGAGATTGAGCTATTTTGCCGAGGGGCTGGGGCGGATGTTCGCAAAGCCCGAGCTGCCCGAGGGCAAAAAGGAGGAATAACCGTTGGCAAAGAAAGAAAAGAAACCCGCCGTGCCCCGGCAGGAGCCGCAGACGGAAGCCGAGCAGCCCGCCGAAACGGTCGAGCAGCCCGCGCAGCCGTCGGAGCTGGAGCTTGCCAAGGCAGCGCAGGAAAAAGAGCATGACCAATACCTGCGCTTGGCGGCAGAATACGATAATTTCCGCAAGCGTACACAGCGCGAGAAGGACGGCATTTATCAGGAGGCAAAGGCGGATACCGCTAAGAAATTCCTCCCGGTCTATGACAATCTTGAGCGCGCGCTGAAGAACGAAACGGCGGATGAAGCGTACAAAAAGGGCGTTGAGATGACCATGAACGAGCTGGTCAAGATTCTCAATGCGCTGGGCATTGAGCCGTTCGGCGCTGCCGGAGAGCCGTTTGACCCCGCGCGGCACAACGCCGTCATGCACATCGAGGACGAGACAATGGCGGAAAATGTCATTGCGGAGGTCTTCCAGACCGGCTTTGCGATGGGTGACAAAATCATCCGCTTCGCAATGGTCAAGGTCGCAAATTGAGCCGTGAAGCGGTATCAATATTAAATTTGTAAATAACACTTTTCAGGAGGTTTCATATTATGGGAAAGATCATTGGTATTGATTTAGGTACAACAAATTCCTGCGTAGCAGTTATGGAAGGCGGCGAGCCTGTCGTTATCGCCAACGCCGAAGGCAACCGCACCACACCGTCCGTCGTCGCGTTCTCCAAGACCGGCGAGCGTATGGTCGGTCAGGTCGCAAAGCGTCAGGCGGTCACCAACGCCGACCGCACCGTTTCGTCCATCAAGCGTCATATGGGCACCGATTACAAGGTCACCATTGACGACAAGGGCTACACACCGCAGGAGATCTCCGCAATGATCCTGCGGAAGCTGAAGGCGGACGCCGAGGCGTTCCTCGGACAGAGCGTGACCGAAGCGGTCATCACCGTCCCCGCATACTTCAACGATGCACAGCGTCAGGCGACCAAGGACGCCGGCAAGATCGCCGGTCTTGAGGTCAAGCGTATCATCAACGAGCCGACGGCTGCTGCGCTGGCTTACGGCATCGATAAGGAAGCCGAGCAGAAGATCATGGTCTATGACCTCGGCGGCGGCACGTTTGATGTCTCTATTCTCGACATCGGCGACGGCGTGATCGAAGTGCTTGCCACCAACGGCAACACCCACCTCGGCGGCGACGATTTCGACGAGTGCATCATGAAGTACCTTGTGGACGAATTCAAGAAGGCGGAGGGCATCGACCTCTCCGGCGATAAGGTTGCCATGCAGCGTCTGAAGGAGGCTGCCGAAAAGGCGAAGATCGAGCTGTCCGGCGTGACCAGCTCCGCCATCAATCTGCCCTATATCACCGCAGACGCGAACGGTCCGAAGCATTTGGACGTTACACTGACCCGCGCAAAGTTCAATGAGCTGACCGCGCATTTGGTCGAAGCAACGATGGCGCCGGTCCGTCAGGCAATGGCAGACGCAGGCGTGAAGGCAGGCGACATTTCCAAGGTCCTGCTGGTCGGCGGCTCGTCCCGTATTCCCGCCGTGCAGGA
>ULTO01033523.1_pt1 | contig 11130 bp, 10 predicted proteins | sample 1957601 | NCBI WGS metagenome assembly ULTO01 (sample SAMEA4835734, study PRJEB28245) | human gut metagenome | biome: gut microbiome; material: fecal sample | place: Denmark | collected 2008 | reverse complement strand
GGGAGCCGTATCGGTTATAGATATCAATACCCTTGGGGTTTTGTATATGGTATCGGGGGACCGTTCCATTGAAAGGATTGAGGATTTAAAGGGGAAAACGGTTTATCTGACAGGAAAAGGGACCACGCCGGATTATGTTCTCCGTTATCTGTTGGCACGTCATGGGATCGATGAGGGCGATGTCAAGCTTGAATACAAATCGGAGGCGGCAGAGGTGGCGGCCCTGTTAAAAGAAAATCCGGACTGTATCGGATTGCTGCCCCAGCCCTTTGTAACGGCTGCATGCATGCAGAACGAAGCGCTTTCCGTCGTTTTGGATCTGGATACGGAGTGGGCGGCATTAAATGACGGACAAGGTGTGGTAACGGGCGTAACGGTAGTAAGGAAAGACTTTTTAAAGGATCATCCGGAAGCGGTAGATATTTTTCTAAAGGAGCATCAGGACAGCGCGCAATTCGTAAATGATAATGTAGAAGAAGCAGCGGGAATGATTGTGGAAAGGGGTATCGTGGAAAAAGCGCCCATAGCAGTAAAGGCTATACCGGCGTGCCATATTACCTGTATCAAAGGAGCGGAAATGAAAGAAGCCCTTTCGGATTATCTGAAAATTCTGTTTGAACAGGATCCGGAGTTTATCGGCGGCCTTATGCCGGAAGATGATTTTTATGAGGTCAGATAATGAGCAGGTTTGTTTTTCGGAATTTCGGGCAGAATGCAAAAAACAGGATAAAGAAAATCTCTATTCTCATTATGTGGCTTTTGATCTGGCAGACAGGGGCGGCGCTCATAGACAATGACATCCTGCTTGCAGGGCCGGTGGACGTGGGAAAAGCATTAGGAAGGCTTTTAATAACGTGGGAATTTTACAAAATATGTATGGCATCCCTTTGGAGGATCTTTGTGGGATTTTTATTGGCATTTGCATCGGGAATATTGGCGGGAGGCCTTTTTTACGCCCTTCCGCCGGCAGAAGAGCTGTTTGAGCCGGTGCTCTCCGTTATGAAATCCATTCCTGTTGCCAGCTTTGTAGTGCTGCTTTTGATCTGGCAGGGGGCGGATGATCTGTCTGTCTGGATCAGCTTTTTTGTGGTTTTTCCCAATGCCTGTGTCAGTATGAAAAACGGTCTTAAGGCAGTGGACCGTCGTCTGCTGGAAATGGCGGATATATTTAAGATCCGCGGTTTCAGAAGGCTTCTTTACATTTACAGGCCTGTACTGATGAGGTTTTTGTCATCAGGCATGGAGATTTGTGTGGGAATGGCTTTTAAGTCCGGCGTTGCTGCAGAAGTTATCGGGGTTCCGGATTTTTCCATAGGGGAGAGGATCTATATATCCAAAATTTATCTGGACACACCGGGGCTTTTTGCATGGACCATAGCCCTGATCTTTTTAAGCTTTCTGGTTGAAAGGCTGGTCTTAAGAGGCATGGCGCTGTCAGCCGGGCCGGTAAAGGCATACGGAAGAAAAGGTGCTTTGGGGAAGGCGGAAACCTTGGCAAGGGAAAGCGGCAGGCGGCAGGAAAGCAGGGAACAAAAGGAAAGGGACCGCTCTCAGGGGACCAATGGGGCGGAGAAAACGGAAAATGCAGTAACGCTTTCCCATGTTTACAAATCTTTTGGGGAAAAAGAGGTGCTTTCCGACATAAACATGGAGATAAAAAGAGGAGCGCGTTATGTGCTTACGGGACCTTCAGGAAGCGGTAAGACCACGTTGCTTCGGATAATAGCGGGACTGGAACAGGCTGATAAAGGAAAGACAGAAGGAAAAGCGGAAACGGCATTTCTGTTTCAGGAAGACAGGCTGTTGGAAAATGAATTTACCATAACAAATATTATGTTAACTAAAAATAAAAGGAGCAGGAGTAATAAGAGCAGTTATAAGGCGGATGGTAAAGACCGGGAAGGATGGTATGAGGAAGCGGCAGCAGAGATCCTGCCCAAAAACTGCCTGTTTTTGCCGGCTCATGCATTGAGCGGAGGAATGAAGAGGCGGTGCGCACTGGCAAGGACCCTTTTTTACCAAATGGATAATAAGGACGCCGTCTGTCTTTTGGACGAGCCCTTTGCGGGACTGGATGAGGAAACAAAGAAAAATACGGCTGAATTTATTAAAAAATATCTGATGGGCAGGACCTTGATCGTGGCAGCCCACGACGAAAAGGACGCAGAGCTTTTGGGAGGCAGTATATGGAATGTGAAAAGGGAAATGAAAGGGAATATGAAAAAAGAAGGATCGCTTTAATCGGCATTATTGTAGAGGATATGGAGTCCATAGAACGGATGAACAGGATCCTCCACGAGGCCGGAGAATATATTGTGGGCAGGATGGGAATCCCCCGGGTAGAGGAGGGGATCAACGTTATCAGCGTGGTTTTGGATGCGCCGGAGGAAAAGATCAATGCTCTTTCGGGAAAGCTGGGAATGTGCAAAGGAATTACCTCTAAAGTGATTTATGGCAGAAAGCGGTAAAGGTGTGGGAAACATCAGGAAATTCAATGGGAAAACAATGAAAAATCAATGAAAAGGCAAAGAAAAAATGCTAGTATTTTCCTTGCGTTTGTGCTATAATGCTAAAATGACTGTGAGTATGTATAGACAACCACAAATGTTTGTAGGAGGATAAATGAAAGAACATGAGCGTAAAAGTTGAAAAATTAGAGAAGAACATGGCAAAGCTTACAATTGAAGTACCTGCGGAGGAAATGGAGAAAGCCACGGAGGCTGCATACCAGAAAAATAAGAACAGTATGAGCGTACCCGGCTTTCGTAAAGGGAAAGTGCCCAGAGCCATGATCGAAAAAATGTATGGAAAGGGCGTCTTTTTGGAAGAGGCTGCTAACTCCGTGATTCCCGGCGCATATGAAAAGGCATATGATGAATGCGGCGAAGATATCGTATCTTCCCCGGAAATCGACGTTGTGACTTTAGAACCCGGACAGACATTTGTATTTACGGCAACCGTAGCATTAAAGCCTCAGGTTACTTTAGGAAAATATAAGGGTGTAAAAATTGACAAGGTTGAGACAGAGGTAACGGAAGAGGAAGTAAACGCCGTTATCGAGAGAGAAAGAGAAAACAACAGCCGTACCAAATCCGTTGAAGGACGTCCCATAAAGGATAAGGATACAGCGGTTATTGACTATGAGGGATTTGTTGACGGTAACGCTTTTGAAGGCGGGAAGGGAGAAAATTACGATCTGGTCATCGGCTCCCACTCCTTTATCGATACGTTTGAAGATCAGTTGATCGGTAAAAATGCGGGAGAAGAAGTCGAAGTAAACGTAACCTTCCCTGAGGAGTATCATGCCAAGGAACTGGCAGGAAAGCCTGCTTTATTTAAAGTGACCATTAAAGATATCAAGGAAAAAGAACTGCCCGAGCTGGATGATGAGTTTGCAGCGGAGGTTTCGGAATTTGATACGTTAGACGAATATAAGGCGGACGTCAGGAAAAACCTTTTGGAGAAGAAGGAAGCTGACGCTAAGAACCAAAAGGAAATGGCTGCCATTGAAGCTGTTATTGCGGATGCAGCTATGGAGATCCCGGATGCCTATGTACAGACCGTACAGAGACAGATGGTGGATGAATTTGCCCAACGTATCCAGATGCAGGGTCTTTCTATGGAGCAGTATTTAAAACTGACAGGTTCCAATATTGCCATGATGGAGGAACAGATCAAGCCCCAGGCCTTAAAGAGGATCCAGTCCAGACTGGTTTTAGAGGCAGTTGTGGAAGCAGAGAAGATCGAGACAAGCGAAGAGGACTTTGAGAAGGAAGCTGCAAGACTTGCTGAGGCTTACAAGATGGAAACCGATCAGGTCAAGGAAATGATCGGAGAAAAAGGCAAAGAAGAGATCATGAAGGATCTGGCTGTTACAAAGGCGGCGGAATTTGTTACCGAGAATGCAAAGGAAAAGAAATAATAACAGAATAAACATTTTTAGTATGGCAAGGAGGAGTTCAAATGAGTTTAGTACCTTATGTCGTTGAACAGACCAGTCGTGGCGAGCGTTCCTACGACATCTATTCGAGGCTTTTAAAGGACAGGATCATTTTTTTGGGCGAGGAAGTAACGGATGTGTCGGCAAGCATTGTTGTTGCACAGTTATTGTTTTTAGAGGCTGAGGATCCGGATAAAGATATCCATCTTTATATCAATTCCCCGGGAGGAAGCGTAACGGCAGGCATGGCCATCTATGATACCATGCACTATGTAAAATGTGATGTCAGCACCATTTGTATCGGTATGGCTGCCAGCATGGGAGCGTTTCTTTTAGCAGGCGGCACGAAGGGTAAAAGACTGGTGCTTCCCAATGCCGAGATCATGATCCATCAGCCCTCCGGCGGTTCCCAGGGACAGGCAACGGAAATCGAGATCGCTGCGAAGCATATTTTAAAGACCAAGGATAAATTAAACCGTATTCTCGCCGAAAATACGGGGAAAGATCTGGAAGTGGTTGCGGCGGATACGGAAAGAGATAACTGGATGAGCGCAAAAGAAGCTTTGGAATACGGTCTTGTTGATAAGATCGTGACTTCCAGACAGGCTGAGGAAGACAAAAAATAAAAAGGAAGCAGGAGCATAATAAAATGGCAGGAAGAATCCCCCAGGATAAAATCAGATGTTCCTTTTGTAATAAGACACAGGACCAGGTCAGAAAGATGATCGCCGGTCAGGACGGGGTCTATATCTGTGACGAGTGCATTGACCTCTGCTCTGAGATTATGGAAGAAGAGTTTGAGGAAATGGAAAAGGACGACAAAATGTCCATTAATCTCTTAAAGCCGATTGAGATCAAAGAGTTTCTGGACGATTATGTGATCGGACAGGAAGAGGCGAAGAAGATCCTTTCCGTTGCAGTGTACAATCATTACAAAAGGGTTACGGCAGATAAAAATCTGGATGTAGAATTACAGAAAAGCAATATTATCATGATCGGGCCTACCGGTTCCGGTAAGACTTATCTGGCACAGTCGCTGGCAAAAATCATCAATGTGCCTTTTGCCATTGCAGATGCTACGACGCTGACAGAAGCAGGCTATGTAGGCGAGGATGTGGAAAACATTCTGCTGAAGCTGATTCAGGCGGCGGATTACGATATTGAAAAAGCCCAGTACGGGATCATCTATATCGATGAAATTGATAAAATAACCAAGAAGAGCGAAAACGTGTCCATTACAAGAGACGTTTCCGGCGAAGGCGTGCAGCAGGCGCTTTTGAAGATCATAGAAGGGACTGTTGCAAGCGTTCCTCCCCAGGGAGGCAGAAAGCATCCCCATCAGGAGCTTTTGCAGATCGATACCACCAATATTCTGTTCATCTGTTCCGGTGCCTTTGACGGCCTGGAAAAGATCGTAGAGGCAAGGCTTGATCGAAAATCCATCGGTTTTAATGCGGAGATCGGAAGCAGGAGCGACAAGGATTTAGGAGAACTGTTTAAAGATGTTACGGCACAGGATCTGGTAAAATACGGTCTTATCCCCGAGTTTGTAGGGCGTGTGCCCATTACCATTTCTTTAGACGGACTGGATGAGGAGGCTCTTGTTAAGATTCTGACGGAGCCGAAAAATGCATTGATCAAGCAGTATCAGAAACTGTTTGAGATGGACGAGGTAGAACTGCTCTTTGACGACGATGCGGTAAAAGAGATCGCGTCGTTAGCCATGAAGAGAAAGACGGGAGCAAGGGGACTTCGTTCCATTATCGAAGGAGTTATGATGGACGTGATGTATCAGATCCCCTCGGACGATACAATTGCAACATGTACCATTACAAAGGGCGCGGTTTTAGGTCAGAGTGAGCCGGAAGTCATCAGACGCGAACCCTTGAAGAAAGCAAGGTAATCATAAGACGCCGCCGTAAGGCGGCGTTTTGCGCATATTATTTTTATGCATATGACCTTGCGGATATAGGAGAAAAAGAGCGATGGTAATAAAAAGCGTAAATCTGGAAACGGTCTGCGGGATCACAAGCGCCCTGCCCCGAAATACATTGCCCGAAATAGCCTTTGCAGGGAAGAGCAATGTGGGAAAATCCTCTTTGATCAACGGGCTGATGAACCGTAAAAATTATGCAAGGACTTCGGCACAGCCGGGAAAAACCCAGACGATCAATTTCTATAACATCAATGAGGAATTGTACTTTGTAGATCTGCCGGGATACGGTTATGCCAATGCGGCCGTAGAGGTCAAGGAAAAATGGGGGAAAATGATAGAGCGCTATCTGCATACCTCCAAACAGTTAAAGGCGGTGTTTCTGCTTATAGACATCAGGCATGACCCTTCGGCAAACGATAAGCAGATGTATGACTGGATCGTATCCAACGGATATGAGCCGATCATCATTGCGACGAAGTTAGATAAGATCAAGCGTTCCCAGACAGACAAACATTTAAAGGCTGTAAGGACAGGCTTAGGAGCGCCGGCCACAAGTATTTTGTTACCGTATTCTGCGTTGACCAGGCAGGGGAGGGACGAAATTTATGAATGCATTCAAACACTATTGTAAGATATTCCTGAATATTTTAATTCCCTGTGTCAGCTTGATCCTTTTGTTCTGGCTGGCGCCTAAGCTGGTTTTGTTCTTTATGCCCTTTGTACTGGGATTTATTCTGGCAAAACTGGCAAATCCACTGGTGGCCTTTATATCAGAAAAGTGTAAGATCAGAAGAAAGGCGGTTTCCGTATTTGTTATCATTGTGGTTTTAGGGATCGTTGCTCTGATCATTTACGGAATAGGAAGCTTTTTGGGAAAACAGCTGTCCGGCTTCATTTTGGATCTGCCGGATACATGGAAGGCCGCGGAGATAGAGATCAAGAAGGCGGGAGCCCATTTTACAAAATTGTTTGAAAGGCTTCCGGCAGATTCCCAGGAAAAGCTTTTATCCTTCCAGTCTTCTTTGGATGTGTATATATCGGAGATCATTTCCAAGATCAGTACGCCTACGGTAACGGCCATCGGAAACGCGGCAAAGCATATTCCCAATGCGGTCATTGGAATTATCATGTGTTTCCTTTCCGCATATTTCTTTATAGCGGATAAAGATTACATGGGAAATTTCCTGAAAAAATATATGCCGGAGTCCCTTTTAATGAAGTGGGATCTGGTGTGGGGAAGTTTAGTGCGTTCCGTAGGGGGATATTTTAAGGCGCAGCTCAAGATAGAAGTGTGGATGTATCTGCTCTTATATCTGGGGCTGATGATAGCTGGGGTCAAATACGCCGCCCTTGTAGCCCTCGGCATTGCTTTTCTGGACTTTTTTCCGGTTTTCGGGACAGGAACGGTTCTGGCGCCCTGGGCGGTTATCGAGCTTTTGAACGGGGATTATGTCCAGGCTGTCATTTTTATCGTGCTCTGGGGTGCGGGGCAGCTGTTGCGCCAGATCATCCAGCCAAAGATCATGGGGGACTCCATGGGAATGCCGCCCATACCTACGCTGTTTTTGCTGTATATCGGCTGGAAATTAAACGGCGTCTGGGGAATGATCATCGCCCTGCCTTTAGCCATCATTATTTTGAATCTGGATGAAGCAGGGATATTTGATCAGTTTAAAATGAGCTTGAAGTTTCTGGTTAGGGATGTAAACCGTTTCAGGAGATTTAATTCTGATGATGAGGATTTTGAGGCATAGAAGTTTTGCAGAGGCGGAAGAACGGATGCTCCGGAAAGATACGGCCGGAATGTATGATATAGGATTTTAGAAAGGGGAATGATGATGAAGATCACGGTTTATAACTGCAGGGCCTTTGATGAACTTAAAAATTTTAAGAGAATGGAGAAGGAGACGGGGGTGGAGATCATCTGCTGCCCTGATGCGCCTGATCTGTCCAATGTTCATCTGGCGAAAGGATCGGAAGCAATTGATATCATTACTTCCAAAATGACAAGGGAATTGATTGAAGCTTTTGCGGGGATCGGCGTAAAATATATCGCAACCCGTACCATAGGCTACGATCACATAGACAGGGAAGCCTGTGAGAAATTTGGGATCCATGTGAGCAATTCCCCTTACGGCCCTAACGGGGTGGCAGACTATACGGTCATGCTGATCCTCATGTCTGTAAGAAAGGCAAAGAGAATCTTACAAAGGGGAGATTTACAGGATTACAGCCTGATGGGGAACCTTGGAAGAGAAATGAAGGATCTGACCATAGGCGTTGTAGGAACGGGAAATATAGGAAAAACGGTTATAAAAAATTTAAGTGGATTCGGATGCAGGATTTTGGCATATGATTTATATGAAAAGGAAGAGGTAAAGGCGTTTGCGGATTATGTGAATCTGGAAGCGATCTTTAAGGAATCCGATGTGATCAGCTTCCATACGCCCCTGACAGATGATAATTTCCATATGATCAACAAAGAAAGCATCGGGAAGATGAAGGACGGAGTTATCCTGATCAATACGGCAAGGGGCGGGTTGATCGATTCCGAGGCTCTGATAGAGGGCCTGGAAAGCGGAAAGATCGGAGGAGCAGGCCTGGATGTGGTGGAAAATGAATTCGGGCTTTATTACTATGATCACAAAAACGATGTGCTCTCTAACCGCAGCATAGGCATCCTGCGGGCCATGCCCAATGTGACTGTGACCCACCATATGGCTTTTTATACGGACAACTGTACCAAAACAGTGGTAGAGGATTCCGTTAAGAGCTGTATATTGTTTATGGAGGGGAAGGAAAATTCCTGGAAGGTTTATTGAGTGCATGGATAAAGAACGACAAAATTACAGATTTCTGATCCAATATGAGGGATGCAGGTATTCCGGCTGGCAGAAGCTTTCGGGAAAAGAGCAGACCATACAGGGAAAGCTTGAAAATATACTGGAAAAAATGACGGGGGAGCCTGTCACGGTTATCGGCTCCGGCAGGACAGATGCAGGAGTTCATGCAAAAGGCCAGGTGGCGAACGCCCATCTGGCAGTAAAGCTTTCGGAACAGGAAATCCTTGAGTATATCAATAAATATCTGCCGGATGATATAGCGGTTCTGGAAGTGACAAGAGTGTCAGATGATTTCCACAGCCGCCATAACGCTCTGGAAAAGTGCTATTTGTACAGGGTTTCCACGGCACAGGTTACGGATGTATTCAAACGGCGTTATGTATATGAATACAAAAACGCAAAGAGCCCGGATCTTTCAGCCATGCGGGAAGCGGCGGCTTTTCTTGTGGGGGAACATGACTTTCAGGGATTCTGCGGCAGGAAGATAAAAAAGAAATCCACTGTCAGGAATATATATTCCATAGAGATAGAGGAAGCTTTGGGGGAAATTCGTTTTTATTACAGGGGAAACGGGTTTTTATTTCATATGGTACGTATCATTACGGGAACGCTTTTGGAAGTCGGTATAGGGGAGTTAAGTCCGGAGGATGTGAAAAGGATTTTATCTTCCAAAGACCGGGCAGAAGCGGGAGAAACGGCGCCGGCAAAGGGATTGACGCTTTTGTGGGTAAGGTATGATAAAGCGGAAGAGAATTACGGAAAGTGCAGTAAAGCGATGAAATGAAATAATGTAACAGAACATGAGTTGTAGAGGACAACGGAAATTGGGAGAGAAAAAAAGTAACAAGGGAAGGATAATTTCCCGTATTGTATTAATCATATATTTATGTGTTCTGGTCAGGCTGATCATTTTTAAATATCCGATACCCGTTTTGAGGGGAATCATGGATGAGTGGGAATTGAGCAATGCCAAGGCGGGAGTGGCAACGGCTAATCTGACCCTTTTTAAAACGATCCGTATGTACATCAGGTATTATGACAGGATCAACGGCTTTGACAATCTTTTTGGAAATGTGCTGGCATTTATGCCTCTGGGAGTTCTGATACCTGTGTCATTTCCGGGAATTGACCGTTTTTGGATCGTTCTGCTGTATTCTTTCTGGCTGTCCCTTTGTATCGAGCTGTTTCAGCTGGTCAGCCATTTCGGGGTTTTTGATGTGGATGATATTCTGCTGAATACCTTAGGGGGAGTGCTGGGTTTTCTTGTTTTTTGGGCGGTGCGGCTTGTGTACCGTAAGGTCCGGAAAGAGAAGTGAAACGGACCAGGGTCTGAAGAATATATAGGTGTGAAAATGAATGTAATGTGAATGTAAAAAAGAATGTAAATATAAATGTAAAATATAAAGATGTCAATAAAAAATGATAGATGAAATAGTATTGACAGGAAAGTACACAATATCATAAGGAGAGCGTTATGAAAAGCCTTCTGAAATATTTAAAAGGTTACAAAAAGGAAAGTATACTGGCCCCCTTATTTAAGATGCTGGAGGCTTCTTTTGAGCTGCTGGTGCCTCTTGTTATGGCGGCGGTAATCGATAAGGGAATTGAAGGAAACAACAAAAGCTATATCGTATCCATGTGTTTTATTATGATCCTGCTGGGGCTTATTGGTTTTGTCTGCTCCATAACCGCCCAGTATTTTGCGGCAAAGGCGGCTACGGGATTTGCCAGAAAGCTGCGATATGAGATGTTTTCCCATATCCAGAAGCTCAGTTATTCCAAGCTGGACACGGCGGGGACGGCAACCCTCATTACCCGTATGACCAGCGATGTGAACCAGGTGCAGAGCGGAGTAAATATGTTTCTGCGCTTATTCCTGCGTTCCCCGTTTATTGTGATCGGCGCCATGGTCATGGCCTTTTACGTGGATGTAAAGGCGGCGGTTGTCTTCGCCGTGGCGATCCCGGTCCTGTCGCTGGTTGTATTCGGCATTATATTTGCCAATATCCCTCTTTACAAAAAGGTGCAGAACGGATTGGACAAGGTTCTGTTAGTCACAAGGGAAAATTTAAACGGTATCCGCGTTATCCGCGCTTTTAACCGGGAGGCGGAGGAAATAGAGGATTTCGATGAAAAAAATATTGCCCTGACAAAGATCCAGTTGTTTGCAGGGCGCATTTCCGCTTTATTAAATCCCATTACCTATGTGATCATCAACTTTGCCCTGGTCATATTGCTTTATAAAGGGGCGGTAAGGGTCGATACGGGATATATTACCCAGGGAGATGTGATCGCCCTGATCAGTTATATGTCCCAGATCCTCATAGAGCTTGTGAAATTGGCCAATCTGATCGTTACCCTTACCAAGGCGGCGGCCTGTGCTTCCAGGATCCAGGGAGTCATGGAGATTC
>ULTO01035201.1_pt1 | contig 11139 bp, 8 predicted proteins | sample 1957601 | NCBI WGS metagenome assembly ULTO01 (sample SAMEA4835734, study PRJEB28245) | human gut metagenome | biome: gut microbiome; material: fecal sample | place: Denmark | collected 2008 | reverse complement strand
TGCCCAAGCGCCACGCCGCCAGCAGGCAGGCAAAATAAGCCCGGTGCTTCTTTGATATGCTACCCCTAGAGTAGACAGAGAAAAAACTCTGAAAGCTCTGGGGGTATTTTCATGTAAAGGATACAACCAAAAACACAGCGTTCCATTATCGCGCACAAAAGCACCTGCGCACCGTCTGGTTCGATTCCTCGCACGGGATACACGAAAAAACGCTCCAGCATAAGCTGGAGTGTTTTGGTGACACACGCGGGAATCTCCCGCGGGCTAAAAAACAGTCCACTGGACTGTTTTTTGTGCGCTGCGGCGCACTGCCCTGTTCGATTTCTCGCACAGGATACACGAAAAAACACTCCAGCATAAGCTGGAGTGTTTCTGGTGACACACGCGGGAATCTCCCGCGGGCTAAAAAACAGTCCACTGGACTGTTTTTTGTGCGCTGCGGCGCACTGCCCTGTTCGATTCCTCGCACGGGATACACAAAAAAACACTCCAGCATAAGCTGGAGTGTTTTTTGGTGACCCGTGCGGGAATCGAACCCACGTTAACGGCGTGAGAGGCCGCTGTCTTAACCGCTTGACCAACGGGCCATGACCGCAAAAGATTGCTTGTATAATATACCAGATGAAACGCGGTTTGTCAACATATTTTTCAGGGCGAATGGGATAAAATGGAGAGAGATTTTTGGCCGGCAGCGTTATTCGGAAAATGTACGCTAGGTCACTGCGCCCGCAGTCGAACTTCAGAGGCCAACCAGACCGCTGATTCGGCTCTTGAACCGGAATAAGCCGTTCCCTACAGAGTTTTTTATAATAGGCAGCAGGCAATGCAAGCAATCTGTAGGGCGGGATGCCCTCATCCCGCCGTGGAGAAACCTTTATCGACTGTGGCAAGCACTGCAAATGATTTGTAGGATCCGATGCTCGCATCGGGCTGTTGCCGCTCACCAAACTATACCTGCCAATTCCGCAAGGTTGCTGCGGGCTGATAACAAGCATCTGCCCCTACAAACAAAATCAAGGGCAATACCGCATAATTCTAAGTGCCGATACAGCGAGCGAGGTGCGGCAGATGCCAAGCCAAAAGCGCAGATAATACTGGATGCTGCAAAGGTGAGCGCCGCCAGTGGCGGAAACAGCGAACCGAAGCAGGGGCAGCGGTCGCAGAGTGCGAGGGGCTTTTGCCCCCGAAGCACGATGCGGGTACCGCAACCCGACATTATCGAGCATTTTGGCAACGCAGATGCCGTGCCGCAGCCGCCGGAGCGGTGCTTAAGCCGTAAGGCGGGAATTGTGCGGTGTTGCCTTTACTTTATATATTCCAACCGCCAAAGATGTGGTATAATGTGTGGTACGAGGGCTAAAATACAAAAGAAAAAAGCCTTAGCTAACGCTAAGGCTTTTTGGTGACCCGTACGGGAATCGAACCCATGTTACAGCCGTGAAAGGGCCGTGTCTTAACCGCTTGACCAACGGGCCAAAGAGATACAGGATTTTGCTAAAACAGCAAGCAACTTACCAGTCACGACTGCAACCGGCCCCCAAGTATTTTAGCGAAACCCTGCATTGATGGTAGCGGTAACTGGATTTGAACCGGTGACACTTCGGGTATGAACCGAATGCTCTAGCCAACTGAGCTATACCGCCATGTGGTGTGCATCTCAAACGGTGCTCCATTAGTATACGGGTTTCGGCACCATTTGTCAAGCATTTTTTTGAATTTTTTCAAAAAGTTTTTTTCCCTCTTCTGCGCCGGCAATGCTGCGGCACAAATAGCGCAGCCATAGGCTTTGCGGGCATCAGCTGGCAGCCATTCCCGGTGTTGTTTCGATTTTTGTTCCTGCATTATACAACAATAGCGCAATAAAGTGCAGTACAAAATTCTTCATTTTTTCAGGTTTTACCCGGTTTGTTCATTTTATTTTAAGCTACGAAACTTTTTGCGGATTTTTCGCATTTAATATATTGACATAGTAGTACCCCAGTGTTAAAATAAGTTAAAAATCGGCGTTCGTTAAAAGTGTGTCGAAGATGAATCATCCGTAACTTTAAGGAGAACACTCGCTATGAAATATTCTTGGCAGCGCCAGATTATTCTGGAAACCATTCAAGAGCATAAAGAGCATCTTTCTGCGCAGCGGATTTACGGTTATGCCCGTGAGCGCTGCCCTCATATCAGCCTGGGCACGGTGTACCGCAACCTGAATACCCTGGCTGATAACGATATGATCGGCCGCGTTGGCATGATCAGCGGTGCCGAATGCTTTGACTGGGACCCCAACTCCCATGAGCATTTTTACTGCCGCAAGTGCCACAAGATCATTAACCTTGATCTGCCGGAAGGCGAGCTGAACGCCCTGATCAAAAATGTTCCCGGCCTGCGTATTGAAGGCCACTGCCTGACCGTGACCGGCGTTTGCGCCGAATGTGCCAGCAAAGAATAACTTTGCCGGGACAAAGCGCCACCGTCCTACCCTTGCAGGATCAATCCTCCCAACTTGTCATCATCTTTTCCTCTCCGCTCTTCCCCGTTTTTGTGGGGAAGAGCTTTTTTGTACCCTTTGGCACTTTTCTGCATCCTTTTTCAACTGCGATATGCGGGCTTCATGTGGCAAATATTCAATTTAATGAATAAAAATGCAAATAGTCCGTTTTGTTTTTTCCCTTTACGCCGCAAAATGCAAGCTCTAGAACAAAGTTGTCTCTATAAGTTGAAATTTCCTTGTGCAATATGCCGTGTTGCAATTTGTTGCAGGGCGTGTATAATAAGAAGCATGAAATGAATAAATATTCAGCCACTTCGGCGGATAGAATTTTGAAAGAGGGCAGTTCTTATGAAAAAGAAAAAGGAAGATATTAAAAAGGTCGTTCTGGCTTACTCCGGCGGTCTGGATACCTCCATCATCATTCCCTGGCTGAAAGAGAACTACAACAACTGCGAAGTTATTGCTGTTTCCGGCGACGTTGGCCAGGGCACTGAGCTGGACGGCCTGGAAGAAAAGGCCCTCAAGACCGGCGCTTCCAAGCTGTACGTTCTGGACCTGAAGAAAGATTACGTTGAAAACTACATCTGGCCCTGCCTGAAAGCCGATGCCAAGTACGAAGAGTACCTGCTGGGCACTTCTCATGCTCGTCCGTGCATCGCAAAGGCACTGGCTGAGATTGCCAAGAAAGAGAATGCCGATGCCATCTGCCATGGCTGCACCGGCAAGGGCAACGACCAGGTTCGTTTTGAGCTGGCCCTAAAAGCACTGGCCCCCGAAATGGCCATCATCGCCCCGTGGCGTGAGTGGGACATCAAGAGCCGTGACGAAGAGATCGATTACGCCGAGGCACACAACATTCCCCTGCGTATCAACCGTGAGACCAACTACTCCAAGGACAAGAACCTGTGGCATCTGAGCCACGAGGGTCTGGACCTCGAAAAGCCTTCTCTGGAGCCGCAGTACAACAAGCCCGGCTTCCTGGAGCTGGGTGTTTCCCCGGAGCAGGCACCGGATACCCCGTCCTATGTTACCATCCACTTTGAGAAGGGTATTCCTACCGCTGTGGACGGCAAGGAGATGGACGGTGTTGCCCTGATTGAGTACCTGAACAAGATCGGCGGTGAGAATGGCATTGGCCAGCTGGATATCGTTGAGAACCGTCTTGTCGGCATGAAGAGCCGCGGCGTGTACGAAACCCCCGCCGGCACCATCCTGTACAAGGCTCACAACGTTCTGGAAACCATCACCATCGACAAGGATGCTTTCCACTTCAAGGAGTCCGTTGCTCAGAAGATGGGCGAGCTGGTTTACGATGGCAAGTGGTTCACCCCGCTGCGTGAAGCCCTGAGCGCATTCACCGACGACCTGCAGAAGACCGTTACCGGTGATGTGAAACTGAAGCTGTACAAGGGCAACCTGATCAACGCTGGTGTTACCAGCCCGTTCACCCTGTACGATGAGCAGACCGCTTCCTTCGGCGAGGATGAGGATTACGATCAGTTTGATGCAAACGGCTTTATCAACCTGTTTGGCCTGCCCATTGCTGAGCGCGCCAAGCTGGCAAAGAACTGGCCGGAAGTAAAGTAATCGCATTTTTCCATTAACAAAACTGCCGCCAGGGAGGCATTGACCCCCTTGGCGGCTTTGGCGTTCCAGTATATACTATAAAAAGAAAAAAGAATCATGATGGTGGACCGCCGTGCCTGCGGCACAGCTCAAAAAAAGCCAAGGTCGCAGCAAACATCAGACTGAGCCCCCATTAAAAGGCTGTATCTATTTTATTTGCGCGCGCGGCGCGCACACCAACATGTTTCATTATTCTTTATTCACTATTCATTACAATAACACCGGAGGTTTTCTTATGCCCCAACTTTGGCAGGGACGTTCCAGCAAAGCGGTGGACAGCCGCGTGAACGACTTTAACTCTTCCATCCGCTTTGATGCGCGGATGATCGAACAGGATATCCACGGCAGCATGGTACACTCTGCTATGCTGGGCAAGCAGGGCATCATCTCCCAGCAGGATGTGGACGATATTCACAAGGGCCTGCAATCCATTTTGAACGATCTGCACAGCGGCGCGTTGGAGATTGACCCCAATGCCGAGGATGTGCACACCTTTGTGGAGCAGACTCTGACCGCCCGCGTGGGCGATGCCGGCAAGCGGCTGCACACCGGCCGCAGCCGCAACGACCAGGTTGCGCTGGATATCCGCCTGAACCTGCGGGAAGCATCGCTCCACTTGCAGGGGCAGATCAAGGAATTGATCCTGACCATCTGCGACCAGGCAGAAAAATCTTCTTCCTATGTTATGCCCGGTTACACCCATCTGCAGCGTGCCCAGCCGGTCACCTTTGGCCACCAGCTGATGGCTTACGCCTGGATGCTGCTGCGCGACCTGGGCCGCATGCAGGATGCCACCGCCCGCATGGACGCTGAGTGCCCGTTGGGTTCCGGCGCTCTGGCTGGCACCACCTACCCGCTGGACCGTTTTTATACGGCGCAGGAGCTGGGCTTTGCTGCTCCCTGCGGCAACTCGATCGATGGCGTATCTGACCGCGATTTCTGCATTGAGCTGACCAGCGCCATGGCCACCTGCATGATGCATCTGTCCCGCCTGTCGGAAGAGATCATCCTGTGGTGCAGCTGGGAGTTCAAGTTCATTGAGCTGGACGACGCTTTCACCACCGGTTCTTCCATTATGCCGCAGAAGAAAAACCCGGACGTGACCGAGCTGATCCGCGGCAAGACCGGCCGCGTTTACGGCGACCTGAACACCCTGCTGGTTATGATGAAGGGCATCCCCCTCGCCTACGACAAGGACATGCAGGAGGACAAGGAAGCCGTATTTGACGCGGTGGACACTTTGGAGCTGTGCTTAAAAACCATCACCCCGATGCTGGCCACCATGACGCCGCTGCCCGCCAACATGCGCCGCGCCGCCGCCAAGGGCTTTATCAACGCAACGGACTGCGCCGACTACCTGACCAAGAAAGGCATGCCGTTCCGCGATGCTTACAAATGCACCGGAACCATGGTGGGTGCCTGCATCCGGGCAGACAAAACGCTGGAAGAGCTGACGCTGGACGAGTTTAAGCAGTACAGTGATCTGTTTGAGGCGGACATCTATGACGCCATTGACCTGACACACTGCTGCGAGGGCCGCACCAGTTACGGCGGCCCCACTCAGGCCAGCGTGCTGAAACAGATCGCGGATGTAAAAAGCAAAATCAACTGCTGAACGCTGTAATAGATAGGGGTTTGTTTGGGATGGCTAAGTATAAAATTTTTGTGGATGGTTCTTCCGGCACAACCGGCCTGCGCATTGCGGACCGCCTGGCCGCACGGGATGAATTTGAGATCCTGCACATTTCCGAAGCCGACCGCAAGGATGTAAACGCCCGCGCCGCCGTGATTAACCAGAGCGACCTGAGCTTTTTGTGCCTGCCGGATGCCGCAGCCAGGGAGGTTGTGCCCCTGCTGCGCCCCGATGTGCGTATTCTGGACACTTCTACCGCGCACCGCACCGCGCCGGATTGGGTGTATGGCCTGCCGGAGCTGCATGGCAAACGGGATGCTCTGCGCACCGCCAACCGCGTGGCTGTTCCGGGCTGCTATGCCACCGGCTTTATCACGCTGGTGGCCCCGCTGGTGGAGCTTGGCCTGCTGGCTGCAGATTATCCGCTGACCTGCCACGGGCTTTCCGGTTATTCCGGCGCAGGCAAAAGCGGCATTGCCCAGTACCGCGACCCGGAGCGCGACATTGCCTTTGAAAGCCCGCGCCCCTACGGCTTAACGCTGGATCACAAGCACCTGCCGGAAATGCAGAAGATCTGCGGCCTTGCGGAGCCGCCGGTGTTCTGTCCCATTGTAGATGACTACTACTGCGGCATGGAAGTTACCGTTCCCCTGCGTCTGGACCTTGTGGGCCACAGCGCTGAGGAGCTGGCCACCGCTTTGCAGGAGTATTACGCAGGCGAAACCATGATCAAGGTGCACGCTTTGGGCACTGCCCCCAAGTTCCTGCCCGCCAATACGCTGGCCGGCAAGGACACCTTGGAAATTCACCCCACTGTTTCCCCCGACGGCAAGCGGATGCTGCTCATCAGCCTGCTGGACAACCTTGGCAAAGGCAGCTCCGGTGCCGCCGTGCAGTGCATGAACATCATGCTGGGGCTGGAGGAAACGAAAGGGCTTGAACTTTAATTAAGAATTAGAAATGAGAAATTAGCAATTTTTACACCGCCAAGTGAATCCTTCAATTTCTCATTGCTCATTCCTAATTTCTAATTTTGATGTTATTTGTGGGAAAGAGGAAAAGTAACATGGCAAAGTATAAGGTCATTCCCGGCGGCGTTTGTGCCGCCAAGGGTTTTTCTGCTTCCGGCGTACATGCCGGGTTCCGGGCCAATCCCAACAAGCTGGATCTGGCCATCATCAAGGCGGATGTACGCTGTGCCGCTGCCGGTGTTTACACCACCAACAAGGTGTATGGTGCCCCCATCAAGGTTGACCGCGCCCACCTGGTGGATGGCCACGCACAGGCTGTTCTGGTGAACAGTGGCAACGCCAACACCTGCGCCGCCAACGGTGTGGATCTGGCCAATGAGTGCTGCGCCCTGGTGGCCCAGCAGCTGGGCATTGCAGCCGAGGATGTTCTGCCGGCTTCCACCGGCGTTATCGGCCAGCCCATGACGATTGACCCGTTCGCCCGCGGTATTCCCGCCGCAGCGGCCAGGCTGCAGGCCAGCGCCGAGGGCAGCAGCGAAGCTGCCAAGGCCATTATGACCACCGATACTTACGAGAAAGAATATGCCATTGAATTTGAGCTGGCCGGCAAAACCTGCCGCCTTGGCGCGATCGGCAAGGGCAGCGGCATGATTGCCCCCAACATGGCCACCATGCTGGCGTTCTACACCACCGATGCTGCCATCAGCCCGGAGCTGCTGCAAAAGGCACTGCGCGCCGTTGTGCCCACTACCTACAACCAGATGAGCGTTGACCTGGATACCTCCACCAACGATACCCTGCTGCTGCTGGCTTCCGGCCTGGCGGGCAACGAGCCTGTTGTGACCGAAGGCCCGGAGTATGACAAATTCCTGGCTGCCCTGGGCGCTGTGGCGGAGCATATGTGCGCCCTGCATGCTTCTGACGGCGAGGGTGCCACCCACCTGATCACCTGCGAAGTGACCCACGCCCCCACCCACGAGATTGCCCGCGCCGTGGCAAAGAGCGTTGTCTGCTCCAACCTGTTCAAGGCCGCCGTGTTTGGCCGCGACGCCAACTGGGGCCGCATCCTGTGCGCCATCGGCTATACGCCGGGGGATTTTTCCATCGACAAGGTCAGCGTGCGCATTGCCAGCAAGGCAGGCGAGGTGTTTGTGTGCGAAAACGCCGCCTACCATCCGTTCAGCGAGGACGAAGCCTATGCGGTTCTGGGCGAGCATGACATCCTGGTCAAAGTCGATATGGGCACCGGCGAAGCCAGCGGCAAAGCCTGGGGCTGCGATCTGACCTATGACTATGTTAAAATCAACGGCGATTACCGGACCTGATTTTGCAATTAGAAATTAGGAATGAGGAATGAGCAATGAACGGCTCGTTTAGGCTTGTAGCTTTTAATTTGTGCGCACACCGCCAACTCCTAACTCCTAACTCCTAACTCCTAACTTATCTTGCTACTTTTACGTTTGGGGAGCGATTTATGAAAAACGAGGAAATGGCGCTGCTTTTTTCGGAAGCCACGCCCTACATCCAGAAATATCACGGCAAAACCCTGGTGATCAAATACGGCGGCAATGCCATGGTAAACGAGGAATTGAAACTGGCCGTTATGAACGACCTTGTCACCCTGACCCTGCTGGGTGTGCGCGTTGTGCTGGTACACGGCGGCGGCCCGGCCATCAACCAGATGCTGAACCGCGTGGGCAAGGAATCCAAGTTTGTCAACGGCCTGCGTTATACCGATAAAGAAACCATGAGCATTGTGCAGCAGGTTCTGGCCGGTCAGGTCAACAAGGATCTGGTTGCGTTGCTCAAGGGCCGCGGCGTTGGCCTGTGTGGTCTGGACGGCCACACCATCACCTGCTCCCGCAAGAGTGATGTAGACCTGGGCTATGTGGGCAACGTGGAAAAAGTGGACACCACCCTGATTGAGCACCTGCTCAACGATGGCTTTATCCCGGTCATTGCCACGGTTGGCATGGATGAAAACGGCATTGCCTACAACATCAACGCCGATACTGCTGCAGCCGCCATTGCTATTGCCCTGCACGCCGAAAAGTTCGTTTCCATGACGGATATTGTCGGCCTGCTGTATGACAAGGACGATGAATCCACCCTGATCCCCGAAGTGGAGATTTCCGAGATAGAGGGCTACAAGGCACATGGCGTCATCTCCGGCGGCATGATCCCCAAAATTGAGGGCATGGCCGATGCCATTTATGAGGGTGTGCACGAGGCTGTTATCATTGATGGCCGTGTTCCTCATTCTGTTCTGCTGGAAATGTTCTCTGACCGTGGTTCCGGCACCCTGTTCTACCGCCGCGGCAACCGATGATTTAATTTTACGGGGATTTACGGGGGATTTTGTACCTTTTTTGAAAAAAAGGTACCGAAAAAACTTCCAATATATTATAATATAAGAATCGTGCAAGCTGGCCGTGGGTACATAGCATGTACTTATGGCACAGTTATTCATTCGCCTATTTTTTAGGTTTATTCCCGAATAATCCGGCTGCCAACCATTCCAGACCTCCCAAGGAGGGAATACCATGAATACCGAAAAAGTCATCAAACGTGACCAGAAATACATCATGCACACCTATGCCCGCAGCCCGCTGGTGCTGGAGCACGGCGAGGGCATGTATGCCTATGATGCAGACGGCAAAGCCTATCTGGACTTTACCTCCGGCATTGGCGTAAACGCGCTGGGCTACTGCCACCCGGCCTGGGTACAGGCCGTTACCATGCAGGCCACCCGTTTGCAGCATTCTTCCAACCTGTATTACACCGCCCCCTGCGGCAAGCTGGCCAAGCGGCTGTGCGCCCGCACCGGGCTTGACCAGGTGTTTTTCGGCAACTCTGGTGCCGAAGCCAACGAAGGTGCCATCAAGTGCGCCCGCAAATACAGTGTGACCACCTATGGTCCCGACCGCAACAAAGTTCTGACGCTGGTCAACTCGTTCCATGGCCGCACCCTTGCCACCCTGACCGCCACCGGCCAGGATGTTTTCCACAAAGATTTCGGTCCCTTCCCCGCTAACTTCGGCTACATCCCCGCCAACGATTTTGACACATTCAAGGCCGCTGTGGATGATTCTGTCTGCGCTGTTATGATGGAGATGGTACAGGGCGAAGGCGGCGTGGTTGCGCTGGACGCCGACTATGTGCAGAGCGTTGCCGACTACTGCCACGCCCACGATATTTTGATTATTGTGGACGAAGTACAGACTGGCGTGGGCCGCACCGGCACTTTCTTGGCCTGCGAGCAGTTCGGCCTGAAGCCGGATCTCGTCACCCTGGCCAAGGGGCTGGGCGGCGGCCTGCCCATCGGTGCCGTGCTGGCAAGCAAAAAGGTTGCCGATACCATGGGCCCCAGCTCTCATGGTTCCACCTTTGGCGGCAACCCGGTCGTCTGTGCAGGCGGCTGCGCTGTGCTGGATGCCATGGATGATGCGTTCATGCGCAACGTCAACGCCCGCGCCGCCCAGCTGCGGGAGGGTCTTGCCTCTCTGCCGCATGTCGCATCTGTCAGCGGCATGGGCCTGATGGTCGGCATTGCCTTTGCCGATGACGTAAAGGCCGCCGATGTGCGCGCTGCCTGCGAGCGCAAGGGCCTTCTGGTGCTGACCGCCAAGACCCGCCTGCGCCTGCTGCCCCCGCTGATTTTGAGCGAAGCAGACGTTGCCAAGGCACTGGCTATTCTGGATGACGTGCTTTCATCCATGTAACTGATCAGGAGGGTTTTCATGGAGCATTTACTCAAGTTAAGCAGCCTGACCCCCGATGAGATCATCCACATTCTGGATGTCGCCGATGAATACAAGCACCTGCACAAAGCAGGCACTGACCCCAAGGATCTGCAGGGCAAGGCCATTGCCCTGATGTTTGGCAAGCATTCCACCCGCACCCGCACCAGCCTGGAGGTCGGCATCTACCAGATGGGCGGCCTTGGCACCTATCTGAGCGCCGCTGACATGCAGATCGCCCGCGGCGAGCCGATCCAGGATACCGCCCGCGTGCTGGGGCGCTATTACGATGCTATTGTGTACCGCACCTTTAAGCAGAGTGATGTGGACGCCCTGGCCAGGTACAGCGGCGTGCCGGTAGTTTCCGGCATGACCGATTACGCCCATCCCCTGCAGGTGTTGACTGACCTGATGACAGTGCGGGAGTACAAGGGCAAACTGGCCGGGCTGAAAGCCGGTTTTGTGGGCGATGGCTACAACATGGCCAACAGCCTGATTGTGGGTTGCCTGATGATGGGCATGGACTTTACCATTGCCTGCCCGAACGGCTACCGTCCCTCCGCCGATGTGCTCTTCTTTGCGCGGGAATATGGCGACCACTTTAAGCTGACCACCGCCCCGGACGAAGCCGCCCGCGGTGCCGATGTGCTGTTCACCGATGTGTGGACCAGCATGGGCATGGAGCGC
>ULTO01038692.1_pt1 | contig 11153 bp, 9 predicted proteins | sample 1957601 | NCBI WGS metagenome assembly ULTO01 (sample SAMEA4835734, study PRJEB28245) | human gut metagenome | biome: gut microbiome; material: fecal sample | place: Denmark | collected 2008 | reverse complement strand
GCCTTCAGCGTTTTTTTACTTTTGCAACTGTCAAACTTCCGCCTTAAAATATTAATTATTATTATTGCATAATGCCTTAAAGAGGTGTATTATATAATTAGGTAAGCTGGTTTAAGCATTCGTTAAAAGGACAATTAAAGTGCGAATAGAGCGCCGGTTCCGGGAGAGGGGGTAGCTTTTCAGGAAATGGTTCTGAAAGAATGCTGTGTTATATTATATAGGGTGCGGTTATGTAGAAGGTCATTTCACAAGCAGTAGGATGTAGCTGGCATCACTATATCAGCAAATAGTTAGGGGATGAGCTAATATGGCAAAGCAAGTGGATTATAAGGCTGTTGGTCTACGTATCAAAACATTGCGTTTGAAGAATAATATTTATCAGACTGAGTTGGCTAAAAATATAGGTGTATCGCAAACCCATATGAGTAATATCGAAAGCGGACGTGCAGGCCTGACTTTGGAAAATCTGGTTAAGATGACGAATATTTTTAATTGTGGTATTGATGATATAGTATTCGGCGAAGAAAAAGCCAAGAAAGAAACCCAGACAACATCTCTGGAGAATTTCACTATGCAGGATATCGTGCAGGCTTTGCAGATGCTGAAAACTATTAAGGGTTAAATGGTTAATCAATTTGACATTTAAGAGATTGCCGTGACTGAGTATGGTTGCGGTAGTCTTTTTTTTATGCTTCTTTCTGCCATAGATTTTTCACTTGCCTAAAGTCGAAAAGTCAAATATAATATATTCAAATATATAATCAAGGTGAGTAACTATGAAAAATTTAGCAGATGCAATTGAAAGCTTTATTATAGGTGAATTGCTGCGTGAGCACGAGGATACTGTGCTTGTGCAGCGCAATGAGCTGGCTGAGCGTTTGTCCTGCGCTCCTTCGCAGATAAGCTATGTGCTCAGCACACGGTTTACGCCGGAGCGTGGCTTTATGGTGGAGTCAAGGCGCGGCAGCGGCGGTTTTGTACGCATTGTACGTATGCAGCCGGCGGCAAAAACACCCAAGCCGCCTACAGCATTGCAGCTGGTGCAGCATTTGCTGCAGCAGAAGATGATTACAGCAAGAGAAGGCGCTTTGCTGCAGTATATGTTGCAGATTATCGACGCCGATGAGGATAAGAAGAAGGAAATATTGCAGCAGGCTGTAGGCTTGCTGCACAGCACCGGACGGAGGTGAAGAAATGCTTTGTGAAAATTGTCATAAAAAACAGGCTATCATGCACATGGTATGCCTGGTAGGTGATAAGCAGATTGATAAGTGGCTTTGCGGTGACTGCGCTAAGGATTATCTTCCTATGGGTATGGGCGATATGCCGCTGACACCGGAAGGAGCCAAACGCTTTTTGGATGAGATGCTGAAGGGCGCAGGACGCAAGCCCAAGAAAAAGGTTACCCGCGAGGGCTTCAGCGAGGCTGCGGCCAAGGTGCTGGAGCTGGCTACCACGAAGGCTTTGGACTGCGGCAGCGAGCATATAGGTACGGAGCATATTTTGTGGGGCCTTTTGACGATACAGGATTGTACCGGCAAAAAGTTGCTGCATAAATTACATAATAATCTCGATGAGATGAAGACAGAGCTGGAGAGCTGGCTGGACAAGGGCAGCAAGCAGTCCAAGCTGCCGCAGTACAGCCAACGCGCGCAGCGTGTAATGGAGCGTGCGGCAGAGAACGCGCAGGAGCTGGAGCAGGAATACGTAGGCAGCGAGCAGCTGCTTGTAGGCTTGCTGGCAGCTGGCGATGGCATTGCCTATCAGGTACTGCAGAAGTTTAAGATTACGCTGGCCGCTGTCAAGGAGCTGGTGCAGGCACTGGATGATCAGCGCAAGGCTGTGCCGGGCAGAAATCAGCAGCGTCGTCAGGCAGAAGAAAAACAGGCTGATGTTCTGGAGGTTCTTTCAGGCTACGGACGTAATCTGAACCTGGAGGCCAGCCGCGGTAAAATTGATCCTGTTATCGGCCGTGATAAGGAGGTTGAACGCCTTATCCAGATTTTGTGCCGCAGAACAAAAAATAACCCTGTAATTATCGGCGAGGCCGGTGTGGGTAAAACCGCTATTGCCGAAGGCCTGGCGCAAAAGATTATCAAGGGTGACGTACCTGAGTTTCTGCAGCGGAAAATTATTTTTTCGCTAGAGCTGGGAATGCTGGTGGCAGGTGCAAAATATCGCGGTGAATTTGAAGACCGCATGAAGGAAATACTAAAGCTGGTGCGTGACGATAAGCGGATTATTCTCTTTATCGACGAGCTGCATACCATTATCGGTGCAGGCAGTGCCGAGGGCAGTATAGATGCTGCCAATATTATCAAACCGGCGCTGGCGCGTGGAGAGCTGCAGGTTATCGGCGCAACAACTGTTGATGAATACCGCAAGCATATCGAAAAGGATGCGGCGCTGGAAAGACGCTTCCAACCAGTGCTTGTTGATGTACCGAGTGCGGAAATCAGCGAAGCGATGCTGTTGGGACTGCGCAAGCGTTATGAGGAATTCCATAAGCTGAAGATTCAGCCGGAGGCTGTTAAGGCTGCTGTGGAGCTGAGTGACCGTTATATTACGGACAGAAACCTTCCTGATAAGGCTATTGACCTGATGGATGAGGCCTGTGCCCGTCTGCGTATCAAACTGTATAAAAAATCTGCGCCGGCAAGAGAGCTGCAGGAGCAGCTGGAATATCTGCAGATGGAAAAGGAAGAGGCTGTAGAGCAGCAGGATTACGAAAAGGCAGCGGAGTTGCGTGATAACGAGGCCGAGCTGCAGACGCAGCTGGCGGCAGCCTTGGCCGAGGTGGCCATGAAGCAGCCGGTAACTGCGGAGGATGTGGCTGAGGTTGTTGCTTCCTGGACCGGTATTCCGCTGACACGCTTGACCGAAACCGAAAGCAGCCGTCTGTTGCAGCTGGAGCAACGTCTGCACAAGCGTGTTATCGGTCAGGATGAGGCTGTGAGCGCGGTAAGCAGAGCTGTTCGCCGTGCCCGCGCAGGCTTTAAGGACAAAAACAGACCTGTCGGTTCCTTCCTGTTCCTCGGTCCTACCGGTGTAGGCAAAACTGAGCTGGCGAAGGCATTGGCACAGGAGCTGTTTGGCGATGAACGTGCTATGTTGCGCTTCGATATGTCGGAATACATGGAAAAGCACACCACAGCACGCCTGATTGGCGCACCTCCAGGCTATGTAGGCTATGACGAGGGCGGACAGCTGACGGATGCGGTACGCCGTAAGCCTTACTGTGTAGTGCTTTTGGATGAAATCGAAAAGGCACATCCGGATGTGTTTAATCTGCTGCTGCAGATTATGGATGATGGCCGTCTGACCGACGGTCAGGGACGCACGGTAGACTTCCGTAATGCCGTGCTGATTATGACGAGCAACGCCGGCGCACAGCAGCTGGCCAATACCAGACCGCTGGGCTTTGCCGGCAACGAGGCAGGCGAGCGCAAGAACCGCAAGGAGCAGGTGCTTGCTGAAATCAAGAACGTGTTCCGTCCGGAATTTTTGAACCGTGTGGACGAAATCCTTGTCTTTAATTCCTTGGGCAGACAGGAGCTGGAGCTGATTGCCGACAATATGCTGCGTGAGCTGAACCAGCGTCTGACAGGCAACGGTCTCAGCATCGAGCTGACTGCTTCGGCACGAGAGCTGCTGCTGAAGGAAGGCAGTGACAGCAAGTATGGTGCGCGTCCGCTGCGCCGCGCTTTGCGCAAGCTGGTGGAGGATCCGTTGAGTGATTTGTTCCTGGCAGGAAAATTCCACAGCGGTGACAAGATTATTGCCGAGGCTGCAGATAAAAAAATGGATTTTCATACGGCGATTGAGGGAGCACAGTTTTTGCTGGAGCTGCCGGTGACAGGTGAACAGACTGCTGCCGTAAGCAGTGGAAAGGAGCCGCAGCATGGCCAGAACTAAGAGCAGATTTGTCTGCCAGGAATGCGGTTATGTTGCTTCCTCGTGGCTGGGACGCTGCCCGGAATGCGGCGGCTGGAATACGCTGGTGGAGGAGGCAGAAGTGACTGCCAAGGCAAGTAAAAGCTATTTGCCGGCTAATAACGAAAAGCTGCGGCCGCGTACTATCGCCAGTGTTGCCCAAACGAAGGTAGAACGCCTGGCAACAGGCATCCGTGAATTTGACCGTGTGTTGGGCGGCGGTGTCGTTCCGGGCAGCCTTGTATTGCTTGGAGGCACGCCGGGCATCGGCAAATCTACGATTTTGCTGGACGCAGGCCTGCGCTTCGGGCAACAGGGAATAAAGGTGCTGTATGTCAGCGGCGAGGAATCGGAGGAGCAGACTGCAATGCGTGCCGTCCGCTTGGGCGGAGCGCAGGCCAATGATAACCTGCTGATTCTTACGGCAACGGATTTGGATGCTATTTTAGCACAGGCGAATGCCTTGAAGCCGCAGCTTCTGATTATCGACAGTATTCAGACTATGTATAACCCGGAACTGCAGACTGCTGCCGGCAGTGTGGGGCAGGTGCGTGAGTGTACGGCTAAGCTGCTGCAGTTTGCCAAAAGTACGGGCATTGCGGTGCTGCTCATCGGTCACGTTACTAAGGACGGCACTATCGCCGGACCGCGCCTATTGGAGCATATGGTGGACGTGGTGCTGCAGTTTGAGGGTGACCGTTCCTATTCCTTCCGCGTTCTGCGTGCATTAAAAAACCGCTTCGGCAGTACGAGCGAAAGCGGCATTTTCTCTATGGAGGCGGGCGGTCTGCAGGAGGTAGCAAATCCTGCAGGTCTGTTTTTGGAGGACAGAGATGGTGAAGCAGCAGGCAGTGTTATCGGTGCCTGCATGGAAGGCAATAGGCCGATTATGGCAGAATTTCAGGCGCTGGTAGCTAAAACTCCCTACGGCATGCCAAGACGTACGGCAGTAGGCTTTGACTATAACAGGGTGAATATGCTGCTGGCAATTCTGGAAAAACGTTTTGGCTTAGACTTTGGCATTTATGATGCTTATGTTAACGTAGTAGGTGGCATGAAGGTTAATGAGCCGGCGGCAGATTTGGCGGTAGCGGCAGCGCTTGTTTCCAGCTATCGCAACAGGCCTCTGCCTAAGGGCATCCTCGTTTTTGGCGAAGTTGGTCTTACAGGCGAGGTGCGCCGCGTTAGCGCGCCCGAGCGCAGGATTATGGATGGCGTTAATCTGGGCTTCAGCAAATTCATTGTACCGGACAGCAAGCTGCAGCTGCCATCTGTCAAGGCACAGATTGTGCGTGTCAAAACATTGGAGCAGGCGATTGCGGCTATGTTCGGTTAAAGATAACATTTATAGATTAGTCAGATACAAAAAGCGCAGGCTGGTGGACAGTCTGTGCTTTCTTGTCTATACAGTGGGCAATCCTCATATACCGGCTGATGCTTATAATGCAAAAAAATCCCGGTACACTTCCCTCAAAATGTACCGGTAAAGCAATTGGTATAAGGAACAACGTCCCAGCAAATGTCTTAAGGTTATTATGGTTATATTATAAATTGTGCGACAATTTGTGGGCGTTGCCATAGCAACGTTTTAACAGTTTGCAAGCGCTTTCTTTATTTACAAAACATATCAGAAAAGAATAATTTTGTAAGTTTTGTAAGCGAAGCCGGATATCGCATAAAAGCGCAGTTTTAGGGACTTTTTCGCAATTTTGAAATTCGCAAAAAATGTTGCGTGAGCAACAAAATTACTAAACGTTTACTTTAGTTACATAATATTTACATATGTATTTTAATTTGGGATAATAAGGATGTGGAATAACTAATATGAAATAGAAGGCTGGTGATAATATGGCAGTAAAAATGTTTGCACCGAATTATCATGATATACCGTTGTTTAAAGGCTTGGGCAGAGAAGAGATTAACGAGGTTCTGCATAAGTTTCATGGACTGATTAAGCATTTTCCTAAATCCGACTATATTTATCTGGCAGGTGACTGCATCGAAAATTTATGTGTTGTCATGGAAGGCACCGTTCAGATGATTAAAGAAGATATCTGGGGTGAAAAATCCATTATTGCCAATTTGGGAGCAGGCGATGTTTTTGCGGAAAACTACCTGGGGAAGCTGAGTGACCGTAGTGTAGTAAGCTATTTTGCGGCAAGCGACAGCGAGATTCTGATGCTTCCTTTGGGAAGAATGCTGTTTGACGGCAGCAATCACAATGAAACCAACAGACGTCTGATGTGCAATATCGTTTCAATTCTGGCAGACAATAATACACGCCTGATTGAGAAAACGGAAATTCTTTGCAAAAAGACCTTGCGCGGTAAGATTATGGCTTATCTTGAGCAGGAAGCAAAGTATAATGGCAGTGATAAATTTACTATTCCTTTTAACCGTACCGATTTGGCTAATTATCTGGATGCCGACCGCAGTGCTTTGACTAGGGAACTGGCGCGCATGCGTGCTGACGGACTTATCAGCTTCGAGAAGAATACATTTGAGATTCTGGAGCATTCTCATACGGAATAATAATTATATATTTATTAAGAAAGGCACCGTGAAGGTGTCTTTTTTATTGTCCTGAACAGTTGCTGAAATTAGTACCTGAACAGCTGAAAAACAGTGCTTAAGTAATTAAAATAAGATACGTAAGTTTATAAACAAAAATACAATAGAAATTATAGAATTTAGAAACTAAAATATGAAAAAGATTATGTAAAATATAATAAATTCGTTGCCTAGGCTACAGCGGAAAGATGGAAGAAAATGCTATCATAAAATCAACGGAAGTGCATACAAGATTTCATTGCTGTATGACTTTCGGAAAAAGATTAAAAGGAGGTATTGCTTATGTCCCCCGCAATCAAATGCTTAATTCTGTTAGCGGTAATTGCTTTGTTCTTTGTAACTGAAATTATACCCTTGGCAATTACTGCAATCGGCGGCGCTGTTGCCTGCGGCTTGTTGGGTCTGATTCCGGCCAAGCAGGTTTTCAGCGGTCTCTCTAATTCTACTGTAGTACTGTTTGCCGGCATGTTCGTGGTTGGCGCGGCAATGTTCTACACCGGTTTAGCTCAGGCTATCGGTGAAAAAGTAGTGCATATTTTCGGAACCGGTGAAAACAGCCTGATGCTTGGCTTAATGCTTGTCGGAACTGCTCTTTCTTCTGTTCTCTCCAACACTGGTACCTGCGCTTGTCTGATGCCGGTAGCACTTGGTATCTGTGCTGCTTCCAAAAACCCTGCGTCCCGCCAGCTGTTGCCGATGGCATATGCTTGCGGTTGGGGCGGCATTATTACTCTGGTAGGTACACCGCCTAATATTATCGGCAGTGGCGCTCTGACAGCTGCCGGTTTGCCGGGGTTCAGCTTCTTTGAATTTGCCTGGATTGGTATTCCTCTATCTGTAGCAGGTATTCTCTATATGCTGCTGATTGGCAAGTATCTGCTGCCGAAGGCAGAGCTTGATGCGGACCAGGAAATCGAACAGGAAATTGAAGCTACTACCCATGATAAGAAAAAGCAAATGATTTCCGGTATGATTCTGTTGGTCTGCGTAATCGTAATGGCCTTGGATTTGAAGTTTATCAGCCTGGAAATGACTGCTATTATCGGTGCTCTGGTATGCGTACTTACCGGCTGCCTGACTGAAAAACAGGCTTATTCCTCTATCGACTGGGTAACCATCTTCCTGTTTGCGGGCATGATGCCTGTGTCCACTGCAATGGATAAAACCGGTGCAGGCAAGCTGATTGCTAACTGGGCAGTAGGACTGATGGGCGGCGAACCTACACCGCTTATTGTAACGATAGTACTGTTTTCCATCTCCTGCTTCCTGACACAGTTCATGTCCAACACCGCTTCTGCTGCGTTGCTGTGCCCGATTGGTATAGCGATCGCTAAACAGCTGAATGCAGATCCCAAGGCTGTTGTAATGGCGATTGCTGTTGCTGCATCCTGCGCATTCGCAACTCCCGTTGGCACTCCGCCTTGTACTCTGGTGCTCGGTCCCGGCGGCTACAAATTTATGGATTATGTGAAATGCGGAACCGGTCTGGTGCTGGTATGCTTTGTTGTAAGCTTGATTGTTATTCCGATGGTATGGCCGTTCTTCCCTTAATGCTCCTATATTAGACGACACCCTGAATCAAACACTGGCAGAAAGGCCGCTGTAGCTGTAAAAGCGCAGCGGCTTTCTGCTGTTATGTAGGCGGGAAAATATGATAAGAATGAAAGTGTTGACAGCGTATAATATGTTATATTTTTTTAGCACCTGGACGGATGAAATTGGTACTGTAGGTACCAAAAATAACTTTAAAAAATTAAATAAATATAATGTAAATAAAATCATTTAAAATATTCTGAAAAACAGTTTAAAATGTTGCTCAAGTCACACATAGATTGCTGCTTTTACGTTAATATTAAGACAAAGGAAATGTAGAAATAACTCATAAAAAGTTATAATTATACATTTCCTAAATACTTACAAAAGGAGGAAACTACTATGTCCCCTGCTATTAAGTGTTTGATTCTGTTGGCTGTGGTTGCATTATTTTTCATTACAGAACTTATTCCATTAGCAATCACTGCTACTGCCGGTGCTATTGCCTGCGGTCTGTTGGGATTATTGCCTGCTAAGCAAGTTTTTAGCGGCTTATCCAATTCTACCGTAGTATTGTTTGCCGGCATGTTTGTCGTAGGTGCAGCGATGTTTTACACCGGTTTGGCACAGTCCATCGGTAACAAAGTTGTGCACCTGTGCGGAACCGGTGAAAACAGCCTGATGTTTGGTCTGATGATTGTCGGCACTGCACTGTCTTCCGTGCTCTCCAACACCGGTACTGCGGCCTGCCTGTTGCCTGTAGCATTAGGCATCTGCTCCGCAGCGAAGATTCCCGCTTCCCGTCAGTTAATGCCTCTGGCATTTGCCTGCGGTTGGGGCGGTATCATCACCATGGTAGGCACACCGCCTAACATCATTGCAACCGGCGCTCTGACTGCTGCCGGCCTGCCGAGCTTTGGCTTCTTCGAATTTGCCTGGATCGGTATCCCCGTATCCATTGCCGGCATGCTGTACATGATGTTTATCGGTAAACACCTGCTGCCGAAGGTTGAGCTTGATGCTGACCAGGATATTGAGCAGGAAATCGAAGCTACCAGCACTGACAGCAAAAAACAGATTATCTCCGGTGCTATCCTGATTGCCGTTGTTCTGGTAATGGCTCTCGATATCAAAGGCGTAACTCTGGAAATGGCTGCTATTATCGGCGCGCTGATTTGCGTACTGACCGGCTGCTTAACCGAAAAACAGGCTTATGCTTCCATTGACTGGGTAACCATCTTCCTGTTCGCAGGTATGATGCCTGTATCCACCGCTATGGATAAAACCGGCGCTGGCAAGCTCATTGCTGAATGGACTGTTGGTCTGATGGGCGGCGATCCTTCTCCGATGGTTGTAACTGCTGTACTGTTTGCACTCTCCTGCATCCTTACTCAGTTCATGTCCAACACCGCATCTGCAGCTCTGCTGTGCCCGATTGGTGTAGCAATTGCAAAACAGCTTAACGCTGACCCGAAGGCTGTTATTATGGCAATCGCTGTTGCAGCATCCTGCGCATTCGCAACTCCGGTAGGTACTCCTCCGAATACTCTGGTTCTTGGCCCCGGCGGCTACAAATTCATGGACTATGTTAAAGCAGGTACCGGTTTGGTTATCGTATGCTTCATCGTATCCCTGATTGTAATTCCTATCGTATGGCCGTTCTTCCCGGGCAAGTGAGTTGAATGTAATATTTTGACAAATTAGTACTTACTTTACTTAAAAAACTAAAGAAAGTGGTAAAAATGCCGTGCGTAATTGCATGGCATTTTTACTTTAATAAAAATGAGAGAGTGTGGTAAAATACAGTTAATAAAAGGGGTTACGGAATATATGCAGTTATTTCTAAAAGAAAAAAATAATGCCTAGGGATTTATGATAGCGTGGTCATATATGCAATATGAAGAGCTGGTGCTAAAAAATGTGTTGCTTGTGCAACAGAAGCGCAGAAAAAATGCTGTTATTATAAATTCAACAAAGCAAACAACAATACTTAATAAAGTAAAAACATTGCTTTGACATGTACTTTCACAAAGCTATACTTAATGTTATATAATGTCCAGATGACATTGTATATAAAATTTTTTTACAAAGGAGGAACTTAAAATGTCCCCTGCAATTAAGTGTTTAATCCTCTTGGCAGTAGTTGCGTTATTCTTCGTAACCGAACTCATTCCTTTGGCAATTACTGCAACCGCTGGCGCTATTGCGTGCGGCCTGTTAGGCCTGATTCCTGCTAAACAAGTATTTAGCGGCTTGTCTAACTCCACCGTTGTACTGTTCGCCGGCATGTTCGTTGTTGGTGCAGCAATGTTCTACACCGGTTTAGCTCAGGCTATCGGTAACAAAGTAGTTCATCTGTGCGGCACTGGTGAAAACAGCCTGATGTTTGGCCTGATGGTTGTTGGCACCGTACTTTCTTCCGTGCTTTCCAACACTGGTACTGCAGCTTGCCTGTTGCCTGTAGCATTAGGTATCTGCTCTGCAGCTAAGATTCCTGCTTCCCGTCAGTTAATGCCTTTGGCATTTGCCTGCGGTTGGGGCGGTATCATCACCATGGTTGGTACACCTCCTAACATCATTGCTACTGGTGCAATGACCGCTGCCGGTCTCCCTGCATTCGGCTTCTTCGAATTCGCATGGATCGGTATTCCTGTATCTATTGCCGGTATGCTGTACATGATGTTCATCGGCAAACATCTGCTCCCGAAGGTTGAGCTTGATGCTGATCAGGAGATCGAACAGGAAATCGAAGCTAACAGCACCGATTCCAAGAAAATGATTATCTCCGGTATTATCCTGCTGGCAGTTGTTATCGTAATGGCACTGGGTATCAAAGGCGTAACCCTTGAGATGGCTGCTATCATCGGCGCTCTGGTTTGCGTACTGACCGGTTGCTTGACTGAAAAACAAGCTTATGCTTCTATCGACTGGGTAACCATCTTCCTGTTCGCAGGTATGATGCCTGTATCCACCGCTATGGATAAAACTGGCGCTGGCAAACTCATCGCTGAATGGACCGTTAGCCTGATGGGCGGCTCTCCTTCTCCGTTGGTTGTAACCGCAGTTCTGTTCATCCTGTCCTGCGGCCTGACTCAGTTCATGTCCAACACCGCATC
>ULTO01060088.1_pt1 | contig 11184 bp, 8 predicted proteins | sample 1957601 | NCBI WGS metagenome assembly ULTO01 (sample SAMEA4835734, study PRJEB28245) | human gut metagenome | biome: gut microbiome; material: fecal sample | place: Denmark | collected 2008 | reverse complement strand
GCGCGGCAGCGAAGGCAGGCCATGTCGAGCCATGCCCTACGCTGCTTCCCAAGTATACATTTGACAACTTCGTTATGGGCAACTCCAACCGCTTTGCATGGGCAAGTGCAGTCGCCGTCGCCAACAATCCGGCTACCGCTTATAATCCGCTGTACATTTACGGCACCGTCGGACTCGGAAAAACCCATCTCATCCACGCCATAGGCAACGCCATACACGCAAGCCATCCCGATTACAAGATACTCTATGTGGCGAGCGAAACGTTTACCAACGATGTCATCTCGTCTATACAGGCGAATACTCGCGAACAGCTTCGGGACAAGTACAGGACGCTTGACGTTCTCATCGTGGACGATATCCAGTTCATCGCCGGCAAGGTCTCCACGGAGGAGGAATTCTTCAACGTATTCAACACGCTTCGCGATGCCAACAAGCAGATAATCATCACCTCCGATATGCCGCCCCAGGCCATCGGCGCGCTGTCCGACAGGCTCAAGACCCGCTTTGGCTCGGGCCTCATCACCGATATTCAGGTTCCCGACTTTGAAACCAGGGTCGCAATACTGAGGAACCGCATCATCCAGGACCATCTGGAAGTCGGTGACGACGTCGTTCAGCTCATAGCGGAGCATGTCACCGGAAACGTCAGAAGCCTTGAGGGCTGTCTTAACGGCGTTGTGGCGTATGCAGGGATCGCCGTCAAGCCCATTACGGTGGAGCTTGCGGAGAACATTCTCAAAAACTTCGTGACCGGGGACGGTTCCGGACGCCCTGTGACGCCCGAACGCATCCGTCAGGTCGTCTGTGATTACTATAATATCTCCGTTGACGATATCATGGCAGAGCGCAGGGACAAGCGTGTTGCCGTTCCGAGACAGGCTGCCATGTATCTGATGCGAAAGCTTCTCGGCATACCCAATCAGCAGATAGGCGATTACTTCGGCGGCAAACACTATTCGACCGTCATTCACGCCTGCGAGCTGGTGGAAAAGAAGATAGCTTCCGACCCGGCCTTCAAGACCGCCATCGACGACCTCACCGCAACGATAAACAACAAGAATTGAGCGTAGTTTTCAGCGTATCATGAAGTACAAGGCTACAATACTGTCGGATGCGGACGTCCAGCGCACGCTCGTCCGCATCTCCCATCAGATAATCGAGAAAAACCGCGGCACGCAGGATCTGTGTCTTATCGGCATAAGGACCAGGGGCGTGCCGCTTGCTCAACGCATTGCCGACAACATAGAGCGCATTTACGGCGAAAAGCTTCCCGTCGGAGAGCTTGACATAACCCTGTACCGCGATGATCTGAGCGAAGCGAATAAATCTCCCGTGGTAAACGGAAGCAATGTGCCGTTCTCCGTCGTCGGAAAGACGGTGGTTCTCGTTGACGATGTTATCTTTACCACAAGGACAGCGCGCGCCGCACTCGATGCGGTCATGAGCCTCGGCAGGCCTGCCAGAATTCAGCTTGCCGTTCTCATCGACAGGGGGCATTCAGAGCTTCCCATCAAGCCGGATTATGTGGGCAAGAATATCCCCACCTCGCTTGAGGAGCTTATATCCGTCAAGCTCACGGAGACCGACGGGCAGACGAACGTCGCCATCTACACAAAATAGGCGAGCGATAACATTATATTATCAAATAAGCGTATTTTTCCCTTGCAAACGTTATAAAACTATGGTATCCTAATCGGGTATGAAATAACTCACCCATGCGGATTTTGTGGGCGTTGCCGGTGCTGCCGGTTCCCATGAAAGGCGAAGCGTGGGGCGGAAATAAAAACAGGAGGTTTATCACATGTCAGTTATTTCTATGAAACAGCTTCTCGAAGCAGGCGTACACTTTGGTCACCAGACCCGCCGTTGGAACCCGAAGATGAAGGAATACATCTTCACCGAGCGCAACGGTATCTACATCATCGACCTTCAGAAGACAGTCAAAAAGATCGACGAAGCCTATGCTTTCGTTCGTGATATCGCAATGAACAACGGCACCGTCCTCTTCGTCGGCACCAAGAAGCAGGCTCAGGACAGCATCGAGCAGGAAGCAAAGCGCTGCGAAATGTTCTATGTCAACCAGCGTTGGCTCGGCGGTCTTCTTACCAACTTCAAGACCATTCAGACCCGTATTGCAAAGCTCAACGAGATCAACAGGATGGAGGCTGACGGCAGCTTCGATCTGCTTCCCAAGAAGGAAGTCATCCAGCTCTGCAACCTTCGTGAGAAGCTCATGAAGAACCTCGGCGGCATCAAGGATATGAAGAAGCTTCCCTCTTGCCTGTTCGTAGTCGACCCCCGCAAGGAGCACATCGCCGTTCTCGAAGCCCGCGCTCTGGGCATTCCCGTAGTCGCTATCGTTGATACCAACTGCGACCCCGACGACGTTGACTATGTCATCCCCGGCAACGACGACGCTATCCGCGCTGTCAAGCTCATCGCTTCCAAGATCGCCGACGCTGTTCTCGAGGGCAAGCAGGGCGAGCAGATGACCGATTCCGCTGTCGATGCGACCATCGCTCCCGAAGCAGAAGAGGCTGACAACTTCTAATCTATAACCGATCCCTGTATTTGGAGGATAAAATAATGGAATTCACCGCAAAAGACGTAATGGCCCTTCGTGAGCGCTCCGGCGCAGGCATGATGGACTGCAAAAAAGCGCTCAAGGAGTGCGATGGCGATATGGAAAAGGCAATGGACTATCTTCGTGAGAAGAGCCTTGCCGCTTCCGCAAAGAAGGCTTCACGCATCGCTGCCGAAGGTCTCGTAGACTGCTTCGTCTGCGAGAAGTGCGGCGTTGGCGTTATCATCGAGGTCAACTGTGAGACCGACTTCGTCGCCAAGACCGATGCTTTCAAGGAGCTCGTACACTCCCTTGCAATGCATGTTGCAAAGAAGAACCCCGCAACCGTTGAGGAAATGATGGCTCAGACCTATTCCGAGGATGAAAGCATTACCGTTGACGCAGCTATCAACGCAGCAGTCGCCAAGATCGGTGAGAAGATCACCATCCGCCGCTTCGCTCGTTACGAAGGCTTTGTTGACACCTATGTACATCTCGGCGGCAAGAGGGGCGTTCTCCTCAAGGTCAGCAACGGCGACTATCCCGAAGTTGCACACGATGTTGCAATGCAGATCGCAGCTGCAAGCCCCACCTGCCTCTCCAAGGAGGACTGCAACCAGGCTGATGTCGAGCATGAGCGTGAGATCCTTGCCGAGCAGATAAAGAACGATCCCAAGAGCTCCAAGACTCCGGCCGCCATCATCGAGAAGATGATCGAAGGCCGTATTGAAAAGTTCTACAAGGAAGTCTGCCTCCTCGAGCAGCCCTTCGTTAAGGACCAGAAGGTCAGCGTTGGCCAGATGATTAACGGCAGGTTCGAAGTTCTTTCCTTCGTATGCTTCGTAATGGGCGAGGGCCTTGAGAAGCGTCAGGAGAACTTTGCTGACGAAGTCATGGCGCAGACCAAGAAGGCTTAATTTCAGCTAAATAGAATTAATACACAGAGCCTGCTGCAGAAGCGTATGTCGCTTTGGCAGCAGGCCCATTTTTTCGGGGCTTCATACATCAGCCCCTTTTGATTTGAGCTTTTGATTACAGTACGGATACCGGGCAGTGCCGGGACTCCCTATCGCACGGATTCAGCTCGTCGCTCAGCTCTCAACCCTTATCACAGCCACGCTCATATCGTCCGCCCCCGACCTTCGCTTGGCGGCCTCCAGCAGCGAATTGGCGGCGGCCTCGGGCTCATCGAAGGTCATAACGAGCTCATGTATGGCGGCGATAAGCTCCATGCCCAGCGCATCGGCAACGCCGTCGGTCATCATGACCAGCACGTCACCGCGCCGAAGCTCCGGCTCCAGCACGGCAGGGGCGATGTCCCTAATAATGCCTATGGGAAGGGCCTCCGAATAGAGCGTGCGTACATCGCCGCCCCGGATAAGCCAGCTCGGCGACGCACCGCTCTTCAGAAGCTGCGCCCTTCCCGTCGATAGGTCGATGAGCGCAGCGTCAAGGGTGGCGTACATCTCCCCTCCGCCCTTTCCAAGCATCAGCATATTCACGCAGTCAGCCGCCTCCGTAAGGCTGAACCCCACGCCGATCAGCTTTTTAACCAGCTCAAGCGTTCTCATGCTCTCCCTTTCCGCAGCATGGCCGCTGCCCATTCCGTCGCTTAGCGCAACGAGGACCTTTGTGCCGTTTGGGCTAACTATGCAGCTGTCGCCGGTCACATCGTTGAACCGCTTTGGTATCAGCGCCGTGCCTATGCGCACCTCAAACCGCTTGCTGCGCTTGGGCTCGGCTGCCGTAAGCCTGTCCAATCGGTTGGCAATACAGCAGAGCTGGCGTCCCATCAGTGCGTCGCTGCTCTTTTGGGAAACCTCATACAGCACCTCCGCAAGCGCCCTCGCTCTGACGCTCAGCTGCTCGATGCTCACAGCTGCGGCAGGTTTTTTTGCCGTTTCCCTTTCACCGCTGCCTGCCCTTCCGACCGTAACCTTTCTGCGCTCCGGGCTAAGGTTCATTATCCCAAGGCATACCGCAAGCGCGCACATCAGCACTATGCATTCCCCCAGCATATAGCTTGCTATGCCGACAAAGCTTCCTCCCAGCATTGCGCAGGGGATCAGCATGAGTGCGGCGGCAGTGCAGAAGCGTACCCGAGGCGGCGATTTTCGGAACCACGGTATCAGCATCGGCGGCGCAGCAAAGCAGCAAAACGCCATCGTTGGCACGCTCCCGGTGACCAGCGCTCCGCCAAGCGCACCGAGCAGCGCAAGCTTCGGCTCCCTGTCCGTGATAAGCAGCGCAAGCGCAGCAGCAAGCGCGAACGGCGCAAGCTTCGCTTCAAACAATGTCAGCCTTATCAGCCCCACGCAGAAGCTTGCCGCAAATACCGCCGCATAGCCGAGCCGCCGACGCTTCAGCTCCCCGGTATACGCCTCCGATAAAAACTCCCTTATGCTCTCCATATTCCTACCCCTGCCGTCATTATTTCAATATAATGATAGCCGTTTCACAGCCGAATGTCGGTCGATTCAGCGTCGAGAAAAAGGCAGGTTCCGCAGCAGTTTTGCTGAAAGGGATTGAAAAATATCGGCTGTAATGCTAAAATCATAAAAACGAAAGAGGAGCTTACGCATGTCAATGTCAAAGCAATGCATTATGGCGCTCGACGCCGGAACAACCAGCAGCCGCTGTATTCTGTTCGATGAAAACGCTCATATCATAAGCGTTGCGCAGGAGGAATTTGCCCAGATCTATCCCAAGCCCGGCTGGGTCGAGCACGACGCAGAGACCATCTTTACAACACAAATGGCCGTTGCCAAGGCTGCGCTTGAAAAAGCAGGGCTGACCGCCGACGATGTGGCGGCCATCGGCATTGCCAACCAGCGTGAGACCACCATAGTCTGGGACAGGGCAACCGGCAAGCCGATATGCAATGCCATCGTATGGCAGTGCAGACGCACCGCCGAATACTGCGACGAGCTGAAGAGCCGCGGACTCGGCGAGCCCATACGCCAAAAGACCGGGCTTGTCATCGACGCCTATTTCTCCGGCACCAAGCTCCGCTGGATACTGGAGAACATTCCCGGTGCGCGTGAAAGAGCGGAGCGTGGGGAGCTTCTGTTCGGAACGGTTGAAACCTGGCTGATATGGAAGCTTACGGAGGGCAGGGTGCACGCCACGGACCTATCCAACGCTTCAAGAACCATGCTGTTCAACATCAACACCCTTGACTGGGACGAGGAGCTTTTGAAGGAGCTTGGCATTCCGCGCAGTATGCTGCCCGAGGTGCGGCCGTCGAGCGGAAGCTTCGGCGAAACGACCCTCCTTGGAGGAAGCATTCCGATACTCGGCGCAGCGGGCGACCAGCAGGCGGCGCTGTTCGGGCAGGGCTGTTTTATGCCCGGGGAAGCCAAGACCACCTATGGCACGGGCTGCTTCATCCTTATGAATACCGGAGAAACGCCTGTATTTTCCAAGAACGGGCCGCTGACCACCATCGCATGGGGGATCGACGGAAGGGTTCAGTACGCCCTCGAGGGCTCCATCTTCATGGGCGGTGCGCTCGTCCAATGGCTTAGGGACGAGCTGAAGCTCATAGATTCCGCTCCCGATTCCGAACCGCTTGCGCTGTCGGTCGAAAACACCAACGGCTGCTACGTCGTGCCTGCGTTCACCGGGCTGGGCGCTCCGTATTGGAACAGCTATGCGCGCGGCACGATAGTCGGGCTTACAAGGGGCTGCGGCAGAGCTCATATCGTTCGCGCCTCTCTCGATGCGATTGCCTATCAGGTGCTCGATGCGCTTGCCGTCATGGAAAAGGATTCCGGCATACCGCTCACCGAGCTGCGCGCGGACGGGGGAGCAGCCAATAACGGCTATCTGATGCAGGCCCAAGCCGACCTGTGCGGCGTTGACGTCGTACGCCCTGCCTGCGTTGAGACGACCGCCATGGGCGCGGCATATCTTGCAGGGCTGAAGGCAGGCTTCTATTCCGATGTTAAACGCCTTGTGCGCGGCGAGGAAACACGCTTTTCGCCCAAGATAGGCATGATAGAGCGTGCGGAACGGCTGTCCGGCTGGCGGCGTGCGGTCAGGTGCACGCTTAACTGGGCTGAGGGTGCGGAGTAAAGCCCTCAAAGCCTTCGGAATATGTACGATGCGGCGGTTTCCGTGTCCGTCATGCTCCAAATTTGATACTCACCTGCATATTTTTGGCAAAAAAATCAAAAAATACTATTGACAAAAGCTATAATGATGATAAAATACTGTTAGCACTCAAGAATAGTGAGTGCTAACAAGTTTGATAAGCAGGTTTGAAGGCGTCTGTCGCCCTCAAGCCTTAAAGTTTTCAGAAAGGAGCTTCCGAAACTCGGAAGTCAAAGAGCAATGGCAAAGAAACAATTCAAGACCGAGTCCAAGCGTCTGTTGGACCTGATGATCAATTCGGTTTACACCAACAAGGAGATCTTCCTGAGAGAGCTTATCTCCAATGCGAGCGATGCGCTTGACAAGCGTTATTACAAGAGCCTCACCGACGGTTCACAGCTTGTGAGAAGCGAGCTTGAGATCCGCCTGACCCCCGACAAGGAAGCGAGAACGCTCACCATCTCCGACAACGGTATCGGCATGACCAGGGATGAGTTGGAAGCAAACCTTGGCACCATCGCCAAGAGCGGCACTCTTGCCTTCAAGCAGGAGGCAAATTCCGGTGACAAGCCCTTAGAGGATATGGATATCATCGGTCAGTTCGGCGTCGGCTTCTATTCAGCATTCATGGTCGCGAAGAAGGTTTCCGTACTGAGCCGTGCCGAGGGAAGCGACGAGGCTTGGCTTTGGGAGAGCGAAGGTTTGGACGGCTATACCGTGACCCCCGGCGTCAAGGACGATGTCGGCACAACCATCACGCTGTATCTCAAGGACAATGCGGATGAGGAGAACTACGATACCTATCTCGAGATCTATACGCTCCGCAATCTCGTCACCAAGTATTCCGACTATATCCGCTATCCCATCAAGATGCTGGTTGAGGTCAGAAGGCCTGTTGAAGAAGATAAATGTGAATGCGAGGAGTGCGAATGCGAACATGACCACGAGGAGTGCGAATGCGAACATGACCACGAGGAGTGCGAATGCGAACACGACCACGAGGAATGCGAATGCGAGCATGAGCATAAAGAGCCCAAATATGAGACCGTGACCGAGGATCAGACCCTCAACAGCATGGTGCCTCTGTGGAGAAGGAACAAGAACGAGATCACCGACGAGGACTACACGGTATTCTATACCGACAAGTTCCACGACTACGAAGCGCCCCTCCATCACATACACTACAAGGCCGAGGGCGCGATAAACTATAATTCCATTCTGTTCATCCCCTCCGCAGCGCCGTACAACCTGTATTCCAAGGGCTATAAGCGCGGACTCCAGCTCTATTCCAACGGCGTTATGATTATGGAAAGCTGTGAGGATCTGCTTCCCGAATACTTCGGCTTTGTAAAGGGACTTGTGGACTCCTCCGATATCTCGCTCAATATCTCCCGTGAGCTGCTCCAGCAGAGCCGCCAGCTCCGCGCGATCGCCAACGGCCTTAAGAAGAAGATTAAATCCGAGCTTGAAAAGCTCCTTGAGAACGACCGTGAGAAGTACGAAAAGTTCTTCAAGGCATTCGGGCTTTCCCTCAAGTACGGCATCTACGAATCCTACGGCATGGAAGCTTCCTTCCTCCAGGATCTGCTGCTGTTCTACTCCGCACGCGAGAACCGCATGATAACCTTCAAGGAGTATGTGGCGGCTATGATCGAAAACCAGACCGAGATCTATTACGCCTGCGGCTCCGACATCGAGGGCATCAAGCGCCTGCCCCAGCTCAAGTACATGCTCGATAAGGGCTATGACGTGCTGCTCATGCCCGACAACGTGGACGAATTCTGTCTTAAAATGCTCAACGGTTATGACGGCAAGCCCTTCAAGTCCATCACCGATAACGACCTTAACATCGGCGGCGAGGACGAAAAGAAGGCTGTTGAAGAGAAGCAGACCGAAAACAAGGAGCTGCTCGACGCCGTAAATGAAGCTCTCTCCGATAAGGTTCACGAGGTCAGGCTCTCCGCACGCCTTGGTGATGCGCCCGCTGCGCTCACAAGCGACGGCCCCATCTCGCTGGAGATGGAGAAGATACTCTCCGACCTGCCGAATTCGGGCGAAATGCGCGCGGACAGGATACTGGAGCTGAACCCCGACCATCCAATCTTCGGTGTCATTCAGGGCGTCAGGGATAACGAGGAGCTGTTCAAGACCTATGCCGAGCTGCTCTATGACCAGGCCTTGCTGCTTGCCGGGCTGAAGATCGAAGACCCGGCAGGCTTTGCCGCAAGGATTACAAGGCTTATGGTAAAATGAGCCTCGCTTATGACTAAATAAGCCTTGCTTATGGTAAAAAGCAGGCGACTGAATATAATAATGCTGCCCCTTCCTCCCGGAAGGAGCAGCATTTTTTAGCCTTATTCCGTTTATGTCAGCTCCAATACATACCTTGCGCCTGCCTCCGTTTTTTCGCATTCACGAAAACCTACGCTTTCAAAGCACCTTTTGGAGCCCTCGTTGTAGGAATAGATCTCCCTTACATACAGCCTATCATAGCCGAGCAGCCTGCCTCGCTCCGCAAGGGCGGCTATCACCCTGCTGCCAATGCCCCTTCCGCGGTATTCCGGCACCCCGATAACTATGGGCATATCGGTTTGAAGGAATGTCACATCCCCGATCGGGATAAACCTGCCGTTTTCACGAACCTCGATAAAGTACAGCTCGCCTATCCCGTCAAGAAAGCGATAGATTCGTTCCAGCCTGTCCGGGGTATAGGCAGTCCTGTCCCCGTCAACAAGGTAAACAAGCTCCGTATCCTGATACCATCCAAGGGCAAAGCCAAAGCTGCCGTCAAATCTCCTAAGCCGCAGCGCATCATCAAAGCTGGCGATATTAATGAATTCGGGCTGCTCTATTCCGTTAATTGGCATTTAATCCTCCGTCATTCCAAATGACGCTGCCGTCACTCCATGCCTATCCTGTCGATATGCCAGATGCCCTCCGCATACTCCTTAATGGTGCGGTCGCTTGAGAATTTGCCTGCATTGACGATATTTCTCATGCACTTGGTGTAGAAGCTCATCTCGTCACGGGTATCATAGATGGCATCGAGCTTGCGCTTTATGTAGCCCTCAAGCTCATAGAGGTTGAAGTAATAATCCGGCTTTCGCCAATCGCCCACGAGCAGGGAGTTATAGATCTCACGGAACACGCGGTAGCTTTCGGGATCGTTTGCGATGCTGCCGTCGATGAGCGAATCGACCGCACGGCGCACCGTCGGGCTGCTCTCATAGACCGCGCGCGGATTGTAGTTCGGACGCAGTGCGTTCAGCTCTTCGACCCTTGCGCCGAAGATATAGTTGTTCTCCTCGCCCGCGCATTCGACTATCTCGATGTTCGCACCGTCATAGGTGCCGAGCGTTACAGCGCCGTTGAGCATGAACTTCATGTTGCCCGTGCCGCTTGCCTCCGTGCCGGCAGGGGATATCTGCTCGGATATGTCTGCGGCAGGAATGATGTGCTCCGCATATGAGCAGTTATAGTTCTGCACAAAGACCACACGGATCCTGTCATTGACATCGGGATCGGAATTGACTTTTTTGGCAAGCTCATTGATGAACTTCATGAAATCCTTTGCCATGATATAGCCGGGGGCGGCCTTTGCTCCGAAGATGAATGCGGTGGGCGGCATATCGGAGAGCCTGCCCTGCTTCAGTTCCTTATAGATGTGAACGATGGAAAGCGCATTCATGAGCTGACGCTTGTATTCGTGCATACGCTTGACCTGAACGTCGAACACAAAGCTGTCCGGTATCTCCACGCCCTCCTTTTCAAGGATTATTTCGCTGAGCCTGTGCTTGAGCTGCTTCTTGATGCCGATGAACTCCCTGACCAGCTCCTCGTCTATCATGGGCTCGAGCTGCTTTAGCTCATAAAGGTCGGTAAGGAAGCCGTAACCGATGCGCTTGCCGATGAGATGGGTGAGTCCCGGGTTGCAAAGACCCAGCCAGCGGCGCTGGGTTATGCCGTTGGTCATATTGGTAAAGCGTTCGGGATAGACCGAATACCAATCCTTGAGCACATCGTGCTTTAGAAGCTCGGAATGAATCTTTGCGACGCCGTTGACATAGCTCGATACATAGGTGGCAAGCCTTGCCATATGCACCCTGCCGCCGTCGATTATGCGCATCCTTGCGATCTGTCCTTCCGAAACGCCGCGGCCGCGAAGCTCCGAAAGAAGGGCGTTGTCAATGCGCTCAACTATCTCGTAGATATTGGGGATAACGCTTCTGAACAGCTCCACATCCCATGTCTCCAGCGCTTCGCTCATCAGGGTGTGGTTGGTATAGTTGAAGAACCGCTTTGCAAGCTCGAGAGCCCTGTCAAAGCCCACGCCCTCATCGAGCATCAGGCGGATGAATTCGGGAATGCTGACTGTGGGATGGGTGTCGTTGAGCTGTACGCAGTTCAGGTCCGCAATTCGCTCGATACGCTCCAGCCTGTCGGCGTCATTGGCCGTGATGTTGAGACAGCGTTTATGCCTGCGCAGCAGGTCCTGCATGGAGGCCGAGGAAAGGAAGTACTGCTGG
>ULTO01033204.1_pt1 | contig 11190 bp, 14 predicted proteins | sample 1957601 | NCBI WGS metagenome assembly ULTO01 (sample SAMEA4835734, study PRJEB28245) | human gut metagenome | biome: gut microbiome; material: fecal sample | place: Denmark | collected 2008 | reverse complement strand
GAGCTTGTTGAAAAGCTTTTGGAATACAAAATGTATAAATATATGTCTTATGAATTGAAGGACAGGCAGTTAGATGCCGGAAAAGTCTGGTTCAAAGAAAAGACCATGCCCAGGGAAGTGGCGGAGTATGCGCCGCCGGTGGATTATGAAGCGCTGATCGGTCAGACAAGCCTTTCGGGACTCAGAGAGGTTTTTGAATCCGTAATGAAGCGCAGGGAGGACAAGATCGATCCTATCCGTTCCACATTCGGCAAGATAGAAAAGGACGAAGTGGACATGGATGCAAAAATGGTCTATGTAGAGGATTATATCTTTATGCAGAAGAAATGCAGCTTCCGCAGTCTTCTTGAAAAACAGAATTCCAAGATGGAGGTCATCGTGACCTTTCTTGTCATCTTGGAGCTGATGAAGGTCGGGAAGATCATGATCGAGCAGAAAGAGGCTTTTAACGATATTTATATTACCTCAAAGGAGGCAGCATAATTGGAAAAGAATAAAATGAAAGCGGTGCTGGAGTCGGTTTTGTTTACCATGGGGGAATCCGTGGATACCGGCAGGCTTTCCCGGGTTCTGGAAATCAGTCCCAAGGAAACGGAAGCGCTTTTAAAGGAAATAAAGCAGGAATATGACGAGGACGAAAGCCGGGGGGTAACCCTTATGGAGTTAGAAGGGGCTTATCAAATGTGCAGCAAGCCGGATATGTATGAATGGCTGATCAAAATTGCCTCCGCTCCACGCAAATATACCCTTACGGATTCCCTGTTAGAGACTTTATCCATTATCGCCTATAAGCAGCCTGTTACGAAGATCGAAATAGAAAAGATAAGGGGCGTCAGCTGCGACCATGCCGTAAACAGGCTCGTGGAATTCGATCTGGTCATGGAAGTGGGAAGAATGGATGCGCCGGGAAGACCCCTTTTATTCGGCACTACGGAACAGTTTTTGAGAAGCTTCGGCGTTACCAGCTTAGAGGACCTTCCCCGCATGAATACGGACCGTATCGAGGAGTTCCGGGAGCAGGCGGAAAAAGAGGTACAACTTAAATTGGATATTTAAAGACCTGCCTGAATATACTGTAAAAAACAGTATGGGGAAAAGCACATGGGCAAGGGACTTAAGAAGGGCACAAGAAGAAAGGCAATTATCTTCCTGTGCTTTTTTATATTGTATTTGTGTACATACTTATTGACGGGATATTTTGTTACAGAGGCAGAAACAATGGCTTTTGGTACGGCTGAAATATCAGAGGCGGAAATTGCGCAGAGGATAACGTATGAAATGCTTCAGGGAGCGGGATTGGAAGTAACATATGGGACGGATGCTGCAAAGGATCCTGAAAACGGGCCGGGGCAGGCAGAAGAAGCGGCGGCAGAGCAGGAAGAGCTGCGGCTGTACGCAAAGGCGGCTTTGCTTATGGATGCGACCAATAACCGGGTCTTATATGAAAAAAACGGCTATGAGGTTTTACCCATGGCATCCACTACCAAGATCATGACAGCCATTCTGGCATTGGAATACGGCAATCTGGAGGATGAGGTAACGATTTCAAAAAAAGCGGCGTCCATGCCCAAGGTACATCTGGGCATGAGGGAGGGAGAGATCTACAAATTAAAAGATCTGCTGTTTTCTTTGATGCTGGAGTCCCACAATGATTCCGCCGTGGCCATAGCGGAGCATATAGGAGGGAGCACAGAGGGCTTTGCGGAACTGATGAACCAGAAGGCGAGAGATTTGGGATGTGAAAACACATGGTTTATCACGCCCAACGGACTGGATGCGGCACAGGGGGATAAGATCCATTCCACCACTGCCTACGATCTGGCAAAGATCGCTTCCTATGCGGTACAGAACGATCTTTTTGTGACCCTGGTGGGGACGGAGAGCCACAGCTTTTCGGAAAAGCAGAGCGGCCGGGGGTTTGTGGTCCATAATAAGGATCTGTTCCTGGGAATGATGGACGGGGCCATCGGCATTAAGACGGGATTTACGAATCAGGCGGGATATTGCTTTGTAGGTGCAGTCAGAAAAGACGACAGGACTTTGGTCTCCGTTGTGCTGGCAAGCGGATGGCCGCCGCATAAAACCTATAAATGGGCGGATACAAAGGAATTGATGAATATGGGCGTGGAGGATTACAGCCTCAGGAATGTGGAAGGGCTTAAGATACCGGACCGGATAGCGGTCATAAACGGTGTGGAAGATGAGATTCCTTTAAATATGGAGTGGCAGGATGTGAGTATGCTTTTGGCGGACTGGGACGAGGTAGAAGTAACGGTAGATTTGAAAGAAAATCTGGAAGCTCCCGTGGAAAAAGGGGAAATAGCCGGCTATGAGAGGATCGAGGTAAACGGCCAGCTTTTTTATGCATTTCCCATAGAAACGGCCGTATCCGTGGAGGAGTACACCTATGATTACTGCCTGAAATATCTTGCAGAGTTATTCCTGTATGGCAAAGGAGAGGACGGGGAGGAAAAAACTCGCTAAAATACCGTAAAAATTGTTAAAATTATCTAGCCTGACTTGAAATTCTGTGTTATACTTCTAACGATGCGTTAATGGGTTTACTCTGCCCATTCGCAAAAATCGTTATTCTTTTAATTAATATAAAATGGAGGTTTGAAAAATGAGTAATTCTTCACAAGCGAGTCAAAGAATTGCAGCTTTACTCGATGACAACAGTTTCGTTGAAATTGGTGCAAAGGTTACTGCCAGGGCGACTGATTTTGATCTGAAACAAACCGAAACTCCGTCGGACGGCGTAATTACCGGCTATGGAGTGATTGACGGCAGTCTTGTGTATGTTTACAGCCAGGATGCTTCCGTGTTGAACGGCACTGTAGGCGAGATGCATGCAAAGAAAATTGCCAACCTCTATGATCTGGCATTGAAGATGGGAGCGCCCGTTATCGGGTTGATCGATTCTGCCGGACTTAGACTGCAGGAAGCAACCGATGCGTTAAATGCATTTGGCGAGATCTATATGAAGCAGACGCTGGCATCCGGCGTGATCCCGCAGATCACGGCAGTCTTTGGCGCGTGCGGCGGCGGACTTGCAATGATCCCTGCCCTGACAGACTTTACTTTTATGGAAGGAAACAAAGCAAAATTATTTGTAAATTCCCCTAATGCGTTAGACGGAAATTATACGGATAAATGCGATACCGCTGCTGCGGATTTCCAGAGTAAGGAAGCAGGCATTGTAGACGTGACGGGAGAGGAAAGCGAGATCTTAACACAGATCAGGACGCTTATTACAATGCTTCCCGGCAATAATGAAGACGACGCTTCTTATGAAGAATGTACGGATGATTTAAACCGTGCCACTGCCGAACTTTCCGGCTGTGTTGGAGATACATCCATCGCATTGAGCGTGATCGCAGATAATAACGCTTTCTTTGAAACGAAGGCGGATTATGCAAAGGATATGGTTACAGGCTTTATTAAGCTGAACGGCATGACAGTGGGCGCTGTGGCAAACCGCAGCGAGGTATGTGACGCCGAAGGAAAGGTCGTAGAAAAAACAGATGCGGTACTGACGGCTAAGGGCTGTGAGAAGGCTGCCGATTTCATCAATTTCTGCGACGCTTTCAATATTCCCGTGTTGTCCTTAACAAATGTCAAGGGCTTTGAAGCTACCGTATGTGCTGAAAAGAAAATTGCAAAGGCAGTTGCGAAACTGACCTATGCTTTTGCAAATGCCACCGTGCCAAAAGTAAACGTAATAATCGGACAGGCTATGGGAAGTGCGTATGTGGCAATGAACTCCAAGGCGATCGGCGCCGATATTACAATGGCATGGCCTACGGCTCAGATCGGAGCTATGGATGCCAAGACAGCGGCACAGATCATGTATGACGGACAGGGCTCCGATGTGATCGCGCAGAAGGCAAAGGAATATGCCGATGCCCAGACAAGTGCACAGGGAGCTGCAAGGAGAGGATATGTTGATCAGATCGTAGAAGCAGCCGATACAAGAAAGTATTTGATCGGCGCATTTGAAATGCTTTTTACAAAGAGAGATGAACGTCCGTCCAAAAAACACGGAACTGTATAAGAAAGGATGATATAAGAGATGAAAAAATTCTTGTTAGTCTTAGCTCTTGCAGGTTGTGTTTTGGGGATGACTGCCTGCGGCAGTACGGAAGATGACGCCGGAGGGCTTTCCTATACCCAGGAAGCGATTGAAGATAATACCGCCAAGGTTTTTACGGCGTTGGATATGCTTGTGGAAGACGATGCGGTTGAAGAAGGGGCAGACCAGCTGGAAGCTGTAAAAAGCGGTACGGGAGAAATCCTGATCGCTGACGGTGCGATCTGGGAAAGCGCTCTTACCGAGATCGGCTCTTATGAGGGAATCGTAGAGGATTCCGTTTCCACCGAGGGTACGGATGAAGCCTTTACCGTTTACTGTGAGATCAAGGGCAGCCAGAGAAATGCCCAGGTAGAGCTTTATTACACAAAGGAATTTGCGACGGTAACGATCTTCCCCGGTTCCATGATGATAAGCCCAAATTATACATTGGGAGAAAAGATGGAGAAGGCGGCGCTTAATACCCTGCTCGGCATGGGCACCGTATTTATCGTACTGATCCTGATCATGTTGATCATCATGGCGTTTGGAATCATTCCCAAAATCGAAAAATCCATCGCAGATAAAAAGGCTAAGAAAAATGTTAGTACAGATGCAGCGGTTGATAATACTATCGCGCAGATTGTTGAAAAAGAAGAGCTTTCCGATGATACGGAGCTGGTGGCTGTCATTGCGGCGGCGATCGCTGCATATGAAGGGTCGGCAACCACAGACGGCTTTGTAGTCAGAAGCATTAAGAGAGCAAATACAAATAAATGGCAGAGAGCCTAATATAGGAGGACATGAGAAATGAAAAATTATACCATTACCGTAAATGGCAACGTATATGACGTAGTAGTAGAAGAAGGCGCATCTACAGGCGCTGTCACAGCTGCACCGAAAGCAGCTCCCAAGGCAGCACCCAAAGCCGCACCCAAAGCGGCTCCCGCAGCAGGCGGCGCACAGGGCAGCATCAAGATCGAAGCAGGCGCAGCAGGAAAAGTATTCAAAGTAGAAGCAAGCGTAGGCCAGGCAGTAAAGAAAGGCGATACAGTTCTGATCTTAGAAGCCATGAAAATGGAGATCCCTCAGGTAGCTCCCGAGGACGGAACCGTTGCAAGCATCAATGTAAACGTTGGAGATCCTGTTGAAGCAGGTGCAGTACTTGCTACATTAAACTAATACAGACGATGAAACGTTTGTAAATAAAACAGGAGGTTAACGAGATGGAATATATTTCAAATACATTGAGCAACTTAATACATCAGACGGCATTCTTCAATTTGACCTGGGGAAACTATCTGATGATCTTAGTTGCATGTGTATTTCTTTATCTTGCTATTGCAAAAGGCTTTGAACCCTTGCTTTTAACGCCAATAGCGTTCGGTATGCTGTTAGTTAATATCTATCCGGATATTATGATGCCCATTCAGGATGGAAGGGCCGGCGGCTTACTGTATTATTTTTATTTGCTGGATGAATGGGCGATTCTGCCTTCGCTGATCTTTATGGGCGTAGGCGCCATGACGGACTTCGGTCCCCTGATCGCCAATCCAAAGAGCTTTTTATTAGGCGCATCCGCACAGTTCGGTATTTTCGCGGCGTATTTCGGCGCGATCGCATTGGGCTTTAACGATAAAGCGGCAGCTGCAATATCCATTATCGGCGGTGCAGACGGCCCTACTTCTATTTTCCTGGCAGGCAAGCTGGGGCAGACGGCCCTTTTGGGACCCATCGCCGTAGCGGCATATTCCTATATGTCCCTGGTGCCGATCATCCAGCCGCCCATTATGAAGCTTTTTACTACCGAAAAGGAAAGAAAGATCAAAATGGGACAGCTTCGTCCTGTCAGCAAGTTAGAGAAGATCCTTTTCCCGATCATCGTTACGATCGTGGTATGTCTGATCCTTCCTACAACCGCTCCTTTGGTAGGTATGCTGATGCTTGGTAACTTATTCAGGGAGTCCGGCGTGGTAAGACAGCTGACGGAAACGGCTTCCAACGCTTTGATGTATATTGTAGTTATTCTGCTGGGTACATCAGTAGGCGCTACCACGAGTGCGGAAGCATTCTTAAACTGGGATACCTTAAAGATCGTAGGTCTGGGTCTGATTGCATTTGCATTTGGTACGGCAGCCGGCGTATTGTTCGGTAAGCTGATGTGCGTACTTTCACATGGCCAGGTTAATCCTTTGATCGGTTCAGCAGGCGTATCTGCGGTTCCTATGGCAGCCCGTGTATCCCAGAAGGTCGGTTCACAATATGATCCTACCAACTTTTTGCTGATGCATGCTATGGGACCCAACGTTGCCGGCGTTATCGGTACTGCAGTTGCAGCCGGAACCTTTATGGCGATTTTCGGAGTGTTCTAAGCGATAATGAAATAAATGAAAAAGCGCCGGGAAAAAGGCCGCGGCGCACCCTTATTGCGGGATGGCAATAAGAATATTATAAAAAATATGGAGGAAAAAGTAATGGCAAAACCTGTTAAAATTACAGAAACAATTTTACGTGATGCTCATCAGTCCCTGATCGCTACCAGAATGCCTACCGAGTTGATGCTTCCCATCATCGATAAGATGGACAAAGTCGGCTATCATTCCGTAGAGTGCTGGGGCGGTGCAACATTCGACGCATCCCTTCGTTTCTTAAAAGAAGATCCATGGGAGAGACTTAGAAAATTAAAAGACGGCTTTAAGAATACAAAGCTGCAGATGTTATTAAGAGGTCAGAACGTACTCGGCTATCGTCATTATGCAGACGATGTAGTAGAGCATTTCGTTCAGAAATCCGTTGCAAACGGTATTGATATCATCCGTATCTTCGACTGCTTAAACGACCTTAGAAACCTGGAAACGGCAGTTAAAGCATGTAAGAAAGAGGGCGGACACGCTCAGATCGCTTTGTCCTATACATTGGGCGATGCTTATACAGAGCAGTACTGGATGGATATTGCAAAGAGAATTGAGGAAATGGGCGCTGATTCTATCTGTATCAAGGATATGGCAGGTCTTTTGGTTCCCTATGAAGCAAGCAAACTGATCACTGCATTAAAGAGCGCAACAGAGCTTCCTATCCAGCTTCATACACACTATACCTCCGGTGTAGCAAGTATGACCTATTTAAAGGCCGTAGAAGCAGGCGTTGATGTGATCGATACTGCTATGAGTCCTTTTGCACTGGGTACTTCCCAGCCTGCGACAGAGGTTATGGTTGAGACCTTCAAGGGGACGGAATACGACACCGGATTTGACCAGGATCTGCTGGCTGAGATCGCAGACCACTTCGCTCCTTACAGGGAAGAGTGCTTAAAGAACGGCCTTTTGAATCCCAAGGTTATGGGCGTTAACATCAAGACCTTATTATATCAAGTACCCGGCGGTATGCTTTCCAACATGGTAAGTCAGTTAAAAGAGCAGAATGCAGAGGATAAATATGACGACGTATTAAAGGAAATCCCCAGAGTCCGCAAAGACTTCGGCGAGCCTCCGCTTGTAACGCCTTCATCCCAGATCGTAGGTACACAGGCAGTTATGAACGTCCTCATGGGCGAGCCTTATAAGATGGCTACCGGCCAGACCAAGGATTTGTTAAGCGGTAAATACGGCGAGACCGTTAAACCCTTCAATAAAGAGGTTCAGAAAAAGGTTATCGGCGACGCAGAGGTTATTACCTGCCGTCCTGCCGATCTGTTAGAGCCTGAATGGGATAAGCTGAAAGAAGAGTCCAAAGAGTGGGCAAGAAGCGACGAGGATGTATTATCCTACGCATTGTTCCCTCAGGTAGCGGTTGATTTCTTCAAATACCGTAAGGCACAGGAAGAAAAGGTGGATTTGACACAGGCTGATACAAAGAACGGGGCTTATCCAGTCTAAATGATGGTCCTATGATCATTTTGTAAAGGATAAATTAGAAATATTGAAAGACACGCTGTCGGAGGATGGCGTGTCTTTTTACTATTTTTATGGAGCTCTTTTTCTTATGGACAGATGTTGTTATTGAAAGAAAGAATATGATACAATAACCGTAATAGTTGCTTGAAATAGTTTTTTAGGTTTAATATAGAAATAATGTATAAGTAAAGGGGCAGGTATATGAATGAACAGAAACGAAAAATAGACTATACAGTTGTCTGTGTAAATGAATTTGCGCAGACGCATAACATTGGAGTAAAAGAGGCGTTTCAATACTTATTCCAATTTAAGGGAATTGAATTTATAAAAGAAAACTATGAGATAGAACATACTTTATCGTTTGAAACAGTATTGGAAGACCTTTTGGTACTATGTAAGAGGAATGGAGGAACTATATGATTTTATATCATGGGAGTAACATGAAAATAGAAAGTATTAATCTGGCGATGTGTAGACCATATAAAGATTTTGGAACCAGAACTTCAGAAGAATGGGCAAGATTTGTAATGAATAACAGGAATAAAACATTTGGCGATATCAGAGACAGCTTGTGTAATCAGGATAATAAGTATGATATTGTTATAGGACCTGTTGCAGATGATAATATGGCATTGTTGTTCCGACAGTATGAGAATGAAGTTATTGACTTTGAAACATTGTTAAAAGGAATGATATATAAAGAGACATCTTCACAATACTCTTTCCATACAGAAAAAAGTATTAGATTATTGAGAAAGGTGGCAGATGAAATTGAATAATCAGGAACAATTAATTGAATATGTGATTCAGGATATTATCTATATGATAACCACTGAGCAAAATATAGAATATGATGAAGCCATGAATCGGTTTTATAACTCGGAAGTATTTGAAAAGCTACAGGATAAGGAAACAGGGTTATATATGGAAAGTCCGGCTTATGTTTATGACTTATTTAAGGACGAGTGTAATTTTGGACATCTGGTTCAGGCAGAAATTTGAAAAATCGGATTACAATAAAAAGGAAGGAATGACCAATGGAAGCAGCAGATAAAAAAATAACACCCTATACCAGAAAGATAGCCTATTATGAAACGGACCAAATGGGCATTGTCCATCATTCCAACTATATCAGATGGTTTGAAGAAGCAAGGATTGATTTCTTGAGTCAAATCGGCCTTCCTTACAATAAGATGGAAGAAGAGGGGATTCTCATTCCGGTCTTATCCGTTTCCTGCGAATATAAGTATGCTATGCGTTTTGGGCAGCGGTTTCGGATTACCTTGCGCATCAGTTCTTTTACGGGAGTAAAATTCCATGTGTTATACGAAGTGGCCGATGAGGATACGGGAAAACTCCACGCCACGGGAGAATCCAGCCATTGTTTCGTAACAAATGATATGATACCCATCCGCATGAAAAAGGAGCATCCGGATATTTACCAAAGCCTTATGAGATATGTGGAGCGGGAACAGGATGGGAAAGAATAACTTGACAAATCTTTCCACATGTACTAACATAACGTATGTTATCAATTATTGTGCGGGAAATTGCTCCGCTGCGAAAGAGAAGGGATTAAATCATGGCCAGAAAGATCAGTATTACAAAGGAAATGCTCATAAACAGCGCATTTGAAATGGCAAAGGAGGAAGGGCTTAAGGAAGTGACGGCAAGAAAGCTTGCCGCTAAGGCCGGCTGTTCCACCCAGCCTATATTCCGCGTTTACAGCAGTATGGACGAAATGTATGACGAGGTTTACCAGATGGCGGTTGCCTATTTTTCGGAATACTATGGAAAATATCAGGGAAACAGCGATGTTCCTTTTACCAACTTAGGGATGGCGTATATTGAGTTCGCCGGGAAGGAAATTCAATTATTTCGTATGTTATTTATGGAAGAGAAGCGGTGCAATGCTTCTTTGTTCGGCATCCTGAACGGTAAGACCGGGGCCCTTCACAAAGAGATATTAAGGGCAAAGGAACAGGGAGCGAAGGATCCCAGCGGGATTTTCATGAAGATGTGGATTTTTATCCATGGAGCTGCCGCTATGATGACTACCGGGGACTATGATCTTTCTATGGAGGAAACAAAAGGGCTTTTGGAGGAAGCATATGCATCCTTTATGAAATAGATAATTAAAGGGCAAAAGAGCAGAACGGGAAGGAAAAATACGGCCGGGCGTGTCAAGGTCATGGGGAAGCGGACAACGAGTAAAAAGCTTTGGCCATAGAAGAAACAGACGGAGAATAAAGGGAGTTACGATGACAGAGGAAACGGGTAAAAGAGAGCATACGGATATCATAGGGCTTATTAAGGAGCGCTTTGCCAAAATGAGCAAGAGCCATAAGAAGATCGCCGCCTATATTATGGATCATTATGACCAGGCGGTGTTTATGACGGCGGCACAGCTTGGCAAGGAAGTGGAGATCAGCGAATCCACGGTAGTGCGCTTTGCATCCGGACTGGGATTCGAAGGGTATCCCGAATTTCAGCATGCGCTTGAAGCCTGGATCAAAAACGAATGGAACAGCGTCGCAAAGGTTGGGATGAAATACGGCAAGAGCACCCAGTCGGAAATCCTTACAAGCGTTTTAAATTCCGATATCGAAAAAATAGCCGATACTCTGCAGAATGTGGATGTGGCGGCTTTTGAAGCGGCTGTGGACATTATTCTCGGGGCAAGGCATATTTATGTGGTAGGCTTAAGGAGCTGTGAACCATTGGCGGATTTTTTGAGCTTTTATCTGACCATGATAAGGGGAGACGTTATCCTGATCAGAACGACCTCCGTAACGGAAATTTTTGAGCAGATGATAAGGATAGACGAAAATGATGTGGTAATCGGCATCAGCTTTCCCAGATACTCCATGCGTACTTTAAAGGCTATGGAATTTGCCAATGACAGGAACGCTAAGGTAATAGCCATTACGGATTCTATCCATTCGCCCATGAATCTGTATTCCTCCTGCAATCTGTGCGCAAGAAGTGATATGGTTTCCATTGTGGATTCCCTTGTGGCGCCTCTAAGTCTCATCAACGCCCTCGTGGTTGCCCTTTGCTTAAGGAAACCGGAGCAGGTAACGGAAAATCTGAAGGAACTGGAAAAGGTCTGGGGAAATTATCAGGTTTATTTAAATGATGAAATCAATTTTATTGACGAGGAGCCTGTTTTGAACAATCCCCTTACGAAGGAAGAATATGAGTAGAGTGATCGTGATCGGCGGCGGC
>ULTO01026415.1_pt1 | contig 11191 bp, 9 predicted proteins | sample 1957601 | NCBI WGS metagenome assembly ULTO01 (sample SAMEA4835734, study PRJEB28245) | human gut metagenome | biome: gut microbiome; material: fecal sample | place: Denmark | collected 2008 | reverse complement strand
GCGCGATGCGGCTATTCTACCACTATCTTCCGTGTCTTGCCAGCCACGGTGGCCTCTACTTCGAAAAGCCCCTTATGTTGCTGAATTTATTCCAGTCTTCCGCCCGCGTATAGGCGACAACTGATCCTTCCGGAACAATCAACTCGCAGTTAGTTTTATTGACTCCGTCAAACACTTTGCGACCACACATTGGCGGAATTCCAGCCAATGATGCAATCTTCGCCAAGCCGCTGCAATATGCGAAAGCACCATCCCCAATGCTCTTCACGCTGTTGGGCAATGTCAGTTCAGTCAAGCCGCTGCAACCCCCGAAAGCACAATTCCCGATACTCGTCACGCTGTTGGGCAATGTTAGCTCGGTCAAACCGCTGCAACCCCCGAAAGCACCATCTCCTATGCTCCTCACGCTGTTCGGCAATGTCAGTTCGGTCAAGCCGCTGCAATATACGAAAGCAAGATCATCGATGCTCTCCAAGCTGTCAGACAATGTCAGTTCGGTCAAGCCAGAGCAACCGCAGAAAGCTCCTTTCCCGATGCTCATCACGCTGTCAGGCAATGTAAGTTCAGTCAAGCCTGTGCAACCCCAGAAAGCTCCTTTCCCGATGCTCGTCACGCTGTCAGGCAATGTAATCTTGGTCAAGCTGCTGCAACCCTGGAAAGCCTCGCTATCAATTTTTTTTAATTTCTTTGGCATGACAATTTCTTCCAGCTTGTTGCAACCTTCGAATGCCACTTCGCAAATTTCCTCGACACGTTCGTCAATCTCGTAATATTTGTCTTTAAGTGCGGTTGCATCAACAAGTTTCTTATAGTCCTCACTGTACACCACTACATCCTTTTTTCCCATGATATATATATTTAGTTTATTTTAACAGCCTGCAAGATGGCGCAAGAACTCTTTTCCTCACGCCATCTTTTCCAAGCCTTTCTATTCGTTTATATTTTCACTTTTTTGCTTATAAACTAATGCTATCGCTTCGACAAACGAAACGATGGTCTTTCATAAACATTTTTGTCGTTTTTTTTATTTCAACGTCTTCACAAGTTTTTCCCAGTCTGACTTTGTCATATTTCCAGGCGACAGCGAGACGTTCTGGCAGCTGTTGAGCAAAATCAGATTGCTGTAATTCTCCAGACCTTTGATTCTTGCAAACCATTCTCTCCGACTTCGCATAAGCACTATGACTTTCTTCTCTTCCATCGCGCGACGAATAAAATCGTCGACATACTTGTCAGACGGCAAGTCGAACGCCATTTTGTGTTTAGTGTGGTACGGGAAACATTCTATACAGAAAACTTTCTCTGAAATCTCGCATCCGCATGCTTTCTCCAATTCTCGCACGCGGTCTTTCCACCATTTATAGCCTGGATGGGACTCGCCTATCGCATTCACAACTGTTTCTGGATCACGCAGCCAAATGAACTCCTTGTTGATATGCCACAACTCCTCGCAAATCTCTTTCTCATAAATGTTGGAGAAAGCATTATTACCGTTTGGCAGCACTGATGCCGCCTGAATCGCGTTGCCGCAGCCCACAAAAGTCAAATCTTTTTCGCTATGTCCAGGATTGCCATTAAGCAGATAGACCTTAGCCTCAGGATCGCCGTGATATGGTTCAGGAAGTGTGTCAAGCACAATCTTTGATTTAACAGCAGTCGTCAGGCTGTTGATTACTGGCTTGTCGCAATCGGCGACAGTGTCGCTAAGTGAAATGTTTAACCATGGATTCATCATAATTTTGCAATTTGTTTTTCGAATTTGCAAAATTAACAAACAAGAACATAATAATTACCCCCCCCCGTTAATTTTAGTTAATTATGTTGCATAACATTTTTCCATAGGCTTGGCGTGTTGTCGGTAAGAATAAATGATGCCGAGAATATATCGCAGGGAGGTGTGCAATGTGTTCATACCAGTTCCCTTTTTCACATATCCACCTCTGTGAAACGATTGAAAGTTCGACCTTCTCTTGTAACCTTCCCGAAAAACATCTTTTCAGGGCGCACCCAATATCCCTTCTGTCCATACAAGGCTTGGTAAACCACCATACGTTCCAACGTCTCTGAATCAAAGGCGGAATGGAAAAACTTATACTTTCCGCCCTTGAAGTGCTGAAAATACCGATATTCTTTTACCGGACAGTCCATAAGCATCTTTTGGGCAAGCGGTGCGTACCATGCCTTCACCTCATGCTCTGTAGGTGTGTGGCCGCCAGGGAAACGGAAGGCATTGTCGTAGTGCTCCATAAACAACGGGCAGAAATGGGCGATGCTATCGCGCTCGCCAAAAAGTCCCCATACGCGGTCTTTGTAATATGGGTTGCAGCAATCAAATTGTATGGCTTCCAATTCGGCAAACTCCTCAATCAACGCCTCGTCAATGACCAGCCGCTGATTGCCGTCCCTTCTCGGCGCCTTGTATTCGTGCTCGCCGACGCGCTGCTTCAAAAATTCGGTCATCTTGAAATGAGGATTGCCAAGCAAGGCCGGTATGCCCACCACAGGGGCAAGCATCTGGGCAAGGAATGCTCCGCAGCTGTTGCCAAGAAGCAAGTCGGGCTGCTCCCGGTCGATGATTGAGCGAATCTCCTTCAGTGCCTCCTTGGGATGCAACGGCAGGTCGGGTGTCAGCACAACTGCCGACCCCTCGAAAGCATCACGTAACGCCTTTGCCATCGCACAACTTCCCGTAGCAAAAAATCCATGCAGGAACAGTATCTTCTTTTGTGTCGTTTCTTTCATTAAATTCTTTTATCTTTCCGTTGGCAGCCTATAAGGCCGCCTAATCAATCTCGAGACACTGCTTGATGGCGGCGCGGATGGCGGCGGAGTCGGCATTGTCGCGCTGAAGGATGGTGAATATCGATTTGATATATTCATCCTTGTTCTGGCAGCCGCACAGCTGCGCCACGTTGCTCTGCACAAGCATCGTTTTCTGGTTGTAGACACGCAACACGCTGCGGTAGTCGCCCTCCTGGACATAGCGGTTGAAGTCGCGGCACAGTCCCTCATAGATTGCGCGCGGACGTATCTCCTGCCCAAGATGGTCAAGATGGTCCTCAAGGGCGTTGATGTTCTGAAAACGGCGGTCAACGACCACCTCGATGGTGCGTTTCACTTGATGCCGGGTGTGCATCAACGCCTGCTGCCGCAGTTCTGCCTTGAAGAGTTTGAGGATGTTGCCACGCACATGCGAAAAGGCCTTCACATCATCCTTGCCGTGCACACGCGCCACGGTGCGTATCACCCCCTCAAGCATCATTATATTTTCAATTTCAGCCACATCCGGCACATAAATCTTCTTCTGACGCAGATAGTCAACCTCCTTGGCGTTGCGCCGGTCGCGGTCAACGATGCCGCGCGAGTCAAGATGATGGAAGCCTTGAATGTCGTTGACGGAGCGCACCGTTTCTATCACCTTGTTGCAGCTTCCCATCGGCTTCACCGTGTACTCTGGGAAAATCAGCGAATACAGCCTGAAATCAAGGCTGTGGGTGCTGTCGCCCTCCACAAAAAGCACCGGTTTGCGGCTGCCCATAAGGTCGATTATCAGCTGGTCGCTCAGCGACTCGTGCGGACGGATTATCTCATAGTCCCACGTTTCCGCCTGGATGTTGCATCCTCTCACCCACACCGTGACGTTGTCGGTGCGCGACGTAGGAAACTCGATGTCGTGGGTCATGTAGACAAACGTGCAGTCGGGGCGGTGTCCCTCGATAGTTGTCCAAAGGCTTTGCGTGATGCTGCGGTGCAGGAAAAGTGTAGGCGAGTCAACAAAAATCACGCTGCCCTTCGGAGCATACAGCGTCGCGCCGATATAGAAGAACACGGCTTTCTCGCCCGCCGACAGCTGGCGGGGATTGAAGGCATTGTCGCCAAGACGGTTGGTAAACTTGATTTTACCGCCCGACCTCTGCACATCGTTTTTCGGAAACACTTCCTTCCACAGTTTCACAACGGCATCGATTTTCGTGCGCGGCAACGGGATGTCGGCGGCTGCGCCGATACGGTTCATCTTGTAGGTAAACATATCATTCATCTCATCGTTGAGCAGCATAAACAGCAGCATCTCAAACTCTGTCTCGGCTACGGGTTTCACAAACTGCACCGACTGCAGCGCCTGCTGATAGAACGTAGTGACCGACTGCGCCTGTATGTCGCCGTCTTTTATCGGATACAAGGCTTTGAGAGCGGAAATTGTGAATGCACGGTTGCCAAGGTCGGCAATCATCCGGTTGACAAAGCGTGTCTTGCCAGAGCCGTTGGCTCCGACCACTGTGATTTGCTGGCGCCCGTTGAGCGTCGCCGGCTGCTGCCCGTCTATTCGTTTCGGAAGCGTTATGTCCATCGTATTCAGATTTTTGTCAGTGTAAAGTTACGCACTCCTTTTGAGACAAGCAAGAGCTTAAGCATCAAGGGCATGCGACGGTTGGCAGAAATGCTGTTAAAGATTGTTAATCCACTTGCTTGACAATAAAAATTCAAATAGCTTTGTCATTGGGAATTAAGCCATTTATTATGAATACACAAAGAACAGCTAAAGCAGAAACATCAGACAAAAAGATAAAGAGGATTATGATTTCTGAGAATTGCAATCTTTCAAGCAAATTGTCAGAAATTAGGCATCAGGATTCGACTGAATTGATTGTTTCGATTGTTAACAATGTAACGGTTATGGTTGACAAGGGCATCGTTCTTGATGATTACACACATCTATTAATTGAAGCTGGCAAATTAAACATAGATGTCTCGCTGACGTTAGGGAAGCACAGCGAACTGATTATTTCGCCAGGCTGCATAGTCATAGGAACTGGAAATGTTGTCGGCAATTTTTCCCACCTCTCAGCTCCGATAGAGAAAGTGTTTGAAGAAAGCGTCAATGTTACGGGATTTTGGACAAACGACCGCGTCTACCCACAGTGGTTTGGAGCTGAAGCCTACGACTGTGAAACGCCAGAGCTGCCGACTGGGCAGGAACTCTCCGATAGCTCAGAGGCAATCGAGCGTGCCGCCAAGATGACGTGTTGCGGTGAAGTTTTTCTGCCAAGAGGCGTGTATTTCCTTGACAAGCCAATAAACTTGAGTTGTGGCGTGACAATAGCTGGAGAAACTGGCATCTACAAAGATGATGTCAACGGAACTATTTTAATTGCTAAAATGGATTATGACGCTATACAATGGTCCACATCGTCAGATAATAAAAATCAAGAGGAGGAAATTAAAGAGGAAGATATGCGCTATGGCAATTATCTGTTTCACATAAATATTAAATGGGAAAAACAGCCAAAAGAGCGTAAAGACTGGAATTCCCCAACATGGGAACTGGGCTTCACACAAATGTGCACGACGATAAAGAATTTGAGAATTATCAATAGAACGGCTCCACAAGACGAACCCATCGACAGATTGCCGGCGTGTGTGCTTACGGGAGCTCCTTCCGCCTTCGACAATGTGATTTTCAATGATTTTTGTCAAGCCGTGCGCTATGTTGACGAATATATTGACAACAAGCGAGTGACCAACTGCACGTTCTATTGCGACCCGCCACTATATGTGGGAAATTTGCAATTTTTCGCTTTCAACCTCGGGTTCCTTGGCGATGGAGTGCTGTTTGAGCATAATGCCGTTCACGAAGGCAAGTACAACAAAGGGCTGCGTCTTAACCACTGCGGTGGAGCAAGCGTCAATTCAAACATTCTGAACGCAGACGTGCTTATAAACAAGAGTATGGCAGTTGACTTCTCTTCCAACCATATGGAAGGAAATAAGACCGTAGAAATTAAAAGTTCCCAAGTTGCGCTTCGAAGCAATTACATATGGATAGGCAATCAACCGGCAGTAAGGATTTATTCCGACAGCTATGGCAATAAATCTGTTGTCACGATGGACGGCAATGTGTTTCTGTTCAAAGATACAATAACCGACAGTTCAAAGGATGAGTCTCTGTTTGTCTGCGATGCGGAGATTGCCATTGATGAATTTTCAATCCTGAACATCAGCAACTGCTATCGATATCGGAGTGGACAGAATTTTGGCGACACTCGGACATTTGGAGTACAGGTTTACAAAATCAAAAATAACTCGTTATTTTCGGAACTTGAAGAGTTCAACAATTATTCCTATGCCCTATCGCAATCGTCATGCATTTGTGGAGGCTTTGCCGTGACTGGAGCTCCATTCGCCACAGCCGTCTCTGACTGCCAAATTGATCCGATTGCGATGCTTAACGGAGATGTTAAATGGATAGGAGAAACAGGTGAATATTCATATTCAGCTCAAGTCCTTCTCGACAAAAAGCGTGGCATTGGGCTGTCGTCTGTCGACTTTAATTGGTGGGTAAATGATGATGGCGGGCATACAGCTTCATCGGCTACAGTCGAAAAGTACGAAAAAAAAGATAACGATAAAGATGAAGATGAAGATAATGGTAGGGGAGTGCTGATAAGTCTTGGCAAAGCAACAGGGAAATATCTGTTGCGACTGTTCCGCATCAGGCTTGACAAAACAGAATACAAATATGTCGACATACCGATTTGTGATTCCCAATACATTTACGACAATGGAGTGTCGGTGAATGGATTTGGATGGAAGAACAGCGATGAAAAGGGAAGCGTAATAATCACGAATCCTCAGATTAAACGATTCGAGATTCGACAGAACAATGTCAACGTAGTGATTGTTGGAAGAATAACCCCCGACACGGATAGTTGGGAAGATGGCGATGTAATATATATTCCTGCCACAAGTTCAATAAAAATAGTTAACCATTAAAACCAAGGATATGAAACGAAATGCATTTTTATCAGTATTAGCATTGTTGTTGGTCACTGTTACAGGTGCATACGCCAAAACAGTTTCAGTACATGTCACAGAGCCAGGCACGTTTGCCGAGGAATTGGCAAAGCAATGCGATTGGACTACAGTCGACACCCTTACCGTAAGTGGACCGATCAATGCCGATGATGTTCGGCAAATAAGGAAAATGGCGAATGGCATGGATGCCATTTGGCATCCAATAGATCGCGAACACCAGAATGGTCCATATCTCGTTGTAAGCCGTATTAGCAACAGAGACGGCAAGTTGGTCAGGGTAGACCTTACTGACGCCACATTTACCGCGAATTTTGAAAAATTCATTTTTTACTATAACGATGCAAAGGAAATCATTTTGCCAAAGCAGTATAAAACCAGGTCTGTGAAATTTGCCAATCAAGCATTTTATAATTCTAAGATAGAGACGATTGGCAATTTTCCAGAGAATGTGTTCTGCATAGGAGATAGTGCCTTCTTAGACTGTAAGAATTTGAAAGGGTTGGACTGGAAGAACGTTGCAACCATCGGAATTCGAGCTTTTCGTGGGTCAAGTATGAAATTTGAGAAATTTCCCGAAAATCTGACACGAATTGAGAAATATGCATTCTATGGAACAAAGAATGTCATTAGTGCGCCATTTCCTGCCAGTCTGACATATATTGGAGACTATGCTTTCTGGGGTTGCACACTGCCATCAGAAATAAATTTGACAGACGTGAATGTAGGATCTAAAACGTGTTTTTGTGGTACGAATGGTGTAAAATCAATAACACTGACATATACTCCAAATTTCGATGACAGCCATCTACCTAAAGCACAAAGTTTTGAACACATGAAAGAGTTGGAGACAGTGAAGATTACAACAGACTTTTTTTTACAAGCTAATTTCAAAGAATGTTCCAATTTAAAGAATGTGCACATACCCAACTTGGGAAATATCGATGACTGCAATTTGGTGAATGAAGTACATTTTGATCATTCTGATTATAGCACCGGATATTATAATTATGTTCTGAATTTTTCTAGGTTATTAAAAGTTGATAGAAGATATTATGGACCTGACTATGCCTCAACGACATACGGTCTGGCGACCATGGACGGAGCCTTATATCGTTTTGTCGGCTCAAGTCAATTGTCGAGATTGTTAATGCTGCCTTCTGGAACTACGTCATATACATCTCCTTCAAGATGTTACTATATCAACAACAACGCATTCCAACATTGTGGAGGCCTTGAATATCTAAAATTGACAGAGGCCCAAATTAGCAACACCGCACTGAACGAGTATTTAAGAAACACAAAAATTGAGATTCCAGAAGACAATCCATACCTTAGAAAAGGAGAGAATGGCTTTATATATAGCTTTAGATATAATTACGAGAAACAGGAATGTATTATATTTGCAACCTCTGATGTCCAATCATCCAGAACATTGGTGGTCGACGCTCCAATTTTTGATAAAAACAGTCTGTTGCTTGAATATCCGGAATTGACCAAAGTAGTTATCAAACAAGACGTAAACGACGTAACATATCTATTTCCAAATGCGATAAACTTAAAGCGAATAGAGTTTGAGTCAACGACGCCTCCAGATGTTAATGATTTAGACAATACTCTTGCCGAAATGCAGAAACACGCTTATGATGACGACTGCTTCATCATCGTGCCCAAAGGCTCGGAGATGAATTATATGAACCATCCGTTCTGGTACAGATTCCTTGTTAAGAGTTCCGACAGCGTGGCGGACATTTCGTCAGATGAAATGAAAGTGACGGTTGACGGCCGCATGGTTAGAATTGCTGGAATTGATGAAAAAGAGAGTGTTGAAGTGGTTAATGCATGCGGACAAATTGTGTATTCGGGTGCTGATCACGAAATCGCGATGCCTTCGGCTGGGATTTACATTGTACGTGCCAGCTCTCATGTCCGCAAAGTGATTGTCAGATAGCGGAGTCCTATAGCTCTTGGATAAGAATGCTCCGACCAAACAAACAATTTAAATGACCTACCAGAATATCTCCGCCACGACGTGGAACGGAAAAAGAGTGATGGCGACCACTGCGTTGAGCGTGATGAGAAGCACGGTGCGGTCAGCGCGTTTCATCGCCGCCTCAATGTTGCCGGCGCGCAGCATGCGGCGTGCGGTAACGGCTGAGCGTATCGACAGCCACGACAGCGGAAGCAACAGATAGAAAAACGGACTGCCGAGCAGCGAGAGCGGCGCGAACACATTGAAAAACGACAATGCGATGATTACCGTCGTGACAACAGCGGCACGCAGATGCGTGGGGCAATGGCGCACGGCGTCATCAGCCGCCCGACGCCTCTCCTCGACCTTTACACCAAAGATTTGCGCGAACTCAGGCACGAGTCTTGCCTCTGTCCATTGCGGCAGCCCTTGGCGCCACACCTTCGTTTCCGCCGCAAGTCCATGCGCGGTCAATTCCTCAAGGCTGAACGGGCCTTCGCTATTTCCGTCCTTTATCATCCAATACTTCATACGGCAAAGTTACTGATTTTCCTCAAAAGAATCATCGTTCAGAGCATCTTTTCAAGGATGTCGAGAGCGTGGAGCATATCGGCATGAAACGTGGTGTGCGAACGCAGAAAGTCTGTGCGGCCGTCTGCCAGCAAGGAATACAGCTCAGGATTCATGTCGTCGGCAAACGAGGAAATGGCATACTCGATGTCGTCGCGCTGCCAGTCCATTGTCGAATGGGCATAGACACGCTCCTTCTGGTGCAGGAAGCAATAGGCGGTCTCGATACCGGCGCGCGTAATCATCGGTCGTAACCCTCCGGACGCATTTGACGCTGCTCCACGCTGTAGACGTAGCCATGGCTGAGAAGATACGCCTTCAGCTGCTCCGGGTCGCGGTTGTAGGCATAGCAGATCTGTTCGAGCGAGTCAAACTCCTCGTCGCGCAGCAGCATATTGATTGTTGACACAAGTATTGCGGGGTCGGTTGGCAGATAGTCCATATTCTTGTCGTTTTTTTCACTCCATCAGCGGTGCCTCCACAGCATCGTCGCTCTGCTCCTGAAGGAAAAGGAAGTAGTCGGAGAACGAGCGTCCCTCTTTGAGCAGCAGGTCGAAATTCTTTTCACTGATAAACACAGGGCGCACCTGACGCGGAATGACAACCTGACGGTCGGCAAACAGTTGACGGCTGTAGTCCTCAAGGTCGGCGTAGCTGGTGAATCCCTTGATTATGATTATTCCGAGTTGTCCATACGTCTGACGGTCGATGTCGAAATCGCGCACAGCATAGTTCGAGAAGTTGTGGCGTGCCACGTCGAAGAGCAGACGGTTTGACGACACGCTGTCGACAGGATACGTGAGCAGACAGATGTGCGGACCCTCGCGCGACGTGTCAAACGGCGTATACTCCGTCGTGGAGTTGACCGCCGCAGTGTCGTTTGTGAGCCGTATCGACCAAATCATGCCACGCACGTTGCCTCCGGCTCCCGAATTCGGTTTTCTGCCTTTGGCAAGATCCTTCAGAATCGACGAGGCGAGCGGTGTGATGTCGGTGTCGGGATAGCGCACAAGCAATTCCTTGAGCGTTTCCTGGAAACGGTCGTATTTCTTCTCCGAGAGGTAGGAAAGTGCATCGAGAAGCATGAACTTAGGCATAATTTTCGACAACGGATATCGGTTCATAATCCCCTGATACCCCTCATGCACCGCTGCGTTGCGGTTTGCAAGATAGTCGGCATACGTCTTCTCATACATCCGCTCCTGCTCGCTCTCCATGTTGCGCAGGTTTTCGATATAATTCGGGTCGGCGAGAGCCATACCATATTTCGTGTCGGCAAAGTCGGCAAGAATCTTCTGCCGGCATGTTTCTGCCTTGTCTGCATATCCGTAGCGCACATACATCAGATACATATTATAATACATGTCAAGGCGATACACATTGTCGGGATAGCGGGTCAGCAGCTCGTTGAACGCGGCTTCGGCGGCATTCACATCCTCAAGTTTGTCCTTCAGGATTATGCCCATATTAAACAGTCCCTCCTGCACGATGTTGTGAGAGTTCTGTATTTCCTCCTCCGTTTTTGGAATCTGCACCAGATAGTATTCCGGGAAGTGCGGATCCTGCTCATGCGCCAGCTGCTCCTCGTTTTTCTTGCGGGCGGCAATCTCCTCGTCGCTTAGCGGATTGCCGAGCGAGTCGACCATCTCTTTCTGCTTGTCGTCGTCGCCATAGTCTGCCTCCGAGTTGAAGTCGCCGACAGAGAATGTGGTCTTGTTGGCGCGACGCCAGTCGTCTTCCAGCTTACGGCTGCCCCAGCGGCGCTGAAACTCCGTCTTGCCGGCATTTTTAGTGGCAGTGTTGTAGAAATACCACGACTTGTCGGTGTTGAGCGTATAG
>ULTO01039687.1_pt1 | contig 11208 bp, 8 predicted proteins | sample 1957601 | NCBI WGS metagenome assembly ULTO01 (sample SAMEA4835734, study PRJEB28245) | human gut metagenome | biome: gut microbiome; material: fecal sample | place: Denmark | collected 2008 | reverse complement strand
GCGTCGTGCCGGTGACCCCGCAGTGCTCATTGCATCTTCGGCTAAAATTCGTGAGGAGCTGGGTTGGGAGCCGCAGCACAGCAGTGTAGATGAGGTTATCAGCACTGCGTGGAAGTGGCATAAGGGCCATCCGCATGGCTATTGCGGCTAAAAGTAAATAAGTGCATACTAAAAAACCGGTTTCCCTGGCGTTTAAGCCGATAGGGAAACCGGTTTTGTTGTGTGTTGAGAAAGCTTTTCTTAGCAATAACTGTCTAAGCTAAGCAATAACATTGCATAGCAGTCTGCTTATTTGCGTTTGTTGAGGAATTTGCCGATGTCGAAATGCTTGCCGGCTAGCAGGCAATCGATACGCGCGGTAACTACATCGTTATTGCTGAGCTGACGTGCTTTAATCAGCGAGCGGCGGATGGCAGGCGTGATAAATTCCTGTCCCCAGTCATCGACAATACCGCAGGCGATGCCGCGCGGCAAATCGAAGATGGATTCCAAGGCAGCGCAGATAATAGCATCGCTTTCTCCCGGATGTGTATTGAGATAACGCAGTGGTACCAGCAGGTCGTTTTGTTCTACGCAGTAGCGTGGCAGGTCCGCTTCGATTTGACGCAGCACGCGCTCGGAGCGCTGCTCGCCTTCGTAGGAAAGCAGGTACGGGAACAGCGGTATTTCGTCCGGATGCGCCAACCAAAAATCGAAAAGCCGCGGCCAAATGTCTATATCAAGCTCCACTGCCAGGTTGCACAGCTGGTAATCGAGCTTATCATCCTTGATTAAATTATTTTCTATTTCCGGCTTCCAGTCCTTGCGGTAGATGATTTTTTCGCAGGCGGCAATCTGTTCATGGCATTGATTAAGAGTGAGCTGCATATGGTTCTGCTCATCGCAAAGCTGCTGCAGCGCCGTAACGTAGCTGATTAAATCAAGTACATCCTCCGGTTTGCTGACATGTGCTTCCGCCTGTTCAAGCAGACAGGTAAGCAGCTTGTTCAGATGAATATCGCTGATGTTGAACTGCTCTTCGATTACCTCTGCCGGGAAATGGTTGAGCATAATCAGATAATTGCCCACGATGATGACAGCGCTTTTATACTGTGCGTAGTTAAGCGTCTGTGCCAGCTGTTCCTCTAAATGTGTTTCTCTGATGAATTTGACGGACAGCGGCGGATATTCTACGTCGATATCGGGACCGTTTTGCAGCAGCCAGAGGCGTTCCTCCTCATCACGGCAGTGGCAGTCGGTAATGCTGAAAACCTTGCCCCAGCCGCTGGTGCAGCGGATAAGCTCCCAGATAGCGTTTTGCGGGTTGAAATTAGTTACGCGGCAGGAATATAAAAAGGCGAAGGTAAATTCCTCGCAGTGTGCTATGCGCAGCAAATCCTGCCACAGCTCCGGCTCCTGCTGACAAATTTTTTCCATGCCGTACATGCCGAAAAGCAGCAGGGCGAATTTTACCTGCTCACGTCCGTCGGCGTTGTAGAAAAAGCGTCGCGCCAGATCAAAGGCAACACTGTTGATATCATTTTGGTCTAAGGCTTCAATAAAGGGATCGCAATATTCCGCAAAGGCCATGCCCTTCAGTTCATTGTACAGTTTGCTGCGCTGCTTGGTGGTAGGTTCCTTCAGATAAGCCTGCAGCAGCTTGAGCAGTATGCTGGCGGATTTGGGATTGGGCAGATTGCCCATTGTATAGTGAAAGGCATCCTCGGAGCCGAGAGGACGGGGAATGGTGGCGTAGCGGTCATCGCACAGATTAGTAGCCGTAAAGCGGCCATGCTCGTCCAGATGGCTGTTTACGTATTGATAGATTGTCTGCTTCATGTGCTCACCTCGTAATAAAAATATGTATTGCAGCAAATAATGCTGTTTTTAAAAAAGCAAAGAGTAACTATATCATAACATAGAGGAAAAATAATGACCAGCAAAAAAAGTAAGGCTGCTGTAGCAGCGGAAATCCGCCACGGCAGCAGCCTTAAGTTTAAGCGTATGCAATTTACATTTGAGTTTTGATTTCCAGGAGGCAGTCGCCGCTTTCTACGCGTTCGCCTGCAGCTACATGGATAGCGCTGACGATGCCGGAAATCGGTGCCGAAAGCGTGGTTTCCATCTTCATTGCTTCGGTAACAATCAGCGGAGTGCCTTTGGTAACGGACTGGCCTTTTTCTACCAGCACCTTGACAACGGAGCCGGAAAGGGAAGCGCCGATTTCACCCATGTTGCCTTTTTCGGCTTTTTTGCGGGTAACAGTGGTGGTCTTGGCGTTGCGGTCCTTGATTTCGATTTCACGCGGCAGACCGTTGAATTCGAAGAATACAGTGCGCATACCGGCAGCATTGGCTTCGGAGATGTGATCCAGCTTGATAACGAGCACTTTGCCTTGTTCAATTTCAACCTTGATAACCTCGCCCGGAGTCATGCCGAAGAAGAAGGTAGGAGTATCGAGAACGGATACATCGCCGAATTGGTTGTAACGGTTTACCCAGTCGGTGAATACCTTAGGATAGAGGCAGTAAGCGCTCACTGCTTCGTCCGTAGTAGGTGCTTCCAGCTCTTTGAGCTTAGCACGTACATCCTCAAAATCTACCGGAGGCAGTACTGCGCCCGGACGCTCGCTGATAGGCGCACGTCCTTTGAGTACCAGCTTCTGCAGCTTTTCGGGGAAGCCCTGGTATGGAGTGCCGATGCGTCCTTCGAAGAATTCCACAACGGAAGCCGGGAAGTCCAGAATATCGCCCTTAGCATATACATCTTCTTCCGTCAGGTCGTTCTGCACCATGAAGAGTGCCATATCACCGACAACCTTGGAGGACGGAGTAACCTTGATTAAATCGCCGAACATCATGGATACGCGGTGATACATATCCTTGATTTCCTCCCAGCGATGGATGAGGCCCAGAGCCTGTGCCTGCTGCTTGAGGTTGGTATATTGTCCGCCGGGCATTTCGTGTACGTAAACCTCGGGATTGGGGAAGTTTTCGGTTCTGTCGGCAGCCTTGTAGTAGGGGCGCACGGTTTCCCAATAACGGGACAGCTCGTTCATAGCATCTACATCAAGACGCGGTTGACGCGGATGACCGCTGAGTGCGTAGTACAGGCTGCTGCCGCTGGGCTGGGAGGTACCGTTGCTCATGGCGCTCATAGCAGTATCGACGATATCAACGCCAGCATCAATTGCACGCGCGTAGGTGTAGATAGCGTTGCCGCTGCCCTCGTGGGTGTGCAGATGGATAGGTACGTTGACATAGGATTTGAGGCTGCTTACAAGGCGGTAAGCTGCTTCCGGCTTCAGCAGGCCGGCCATATCCTTGATGGCGATGATGTTGGCACCGGCTTTTTCCAGCTCCTTAGCCATATTGATGTAGTAATGTAAATCGTATTTATCGCGGTTGGGGTCGAGAATATCGCCGGTGTAGCACAGTGCTGCCTCTGCTACCTTGCCGCATTCGCGGACGGTGTCAATCGACAGGCGCATATTGTCCAGACCGTTGAGGCTGTCGAAGATACGGAAAACGTCGATACCGTTCTTGGCTGCCAGCTTGATGAACTGCTTAACAACATTATCCGGATAGCTGGTGTAGCCTACGGCGTTGGCACCGCGCAGCAGCATCTGGAAGAGAATGTTCGGTGCAGCCTGACGGAACTGTGCCAGACGCTGCCAGGGACTTTCGTCGAGGAAGCGATAGGCTACGTCAAAGGTAGCGCCGCCCCAGCATTCAAAGGAGAAGAGTCCGGGCAACTTACCGGCGGTGTCGCGCATAACGCGCAGCATATCGGCAGTACGCAGGCGGGTTGCGAAGAGGGACTGATGCGCATCACGGAAGGTGGTGTCTGTGAGCAGAACCTCCTGCTGTGCCAGTACCCATTCAGCAAGGCCTTCAGGTCCGCGGGTATCCAGAACGTGCTTAGCACCCAACGCCAGAATGCCGTTGTAGGGCTTGGGCATATTCAGCGGTGCAAAGTCAGGCTTCGGCTGTACGCCGACGTTGGAATAACCGTTGACGGTAATGTCAGCGATGTAGTTCAGCAGCTTGTTGCCGCGGTCCAAGGTTTTCTGGAAGACAAACAGCTCCGGTGTATTATCAACAAAGTCGGTTGTGTAATCGCCCTTGATGAAGTGCGGGTTCTGCAGTACGTTTTCCAAAAACTGGATATTGGTTTTGACGCCGCGGATACGGAATTCTTTTAAGCAGCGCAGCATCTTGGTAATTGCAATCTGGTGAGTGAGGCCCCAGGTGGTAGCCTTAACCAGCAGAGAATCGTAGTACGGAGTGATAACGGAGCCGGTGAAGGCATTGCCGCCGTCCAGACGGATGCCGAAGCCGCCGCCGCTGCGGTATGTAATCAGCTTGCCGGTATCCGGCATAAAGTTGTTGGACGGGTCCTCGGTGGTAATACGGCATTGGATAGCATGGCCGATGGTTGTCAGCTCATCCTGCTGCGGCAGGGCGATTTCCGGGCCGTGCAGGTTGTAGCCCTCGGCAATTTTGATTTGTGTCTGTACAATGTCGATACCGGTAATCTGCTCGGTAACGGTGTGCTCAACCTGAATGCGGGGGTTAACCTCGATGAAGTAGAACTTGCCGTCGGGAGTAGCCAAAAATTCTACGGTGCCGGCGCTGATGTAATCAACATTTTTCATCAGCTTGACAGCAGCCTCGCAGATGGCTTTGCGCTGTTCTATAGGCAGAGCGAAGGCCGGAGCAATTTCAACCAGCTTCTGGTGGCGGCGCTGTACGGAGCAGTCGCGCTCAAACAGATGCATTAAATTGCCGTGGGTATCGCCGATAATCTGTACTTCAATGTGTTTCGGATTTTGCAGATATTTTTCCAGATATATTTCATCATTGCCAAAGGCTTTTTTAGCTTCGCTTTTAGCCATATCGTAGGCAGTTACAGCCTCTTCGGCGCTGTGAACAACGCGCATACCGCGGCCGCCGCCGCCGTTGACTGCTTTAATGATGATAGGATAACCGCATTTTTCGCCAAAGGCCAGTACCTCATCGAGGCTGTTTACCGTACCCTTGCTGCCGGGAATCATGGGGATGCCTGCCAGCTCGGCTTGCTTACGGGCGTTGATTTTGTCGCCGAACATTACCAGGTGCTCCAGACGCGGGCCGATGAAAATCAGGCCTTCCTCAGCACAGCGGCGTGCTAAATTACTGTTTTCGGATAAAAAGCCATAACCGGGATGGATGGCATCTACGTCATGCTCCTTGGCTACGCGCAGAATGTCTTCGATATCAAGATAAGCGTCGGTCGGACTTTTGCCTTCGCCTACCATGTAGGCCTCGTCGGCTTTGTTGCGATGCAGGGACAGGGTGTCCTCCTTGGAATATATAGCAACAGTACGGATTCCTAATTCGTTGCAGGCGCGGAAAACGCGGATGGCGATTTCGCCGCGGTTAGCAACTAAAACTGTATTAATTTTAGGCATAAGTTTGACCTCCTTAGATAGTTACATGCTAATTGTATAGAAAACGGCATGTAAATTCAAGGGATAGGACGCATGTATACAAGTATTCTTGCAGGGGACGGGGAGAGTGTGATTTTTTAACACTTTTTGTGTTGACGATACAATCAGCTTCACATTTTTTTCGTTTGTTTATTGCTATAAATAGGTATACAATAATACTTATAAAGCATAGCGAGGAGATGAAATGATGAACGATAACAATGATAAAAAACGGCCATTGACGTATTATTATATGCTGATGCTGGTTTTGATTCTGGTATTCAATTCCGTAATCATGCCAATGTTCTTCAACCCGAAAATGAAGGAGGTTTCTTATAATAATTTTCTTCAGATGGTGGATGAAGGCAAGGTATCTAAGGTAGAAATTACCGATAAGCGTCTGGCTGCGGTTGATAAGAACAACGAAAAGGAAATTTATGTTACCGGCAGGGTGGAGGACCCGGAGCTGGCTAACCGCCTGATGAAGAGTAAGGTAGAATTTACGCAGGTTGTTCCTAAGGAACAAAGTCCTCTGGTAACCTTTTTCACCAATTGGGTACTGCCGATTCTGATTTTCTTTGGCCTGGGACAGTTATTTATGTACTTCATGGGCAAGCGCATGGGCGGCAACGCCATGAGCTTCGGCAAGAGCAATGCCAAGGTCTATGTGGAAGCGCAGACAGGCAAAAGCTTTGCCGATGTAGCAGGTCAGGACGAGGCTAAGGAAGCACTGATGGAGCTGGTTGATTTTCTGCATAATCCCGGCAAGTACAAGGATATCGGTGCTAATATGCCGAAGGGTGCATTGCTGGTAGGCCCTCCTGGTACAGGTAAAACCTTGCTGGCGCGTGCGGTAGCAGGCGAAGCCAAGGTGCCGTTCTTCAGCATCAGCGGCAGTGAATTTGTAGAAATGTTCGTCGGCATGGGCGCTGCCCGTGTGCGCGATTTGTTCAAGCAGGCGCAAGAAAAGGCACCTTGCATAGTATTTATCGATGAAATCGATGCCATCGGCAAACGCCGTGATAACGGCCAGTTCGGCGGCAATGATGAACGCGAGCAGACCTTGAACCAGTTGCTTAGTGAAATGGACGGCTTTGACGGCAGCAAGGGCGTAGTAATCTTAGCGGCTACTAACCGTCCGGAATCCTTGGATAAGGCGCTTTTGCGTCCGGGACGCTTTGATCGCCGCATTCCTGTTGAGCTGCCTGATCTTAAGGGCCGTGAAGCTATCCTGAAGGTTCATGCAAGTAACGTGCGTATGGCAGACAATATCGACTATGGCACGTTGGCGCGGGCAACAGCCGGAGCCAGCGGTGCAGAGCTTGCCAATATTATCAATGAGGGTGCGCTGCGAGCTGTAAAAATGCATCGTAACGTGGTGGAGCAGGAAGATCTGGAGGAATCCATTGAAACGGTTATCGCCGGTTACCAGCGCAAGGGCGCGGTAATTTCTCCCGCAGAGAAAAAGGTTATTGCCTACCACGAAATCGGTCACGCACTTGTGGCTGCTATGCAAAAGCACAGTGCTCCGGTTCATAAGATTACTATTATTCCGCGTACCAACGGCGCTTTGGGCTACACCATGCAAATCAGCGAAAATGACAGCGTGCTGATGACCAAGGAAGAGCTGTTCAACAAGATTGTAACCATGACCGGCGGCCGCAGTGCTGAGGAGGTTGTTTTCGGCAGCATTACCAGCGGCGCTTCCAATGATATTGAGCAGGCTACCAAGCTGGCACGCAGCATGGTAACGCGTCTGGGCATGACGGAAGAATTTGATATGATGGCTACCGAGGTTGTGGCCAACCGTTATCTGGGCGGTGACGCTGCCCTGCAGTGCAGTGAAACTACAGCCGGCAAGATTGATGCCAAGGTTTTGGCGTTGATAAAGGAGGCTCACAAAAAGGCACGCACGATTTTGCAGGACAACAGAGATAAGCTGGATGTACTGGCACAGTACCTGCTGGAGAAGGAAACTATTACCGGCGAGCAGTTTATGGCTTTGCTGCAGCAGGAGCAGGCTAAGGAAGCTGCCGGAGAGAACAAGCCGGAAGTATAAAATAAGTGCAAGCTTAAACGCAGTTACGTATTCCGTAAAACGGCAACGTGACTGCGTTGTTTTTTTGCACGCAGCGTTAATCGCGGAAAAAAATAAAAAAATTAAAATTAGCTATTGCTAACTGTAAAAATATGTGCTACAATAATCGTGAAGTTAGTGATGGCTAACCAATGTATATCGTCCCTTCCTGATTTTGCATTGCAGCCTTGACCTTTGACCTTGACAATTTCCTTAAGTGCATTGGTTAGCTCCTCTACTTTTAAACAAGCTGCTATTTGCTTTTTAAGCAAATTCATATTTTCTCCTCCAAAAACAGACAGAACGCTGAAAATCCGTTAGGCAAGCGGGTTTCGGCGTTCTGTTTTGTTGTGTTGGCATTATTTTGGTACAGTTTTATATATGCTTCTGTTGCGGCAGAGCATATTTCCCTAAGTGTATTTTTATTATGCAATTGAGGCTGTATTGCAGATTTTTATTTGCCAAAAAACAGCTTCGGCGTTATAATAATTTATTAATATTGTTTTATTTTGAGGTGGATTTTATGAAAAACTGGAAGCTTATTCTGGCTATCCTCACGGCTAATGTCGTATTGATGGCTGCAGGCTATACCATGCTTATTCCTTTTTTGCCGATGTATCTGATGAACGAACTGGGAGTGAGCGCAGACGATGTAAAAATGTGGAACGGCGCGATTTTTTCCATAACCTTTCTGATTGGCGGTATCATGGCGCCTATCTGGGGTAAAATGGCTGATACGCGCGGCAAAAAGATGATGGCGGTGCGTGCGGGTGCAGGCCTGGCTCTGTCGTACTTTTTGGGCGGCATAGTAACTACGCCGGAGCAGATGTTCGGTGTGCGTGTGCTGCAGGGCTTTGCTGCCGGCTTGTGGAGCGCGTGCCTGGCGATTGCTACCAGTCTGGTGCCGATGGAAAAGCTGGGCGTGAGCTTGGGCATTATGCAGGCAGGACTGACCTGCGGCAACGTCATTGGTCCGCTTGTAGGCGGTTCATTGGCAACGCTGTTTGGCATGCGTGCCTCATTCTTCGTTGCAGGTGGGTTACTGACGATTATTACGCTGGTATTTATGTTCTACATTCCCGAGCCGCCGAAGGCGGAGCCGAAAAAGCTTGCAGCCAAGCCGCAGGTACAGCTTTTACAGCAACCTGTAATTCGTGAAACGCTGATTTACATTGCTGTAGCTCAGATGGTTATCCTGCTGATTCAGCCGATTTTGAGCCTTTATGTGGCAGAGCTGAATCATGGTGAGGGCAACATTATGTTTCTTTCCGGCGTGGCCTTTTCGCTCGTAGGCATTGCCAGTGCTATTACTGCGCCGAGTTGGGGACGCTTCGGACAGGAGCGCGGCTTTTATAAAGCGTTGTGCGTTGCTACGCTGCTTTCCGGCTTGATGAGTGCGGTGACGGCAATGCCACAGACACTGCTTTTGTTCTGTGTCTGCAATTTTTGCTATGGCTTGTGCTGTGCCGGTATTCAGCCTTCGCTGAGTGCGGTTTTGGCCAGCAATACAACTACCGACCAGCGCGGACGCGTTTTTGGCTTTATGTTCAGTGCGCAGCAGTTCGGTTCCATGGTAGGTCCTGTACTTGGCGGAGCTATTGCTACATTTGCGCCGTTGCAAAGCCTTTTTGTAGTAGCCGGTGTGATTCTTTTTGGCATCAGCGCTTGCGTTTGGCTTCGTCATGGTCATGAGCAAAATATTGTTGCTTAGACTGCTTAGAACGTTATAATTGCAGATAATTTTCAGGAAATTAATCAGTTGAGAAAAACTCTGTAAGTCTTGTAATATGAGGCTTGCAGAGTTTTTCTTTTGCTTGCGGTAAAAAAGATTTTTTATGTCACACAGATTTCACATATGTGACAAATAAAATTAGACAGAAAATTCACAAATAGCCTATAATCGGCCATGTGGAGGTGATGAAAATTAAGCTTAGAGGAGGCGTGAGCCTGGCGGAGCAGATTAGCTTCTACAGGCAGATGGCGGTTATCCTGCGCAGCGGCCTGCCGTTGCTGAATGCGCTGCAACTATTGCAAAAGCATGGCAGCGCTAAGCAGATGCTGCTCTGCTATCGTCTGCAGCAAAGGCTGCGCCGTGGCAGCAGCCTGGCACAGGCCTTGGCAGCGGAAGCGGATTGCTGTACTCAGCTGGCAGTTACTTTGGTGGCTGTGGGGGAAGAAAGCGGTGAGCTGGCCACGTTGCTGGAGCAGCTGGCAGATTATTACAGCCGCCAGCTTAAGCTGCGGCGTTTTGTGCAGAGGGCTGTAACTTATCCGGCATTTTTGCTGCTGGCATCGTTTTGCGTGCTGCTGCTGTTTTTACTGTACATCCTGCCGGTACTGGCGGATACCTACAGCGCTATGGGCGTGCTGCCGATGGGTACATTGGCTTTGCTGCTGACGCTGAAGGATGCTTTGCTGCAGCAGCCGTTGGCAGCGCTGGCGTTGACGGCAGGCGTAGCAGTTGCACTTTTTTTGCTGGGACGCAGGCTGCTGCGCTGTTTTTTACGCAGCCGGTTAAGCGGAAATTTTCATGGCCTTTTATTAGAAGTACGCTTTTGCAGATTGCTGGCCTTGCTTTTGGAAAGCGGTGTAGGCATAACAAGAGCGGTGGCGATTGTGACGGATACCATGGATGATGAGCAGTATGCCGGGCAGCTGCGCCTGCTGAACAGCAGGCTAAAGCGAGGCATTGCGATTGAACAGGCTGCAGGCGGCGCGAAAGAGCTTTTTTCGCCGCTGATGCTGGAGCTTGTATGCGTGGGCGCATCTACAGGCTATCTGCCGCAAATGCTGCAGGAAGCAGTAACGGCCGGTGAGCAGCGTCTGCAGCAGCAGCTTGGCAGGCTGCAGGAGCTGCTGGTGCCCTTGCTGCTTTTAGTGGCAGCGATTATCATAGCGGGAATCGTCTGCATAGTTATCGGTCCGCTATTTGAGATGCTTTCGGCAATGCCGGAGTAAATTCAGGAGGTGCGATTATGTTAAAAACAATACGTAAACAGGGAGGCTTTACTTTAATCGAGGTAGTAGCAGCGGCGGCGCTGATTGGCATTATGGCTACCATGCTGCTGCCTTCGCTTTCGGGTGCTAACGACAGAGTGAAGAATGCCTGTCTGCAAAACGATCTGGTGACTATCGACCAGGCAATTCAGCTGTATAAGATGGATGCAGGCACTGTGCCGGCAGAGCTTACTACACTGGACAGCGAATATCTGGGCGGTAAGCTGGAATTCAAGGATGCCAAGGGCGAGGCACTTACCTATACACCCAATACAACCGACGGCACCTATACCCTCAGCGGCAAAAACAGCAAGGGTGCGGCAGTAACCTCACCGGGCAGTAAAGCTAACGCCGGTGAACAATAAGACAGCAGGCTATCTGCTGTTGGAGCTGCTGCTGGCACTTGGGTGCCTGGGACTTGCGGCAGTAATGCTGTATCCCGGAAGCAAGACGTTGCAGCGGCAGTATTACAGGCAGCAGCTGCGCTATACAGCATATCTTTTGGCGGCGGATATCAGACAGATGCAGCAGCAGACGCTGTTTCAGCCGGAAAATTATATGTACACGCTTAAAGTCAGCGATAAGGATAAGCATAGCTACAGAATTGAGCGCGCGCATAAAATCTGGAAGCGTGTAAGGCTTGATGCGGACATCAGCCTGACGTGCGAAAAAGCGATTAAGAATC
>ULTO01072362.1_pt1 | contig 11219 bp, 4 predicted proteins | sample 1957601 | NCBI WGS metagenome assembly ULTO01 (sample SAMEA4835734, study PRJEB28245) | human gut metagenome | biome: gut microbiome; material: fecal sample | place: Denmark | collected 2008 | reverse complement strand
ATGCTCGGAAGGTTTGCGTTCTGTTCTTTCTCGCTGTGCTCGAAATGAACGTCTACCACCGGGCCGATAATTTGCGATATGTGTCCTAATACCTCTGCCATAAATGATGTTTATACCTTAATTATATATAATCGTTTTATTTGTTTCGTGTCCTTTTTACCTGTCGAACCGATTGTTTTGTCGTTGGCTGTCGTTGAACGTGGGGAACCGCTTGGGTTTCTCAACATTCTTATACATTATTTAATGTCCACCGTCTCTTTCTTTCGCTTCGTTTATAATAGTTTAACCCAGAGACGTTTTCATTTTTCTTGTCTCAAAGTTAGGAGTAATTTCTCTTTTTCGTAAATTTGTAGAATTAATAATATTCATGATTTCTATTGATTTTTCTTATGGAACTGACTCCGCTGAAATATTTCGTCAAGTTGGCAGACGTGCTTTCGTTTACTGAAGCCTCCAAAGAGCTTTTTATCACGCAGAGCACCTTGTCGTTAAGCATCAAGCAACTGGAAGAGGAACTCGGCGTGACGCTGTTCGACCGCATCGGGAAGAAAATCTACCTGACGGATGCCGGACGGGATTTTTTAGACTGTTCCCGTAAAGCGATAGAGGAGGTGGCGTATGGCGTACAGCATTTGAAGGAAATGCAGCATGTCTATACGGGAAAGATAAAAATAGGAGTAATATACAGCCTCTTCCCTTTGCTGAATATCTGCGTGTTGAAGTTTACGAAGGCTTTCCCTAAAGCGGAATTGTCGATTGTGTATTCCCATTCCGTATTGGAACTGGTGGAGCTGATTAATTCCAACAAACTTGATTTTGCGTTGAGTTACAATCCGCAAGATGTCTCTGCGCTTACGGAGTCCACGGAATACGCTTGCATGCCTTTATGCGTCATAGCCCACGAGACCCACCCGGTGGCCATCCGGAAACATTTCTCTTTATCGGACTTGAACGAGTTCCCCGTCATCTTCTTGGACAAAGAGCTGTACACCCGGAAAGTCATAGACCGCATGCTGGCCCAATATAGGATAAAGGTAAAGCCGCAGATAGAAGTCAATAGTACGCCTTTATTGCTTGACATGCTGCGCACGGGGCATTGGATTTCCATTTTGCCGCAAGACATGACGGTGAGCAGTCCGGATTTGAAGGCTGTGCCGATTAAGGAGAAAACGGAGATGATGCACATCAGCCTTCTCTCTCTTAAAGGTAAAAGGCACTCTTTGCTGACGGAGAAATTTCTGGAGGTGTTGAGGCAGGAGACGCAAGAAATAGAAGAGCATCGGGTTGCCGGGGGAAAAGATTCGGATTTGTTCGAAGGGAAACCCACCGGAGGAGGAGCGTGATGCGGAACTTGTATATCGAGAATAGGTGAAATGCCGGATAGGATTGGATTTTGTTTTAGACTTTATACTGAATAAAATAGGATATGAGAAAAAATATTTGGATTATCGTGAGCGGGTTGGTCTGCTTTTTGGCTTGCAGGTCTGTGCAGGCTCCCCAACTTATCGGGGGAAATAAGGATGAACATGGTTGTCTTACGGCGGCCGGTTATACGTGGAGTGAACTCCGCCGGGACTGTATCCGCATTTTTGAAGACGGCGTGCGGGTGGACGACCCGTCGTTACAGCCTTCTTTGACGTCGTATGCCGTTTTTGCGGCAGACAGCAGCCGGGTGGAGGTTTTCCGTCCGTCTCCGTTCCGGAACGAGATACTCGACCGCAAGGGGAGCGTTTGGCTGGGCAAGACCTGCAAGTTGTATCGGACAGGAGACCGGTGGGAACTTCGCGAAAAGTGAAATCAAACAAAATGACTTTGTATGGAACGAATTATCAATCATTTTACAGACGACGACCTGTATAAGTTCACCATGTGCTGCGCGGTCATCGACAATTTTCCCCGTGCCCAGGTGAAGTATCGGTTTACCGACCGGGACCATACCGTCTATCCGCCGGGTTTTGCCGACGAGTTGCAAAAACAAATCATTCTGTTGGAGGACGTGGTCATCACGGACGAGGAAATCGCGTTCATGAAACGGCGGTGCAGCTACATTCCCGGTTGGTTCTACACCTACTTGAAAGGCTACCGTTTCTGTCGCGAATGGGTGACAGTACGGCAGGATGAAGAAGGGTATCTGTCCGTGGAGTTCGAAGGGAGTTGGGCCGATACCATCCTGTTGGAAGTGAAAGTGCTGGCCATTATTTCCGAGCTTTATTACAGGATGACGGGCGAAGACGGCCGTTTCGATTATGAGGATTATTACCGGAAGACTTACCGGAAAGCCGTCCGCTTGTTGGAAGCCGGTTGCGTGTACAGCGATTTCGGGACGCGCCGCCGCGTTTCTTTCGAGGCGGAAGAGACGGTGGTCCGGGCGATGCGAGACTGTTACCGGAGCCGGGAGTGGAGCGGTAAGTTTGTCGGGACCAGCAATGTCTATCTGGCGATGAAGTACGACCTGATTCCCGTCGGCACGATGGCACACGAGTTTGTCTGTGCCATAGGAGGAATGTACGGTCCCCAGATGGCCAACCATATTGCCATGAACTCGTGGCGCAACACGTTTCGCGGAGCTTTGGGCACATATCTCTACGACAGTTTCGGCTGGGACATCTTCAGCCTGAATTTCTCGGAGGACTTTGCCAACCTGTTCAAAGGTCTTCGCGTGGACAGCGGCGACAACCGCGTGGAACTGCAAAGGATTGTGGAGAAATACCGTTCGTTAGGCATCGACCACCGCACGAAGCAAGTCATATTCAGCAATGCGCTCGACACGGACCGTGCGATAGAAATACAACGTTACGCCCGGGAGTATTGCCAACCTTCTTTCGGGATAGGCACGCACTTCACAAACGACTTCGAGGGCGTGAAGCCCATGAACATCGTCATCAAACTGGTGGCCGTGAAAATCACGGAGTCATGGACTTTCTACAACGATACTTGTAAGTTGAGCGAAGACGACGGCAAGCATACAGGCAAGCCCGAAGTGATTCGCCGTTTCATGGAAGCGTTGAATATGAAAGGATAAAAGGAGTCCGGATGATAAAAACTTCAAAATTTTGTCCGTTCTTTATGGGATTGGTTCTTAAAAAAGATTAACTTTGCATTGGGTTCCCGGTGATTCTTGCTGTGCCGTGATGTCCGGTAGCGACCGGTAGGCCGATCCAAGCAAGGCGACCTGCGCCGATACGAACAGGAACATCTGTCCTTTGCGGCAGAGGGGAATGGGAGTGGACGAGGAGGGAGAGGGGAACCGCTATAAATAAGAAGGCGTTTATCACGCGCTGGTTCTTGATGTTTCGAATCTCGCAAGTTCAGAAGTATAGTCATGAACTATGCAACGGTAGATGCCCATGGGATGTTTTTATAAATATCCCCAAGGGATTGTTTTGTCCGTTTGCCCCTATGGGCGGAAGGAAGAGGCAAATCCTGAGGGGAGATTGTATAAACTCATCGGCGTGGGTTCTGCGTTGCTCGTTCTACTATACTGGGCAATGCGAGAGCCTCGAAGCATGGGACGGGTGACGGATACAGATCTCCCACGCTTTTTTGTTGTAGTATTCCTTATTATGAGTATCATTTAAGTCAACGGAGGGAGGTCGGTTGGCGGTTTGTTGTTTTAAAGAGACTTTATGATGAAACGACTATTATTGGTGACCATGGGGACGGCTTCGTTCCTTCTGTCTTCGGCACAGGTGCCGATAGATGAAGCCCATTTTCCGAATTCTGGTTTACGGAATTATGTCAGGCTTAATTTCGACACCAATGGGGACAAACTTTTGGACGATGAAGAGGTGCGGGCTGTGACACGGATTGATTTGTCGGAATATAGATCCACCATTACTTCGTTGAAAGGCGTGGAACATTTCATTTATTTGCAGGACTTGGAGTTGAAGATGGTCGATGTGGACGAAATGGATGTAAGTGCCAATGCGGATCTTGTACGTTTGAAGATTGGAGGACTTTTTACCTTGGAGAAACTTGATTTGCGTCAAAACAAAAAATTGGAGTATTTCCAATTGAATAACGGTCCTTCCTTGTCGTCTCTATCTTTGGACTGTCCGAAGTTGGAAACCTTGGTACTTCCTTCCCTTTCTTTAGACACATTGGATTTGTCCGCATCTCCGGGACTGATGCATTTGGAGTGCCCGAAATGCGGTTTGACTGCGTTAGACTTGAGACATTGTCCAAAATTAAAGGTGTTGGACTGTTCGGGAAACTCCTTGACAACCTTGGATTTGAGGCATTGTCCGGAATTAAAGGTATTGGACTGCTCGGGAAACTCCTTGATAACCTTAGATTTGAACGAGAAAGCACAGTTGGAGACTTTCAATAGCAGCGGTCAAATGGCCGTCGGTGCGTCACCCGTGGTGGATGGTTGGTTCGATTTGTCCACGCTTTCGGGGTTTGATGCGGAGCGGTCGTATGATTGGGTTGGCGCATATCGCTACGGCAACCGTATCGTTTTCGATCAAACCTTGGTCAAATACAAGTACAAGACTGGAGTTGTTTCCGGATCGGGAAACGAAATCGAGTGTTGCTTGAAATGCAATGCAGAAGACTTACCCGTTTTGCTTGGCAAGTTCGGTAATATCAGTACGGCTTGGTTGTACGATGCTGACGGCGACGGGAAGAAGGAATATTATAGGATAGACAAGGACGGAAAGTTCAAGGCTCGTTACCATTGGCACGCCCCCGGCTGTTATGCACAGGATTTCCTGTTGGATTTGCCTTTCACCTATCTGGACGAAGACCGTGTGATGATGCATCTGAACAATGATGGCATACCTGATTTTGCCAATCGTGCTTTCGCGGATTTCCGCAAGATTGAGATAGCTCTGGGTGGGGCAGACGGCACTTATACGCTGATGGACGGATGCAACTCCGCTTATCCGTTGGACGTGAACCACGACGGATTGCCGGACTTGTTCGCGTTCAACAACACGGATTGGAGCATCCTTTACCAAAATCCTGACGGGACATTTACCCCCACGCGTATCGATACACTCTCGCGCGTGCAGGCCGATTCATTGGTGGCTCGTAAGGCAGAGGAAGCTGACGGAAAATTCGATATCAGCGACTTGCCATCGTTGCGTGACGGGATGTTCATTGGCGGAAGCCCTACGGTAGATGAAAGTTACAAATTCACGCAGGCCATCGATGTGAACCGTGACGGCTATATGGATTTGGTAGGGCCGCGCACGATTTTCTATAACATGGGCGACAACCGTTTCGTGGCCTCTCCACAGCCGGGCGAGCTGACCGTGAAGGACTTGAACGGTGATGGTATTCCCGACTACATCTATAATGATACGGAAGGAAAACGTGTGTACACCCGTACGTACTTGGGCGGTGACCGTTTCGAGGAACAAACGCTGATGAAGGACTTGGACGTGACGAACATCCATTGCTATGACTTCGACAAGGATGGTGACGTGGATATTCTGCTGACGTTCGACTACCTCTCGTCTTCCACTTTTTCGTTTTTGGTTTTTGCGGAAAACACCGGCAAGGGGAAGTTTGCAATTCATGAGTATTCTTTCAAGACGAAGTGGGCGTTCGGGCAGTGCCTCGATTACGACAACGATGGTTATATGGAACTCTTGGCGAGCGTGCAGAATGATGAAGGGAACGACTATGGATGTTCTTCCGTGCACGGGTTGTATTTGTTCCGGTTGGACGACATGAAAAAAGTGGAAGAACCGTCCGTGATGCAAGTGGACGCGACTTTCTTTTATGAACGGGGCAAAGGTCCTGGTACCGATTGGCAAGAAGCGGTTGTGAGCCGTTTGGACGAGAACATCACCGTGGCGGATATAGATAATGACGGACGTTTGGAGTTCTTGGCCGATACGACGAAGAAGGCTGGAGGTTATTGGGCCACCAAAGACTTACCCCTTTTGCAGGGCATCCCGGCCAACGAAGCCCCGCAACGCATGTTCGCCCCGTCGGTAAACCTCGACCGCAAGAACGGCAAACTGAAGATTGCCTGGAAGCCGGGAAAGGACAAGGAGACTTCTACCGTGGATTTGACCTATGCCCTCCGCATCGGCAGTGCGCCCGGTAAGGACGACATCTATTTCTCGGGGGCGAATGCCGACGGCAGCCGCCGCGATTTCCGTCCCGGCAACATGGGGGCAAATCTGGATGCCACGTTGGATGTGAGCCGTTGGAAGCTGGGGACGTATTACATTGCCATACAGACGGTGGACCCGATGGGCAAAGGCTCGGCGTGGTCGGACGAGGTGGTGTACAGGCACGACCTCGTACAGTCAGCGTTCACGGTGTCGGATGATGAGTTGGCAGCGGCAGACACGTTGGTACTGACGGCAGCTTCCCGTGCCGACGGGTTGGACTACGCTTGGGATTTCGACGGAGGAAAAGCCATAAAGGCCTCGGCTGACAGTGCACTGGTATGGCTGACGTTCAGCGTGCCCGGCGAGAAGCATCTCCGCCTGACGGTGACGAATCCGGTGGATGGCACGGAGGATGTACGCGAAAAGGTAGTGACGGTGCAGCGTGTCTCATGGCAGCAGGTTTCCCACGAGGCATTGGGGATGACTTGGCCGGTTTTGTTCTGGGATATGGACGGAGACGGCATATTGGATGTCTTGGACCAAAACGGTTTTTACGTAAATGACGGATACGGAAGGTTTGAAAAACTGGGGACCATATTCAATTCAAACCTTACGGTGGAGTCTCGTGCCGGTATGGGAGGCCAAGCCCCTGTTTTGGACTTTGACATGGATGGGGATGCCGATTTTGCGGTACGGAACAATAAGGGCAACCTGATTCTTCATCGCGGAGGCCGCGACTTTGAGGCCCTCGATGCCAATCCGTTGCTGGTCGAGCACGGCTTTGCGGATTTGGACAATGACGGTTTTCCCGAGCTGGTGGATGCTACGGTCGGGTTTTATGCACCGTCCGAGTTTTATGTCAACAAGGGCGACAACACCAATTTTGAGAAAATGACTTTGGATGACGGAGACGGGAATTGGATACAGATAGAATTTTTATACGATGTCAATCGTGACGGCTTGCTCGACATCTTCTCCACACGTGGCAGGGTAGATGGGAAATGGAAAGATGCCTTTGCCCTGAACAACGGCGGTTGGAATTTCGACGTGCGTTATTCCCCTGAAAGTGAAGGTACAGTGGCTGCTTTCGAAGACATGGACGGCGACGGCGTGCCGGACAAGGTAGTGACTTACGGTAATGACGGAGTAGACAAGGATGTGATAGGCATTTGCTTCGGCAATAAGGATTACACGTTCGGCACTCCGGTCAAATTTGTATTTGAAAGCGCTCACAGTAGCCGTTATACTGTAGAAGTGGTCAAAATAGCCGATTTCGACAACAACGGCTGCCCGGACATCTTGGTGTACTATGATTTCTACGAACAAAACGTGAGCAAGAAGGAATATGCCATACTTTATATGGAGCGCGACCGCTCGGGACGGATAGAAGTGCTGCACAATCAGGAGTTGGGATTTGTGGATGGCATGGCCGACGTGAACCATGACGGTGTTCCTGATTTTTATCATGCCGGGAATGACGGGGTAACGTTGCTCCGCACCGGCATCGAGAACACCGCCCCCGAAGCTCCGGCCCACGTACGAGCCACCCAGGAAGGTCTCGGCATACTGTTGGAATGGGATGACGCCTACGACAAGGAAACCCCGGCCATGCAGATGCGCTACAATGTGAGCGTGAAGAAGAAAGGGGCAGAAGGCGAAGGTGCTTATATCATCTCACCGCTGAACGGCGGAAACGGCAAGGTAGCGGTCATTCCCGGGGCATATTACCAGAAAGCCACGCGTAAGATGATTCCCATCGAGCGGTTCGAGGCCGGACAGGAATATGAGGTGCAGGTACAGGCCATAGACCTGTGGGATGCCCATTCGCCCATGTCGGATACCTATTCCTTTAAGGTGAGCGAGCAGTTCATCGCCGGACCTACGGTGACGGCACCGCGCAAGGCTGTGGCTTTGACGTATAATGTGCCCGATGCCGCTTTGCAAACCGCCGAGTGGGACTGGGACGGCGGAACGCTTCTCGGTCAGGAAGGGAAACGGTTTGAAGTGGCATGGAACGAGCCGGGGCTGAAAACCGTGACCGTCCGCACGGCAGATGGCGAAACGGCCACCAAGAACGTGATGGTGCGCGACATCGACCTTTCGTTCGACTTCCCCGCCGAAGGACTGGCCGGGACGGAGATTACCTTCACGCTTCCTGAAGCCTTTGCACAGGCTTCCCGCGAGGACATCGACGTGAAGCTGTCGGACGAACGTATCGAGATGCTGCTCCGCGTAGGGAGCCGGGAAGCCAAGGCGGTGTTCCCCGATGCCGGTGATTATTCCTTCCGCTTGTCGGTGCGCGATTCCGTGTGCGGCGTGGTGGAATCGGAAGAGAAGCACATCCGCATCGTGGGCGAAGTGCCTGTGCCCGTTATCCGTTTGGTAGGCATTGATGCGGCTACCGGCAAGAACAAAGTGACGTGGGACATGCCCGGCATGCCGGATTTCGTCACCACCGTGAATATATATAAGGAGAGCGGACGCTACAATGCCTTTGACTGCATTGCGCAGGTGGCTCCCGGGGCGGGAGAGTTCGTAGACATGTCCTCCAATCCCTCTGTCTCGTCCGACCGCTATTGCATCAAGTTGGGCACGACGTTCGGTGTGGAAAGTCCGGCCAGCCGTGTGCACAGCGGTACGCATCTGATGCTGAATAAAGGAGTGGACGGTGCCGTCAACCTGATATGGAACGCCTACGAGGGTGGCATTGTGGACAGTTACCGCGTCTTGCGCGGAACGTCCGCCGACCGTCTGGAACTGTTGGCCGAGGTGTCGGGTGCCCATACGGCCTACACCGACCTGAACGCCGGGGACGGGATGTATTTCTACGCCTTGGAGTATGACGAGACCTATTCCGACGAATGGCAACCGATGACGAGGACATTCAAGGAGAGGTTGTCCGGAAGCGGTCGCTCCAATGTGGTATGCACGGACGGGGCATGGACGGTGGTACCGGCCGAACAGTTGAACGTGCTGGCCATAGAGAAGGAACTCGTGCTGACACCTTCTCAACCCACGTTGCATTTGCAGGCCGAAATCCTGCCGGCCATGGCGGATATCCGTACGGTGAATTGGCAGATTCTGGAAGGCGGCGAACTGGCTTCGCTGACTCAAAACGGTGTGTTGACGGCCCGGGGAAAGGAGAACGGCGAAATCGTGGTATGCGCCACGACCGTGGACGGAACAGGCATCGAGGCCCGTGTGACCGTCGTGAAAAAGGATTTCGGCATCCTGCCGCAGTCGGTCACAGTGACCACGGTGGAAGGTACGACGCAGTTGACTCCCCTCACCGGGCGGTTGCACTTGCAGGCATCCGTGCAACCCGCGAATGCCTCCCAACTCGTAGCATGGAGCGTGGTACAGGGAACCGGTCTGGCCACTTTGGATGAAGACGGCATCCTGACCCCGACCGAAACGGGCAACGGAGACATCGTGGTGCGTGCTACCTCTTTGGAGGACACTTCCGTGTACGGCGAGTTGACTCTCCATAAGGAAGGTTTCTCCGGCGATGGAGTAGAGGGAGTGAATGCCGGACAGATGTCGGTGCACCGCGTCGGCGACGACCTGTGGATTGAAGGCCTGCCCGAGGACGGCGAATGCGGTTTAAGCATCGTGGATCCCTCCGGACGCGTGCTTTCCACGGAATACCGGCGCGAGGGACGTTCGGGCAGAATCTCTTTGGCGCGTCTGGCTTCCGGCACCTATCTGCTTCAGGTTGTTACCGGTGAAGGCAAACAAGCGTTCCGTTTCTTCAAGTAGGCCGGAACGTACATCATAAGGAAACGTCCCGGGCATTCGGTTGTGGCTGTAATGTCCGGGGCGTTTGGTGTTTTTCAGAGTCCAAGAAGGTGGGTTTGTAAATATAGTGTACTTCTAAAAAGGTTGGCTTTCATCGGCGGATTTTTCTGCGCCAAATGATTTTTCAATCTCAGGCAAGCGATTTTTCGTTCTGCGCCAAATGATTTTCGTTTCTCTTGAAGGTGAAAAAACGATAAGATGAATACGTGGAAATGAAGTGTTGAAGGTGGAACGCCAGCTTTGGAAATACTGATTTATTTTATTGTTTTATAGAAGTTTATGCAGCGTTAGGATAAAACGGGCTGTTCTTTTCTTCCGAAAGGAAAGGTGGTACATCACGTTTGCAAAGTTCGAAAAACGGGATGCGCAGGATGTCATGTTTATCGAAAAAATGCCATAATGGCATTTTTCTTTTGGCCGGATGAAAAATAAGTCCTACCTTTGCAGCCGAAATAATATTCGTAATGTTTTGTAATCCTCATCGGAGGGCAACAATGAAATGCCGGATAAGATGACTGGGTAAAACCAATCAACTTATCCGGCATTTTATGTGTGGTAAAATAAAAAAGACGTAGAAATGAAAGAATTGGATTTGACACAAGGGAGCGTGCCGAAGGTTCTGCTACATTTTGCAGTCCCGTTTTTATTGGCCAATGTGCTTCAGGCACTCTATGGAGGAGCCGACTTGTTTGTGGTGGGGCAGTATGACGATGCTGCGAGTGTGGCCGCCGTGGCCATCGGAAGTCAGGTGATGCAGACTGTGACGGGCGTCATCCTCGGGCTTACTACGGGGACGACCGTGTTGATTGCTATCGCCACGGGAGCGAAAGATTACCGGAAAACGGCGTCCATTATTGGAACCTCCATCGGGCTGTTTGCCGCAGTCGGTGCGGTACTGACCTTTCTGATGGTGGCTTTTCATAGCCGGACGGTGCAGTTGATGCACACTCCGCCCGAGGCGTTGGCCGATACGGAAGCCTATCTGTGGATTTGTTCGTTGGGCATTCCTTTTATTATAGGGTATAATGTCGTGTGCGGTATTTTACGCGGACTGGGAGATTCGCGCACGCCGCTCTATTTCGTGGCGTTGGCTTGTGCGTTGAACATCGTGCTGGATTTCATACTGGTGGGTGGCTGCCATCTGCGGGCGGCGGGAGCGGCCATAGCCACGGTCGCTTCGCAAGGGGTAAGCTTTGCTACGGCCTTGTGGTATCTGTACCGAAAAGGTTTCCATTTTGAGTTTACGCGTCGCGATATCCGTCTGGACGGACAGCTTTGCAGGCGCGTGCTGCTGCTGGGAGCACCTATCGCGTTGCAGGATTTGTTGGTCAATTTTTCCTTTTTGCTGAT